>Ga0194058_10000112_pt1 | contig 31932 bp, 28 predicted proteins | sample SepL4417m_MetaG_FD_155490 | JGI IMG/M metagenome (GOLD analysis project Ga0194058, IMG submission 155490) | Anoxic zone freshwater microbial communities from boreal shield lake in IISD Experimental Lakes Area, Ontario, Canada - Sep2016-L442-17m | ecosystem: Environmental > Aquatic > Freshwater... | reverse complement strand
CGTCAAAGCCGATCACCGGCCCCTTTTGCTCCCCGGCGGTGAGGAACCAGGCCAGGGCGCAGACGTCATTGTATCCGATCACGGCGGTTTTCTTTTTCATGCCGGGGAGGGTGCGGGCGACCCCCGCGACGGCCGCTTGAAAATCCCAACTCTCGCCTTCGAAATAAAACAACGAAGGTTTTGGAAAGCCGCGGCTGCGGCAGACGTCCAGAAGCAGATCGGGCCGCGGTTTGGGAAGGCCGGACATTCGCGCATAGGCGGGGGCGAAGTAGGCGATCCGGCCGACTCCCTGAGCGACCAGATGGTCCACCGCCAGGGCAAGGCCCTCCTTGATGTTGATCGTCACGGCCGCCTCGCCCGGGGGGGCGTAGCCAAGGAAGACGCGAGGGCATCCGGGCTTGACGGAGAGGTCCGCGCTGCGGCTTCCCCGCATTTCCGACCAGATCAGAAGCCCGTCCACCGCCCGCTCCAGGAGGGTTTGCTCCAACCGGTGTTCGTCATCTGCATTGTCCGCTCCGTGGCAGGTAAGAATCAGTTCGTAGCCGAGCAGACGAAGGCGTTTTTCCAGCTCCAGCGACAGCAGTGCAAAAAACGGGTTTTGCAGATTTCCGGCCACCAACCCCACCGTGTGGCTCTTGCGAATGCGCAGGCTTCCGGCTGCCCGGTTGCGCACATACCCCAAACGACGCGCCGCTTCTTTAACGCGCAGGCGCGTCTCCGGGCTGAATCGGGAATTTCCCGAGGCATCATTGAGAACGCTGGAAGCGGTGGTGGGATGCACATTTGCCTCCTTCGCCACATCTTTTAGATTCGGCACTCCAACCCAACTACTCCCTGCGGTCCAATAACTCAACCTACGAATCATGAAAATCATTAGAGAAAGAAACGAAGTCCTGAAACGCTTGGAGGAGGCGGGAGCCGCGGGAATCCCCATCCTGTGCCCCAACGCGGAAACCCCGGATGAGATGGAAGGTATTTTGCTTGGTGCACAGCGTCACGCCGTGGGGCGGGAATTGCCCCGCGTCGTCGTCGGTATCGGAGTCACGGCCTCCTATCCCGACCATCCGCAGCTCGGCCGCCTTGCCATGGGCGATGGACAGGACGCATGCGTGCTGGACCATGCCGCCCGGACATGGATGGGCTGGCTGGAAGTGTATTCCGATCGGGAAGGGTTTTTCGACCGGGTCGAAGTGATTCCTTTTCTCGATCATGGATGGGCGCCGCTGGCGGCCGATCTTGAGCTGATGAATGCCTCATGGTTCCAGGAGGCCATGGGCATCATCATGTTCGACGCAAGCCGCCATGATTTTGATGAGAACGCCCGGTTGACCAAGGAATATGTCTTGAGCGCCGGGGGGAAGGTTGTCGTGGAAGCCTGCCCGGACAAGGTGTTCGAGCGGGCGGAAATCAAACGAAAAAATCTGGGTGAAGCGGACTTGCTCTCGGATCCCCGGCGGGTCGCTCAGTTCGTCGAATGGACAGGCGTTGATCTCGTCGTCCCCAACCTCGGGACCGAACACCGCACGGCATCGGATGTCCCGCTCGAATATCGCCGGGACATCGCCGGAGAAATCTCAAAGCTGGTCGGACCGATCCAGGCTCTCCACGGCACAAGCAGTTTGGGCGACCGCCTGGAAACCGTTGGCAGCGACGGCGTTTGCAAAGTGAATTTTTATACGGCGATGGCTCGCAGCGCCAGCATGCATGTGAAAGCCGCATGGGATCAGGTTCCCGCCGGCCAGCCGCTGCCGATCTCTCTGGCTTGTGGCAGCTCGGTCCACGCTTCACGGCGCGAAATCTTTGCCGCCAAGACACAATCGATGCTGGAATTGCTGGGGGCCACAAGGTGATCATCACGCCTGCCGCCCTTGCCGACCATGGCCCACAACAATTTTCCCAATGGCGCCGGCATGGCAGCTAGGCTGAGGCCGGGCGCGCTGAACGGCGGCCTGCCGCCGGGGCGGCGGCATTCTCGCAGCGGTGCCAGTCGCATGCTCGGCCTTCTTGCCCTGCTGCTCTGGCCCGTGGCGGGTTGTTCCCGCCCCGGCAACCCTCCGGCGACGGCACCTTTGCCCCGGGAGGCGGCCTGGATCTGGTCGGCCCGATCACCCGGCGCCGCGCAGATGGCGCCGGCCGGCACGGTGGAGCTGGCGAGGGATTTCGACCTTCCGGCGGGCTCCCGGATTAAGGCTGCGGAGATGATGGTCGCGGTGGACAACAGCGCCTCGATCGAAATCAACGGCCAGCCTGCTGGAAGCTACTCCGGGTGGCAGCCTCTGGCGGTCTCCGAGGTGGCGGCGCTGCTCCGCCCCGGGGCCAACCGTATCGTGGCGAAGGCCGACAACGCGGCGGAAGGTCCGGCGGGCTTTTACCTCACCTTGCGAATCACCTTCGATGGCGGGAGACCTGCGGTCAGTATTGTCACCGACGACTCGTGGCTCAGTTCCGATGATGCCGGCAAGTCCTGGCAGCCCGCCATTATTGTGGCGCGTGAAGGTGCTCCGCCATGGGGCCCGTGTCTGCCGCCAGCCGGCAACTTCGCCTGGCCGGAGTTCTCGGCGGAGGGCCATGATCTTTCCGGCCTTGGCAAAATGTTGCAGCAATTCCATCAGGCTGTTCACATTGAGGTGGCCGGCATTTACGCGATGGCGTGGCTGCCGCCCAGTATGCTCCGGGTGGCGGACGGTTCGCGCCCGGGCCGCACGCCGGCCCGCCTGCGTCTGGCCGCGCGGCTGGGGCGCAGCTTGATTGACAGCGATGGCTACGTTTCGACCCAGCAGCACGAAGGGTTGGCCCATTCCACCGGCTGGCCCTTTCCCCTCCCGTCCCAGTCCGGCGGCTTCGGTTATTACTTCACGGTGGCCGGACTTGGTTATGGTGCGGAGTTTGGGGTTTTCCCCCTGGCCAATCTCGACGGGTGGGATGTCCGTGACGCCGTGACCGAAGAGTTCGGAAATTCCTCGGGCTGGCGGCTCAACCTCACGGCTCCCAATGCCTCGATCACCTCGCCGCCCATGGCCGTCGATGCTTTTGTCTCGCCCTTTATCCGCGTGAAGTGGGATGCCACCGGTCTGCCCGAGGGCTCCCGACCGACGATCCAGTGGACCACGCTGGAGGAACCGGAGTTTTCGCCCGCGCGGCAGATGGATTTTCCGGCACCCTCGGTCGCCTCGATGGGAGCGGTGCAGGACTTTGATATCCCCATCCACCGCCTGACCGGGGCCAAAGGCACGCTCACGCGCGTGCGGGTGAACTTCGGCAATCCCACGGCGGGACGCGTCACCATGTTGCGAATGTTTTCCGCCGTCGATTCGCGCCACACGATCAACAACGTGAACATCATCATCGCTGCGGCCGACTACTACGATTGGACCGGTGACCGGGCCTGGCTGGCCTCGCAGTTGCCCAAGCTGCGCCGCGCGGCGGAGTTCATGGTCAACGAGTTTTCCGTGCGTGAGGCGAAGTTGCTCAAGACCCCGTGGGTCGGCCATGACGGCCGGAGTGGTCTGGAGATCAAGCCCGACGGCACCAAAGTCATTCACGTCGGGCGCGGAATCGGCCAGAATTACTGGGATCTGCTTCCCTTCGGCGGCGAGGACGCCCTTGCCACGGTTTACCTTTACCATGCTTTGGTCCGACTGGCGCAGATCGAGTCCGCCTTCGCCGGCGACCGCGTGATCCCGCCGCCGTCCGCCGGTTTTGCGGCGGACGATCTGCAGAAGTTGGCGGACGAGGTGCGGGGGAAATTCCAATCGACTTTTTGGAATCAAAAAACCGGCCGGTTTGCGCCGAAGGACGACCAGGGGGCTTTCTGGGACTACGGCTTCACCTTCCTCAACAACGAGGCGATGTTCTATGGCTTGGTCTCGGACGAACAGGCGCGGGAGATTCTGTCCTGGCTGAATGGGGACAGGCTTGTTTCGGGCGACACGTCTCAAGGCCCCGACATTTACCGCTGGCGGTTCGGCCCGCGCTCGTCCACGAAGCGAAACCTCTCGCACTACGCCTATGTTTGGTTCTTGCCGGAAGCGATTAACTTTGGTGACCAGGTCCAGGATGGCGGGGCGGTGTTGGGCTTCAGCTACCATGACCTGATGGCGCGACTGCGCTACCTCGGCCCCGACAATGCGTGGAAGCGGCTCCGAGAGATTTTGGACTGGCATCGCGAAGTTGAGGCGGAGGGAGGGCCGCGCGCGTATTACGCCCAGCCGGGCCGCGGCAGCCTGCAGGGCGGGGGGCCTCCCGGCGGACTCGGCATCGACCAGGAGTTCTACGAGAGCGTCCTCCTGCCCTCGGTCATGCTCGATGGTTTTATCGGATTTGCGCCGACGACCGACGGCTTCCGCTTGCAACCGCAACTCCCCGGCGATGTTCCCTCGATGCAGTTAACACGTGTGGCCTACCGAAACATGTTCCTCGACTTCGACGTGCGGCGCGACCGCATTGAGATCAAGGTCACGGACGGCGAGGTTGATGTGCCGCTCCGGGTGGTCCTGCCGGCCGGCCAATGGCGGGTGGTCCTGACGCGGGGAGGGCGGGACGAGACCATCGATGCGACGGATTCCTTCACGCTCGCGCCCGGCCCTCTCGAGACCATGGTCTTTGAGCTGAAAAAACCCGTCGCGCCATAATGGGTGCCGAGTCCTCCAGTCAGCCGGGCGCGGAACCGAGTGGGGAATCCGCGTCGGCCAGGGTGCCGATGCGCACGAAGCTCCTTTGGGGTGCCGGCGGCGCGGCCGACAATATCGTCTACAACGGTCTGGCTACTCTCGTTCTGCCCATCTTCAACGTGGGTCTGGGGATCGACGCGGTCAAACTGGGTTTTGCCATGGGCATTCCCCGGTTCCTCGATGCCATCACCGATCCGCTCATCGGCAACATTTCGGACAACACCCGCAGCCGCTGGGGCCGGCGCCGGCCCTACATTTTCGTCGGGATCATCCTCACCGGAATTCTGCTCGCCCTGCTTTTCAATCCGGGCCGCGGCTGGTCGGAGGCCTCCGTCTTCGCCTGGTTTCTGGCGGTGTCATGTCTGCTCTACGTGAGCTACGCCGTTTTCGTCATTCCCTACTCGGCTCTCGGTCTGGAGATCACCAGCGACTACAACGAGCGCACCAGGGTTCTGGCCTGGCGGCCGATTCTCGGCCTGGTGGCCGGGTTGGGCATCCCCTGGCTCTACAAACTTTGCTTTGTCTTGGGCGACACGGAGGCGGAAGGCGCGCGGTTTGTGGCGATCTTCATGGGGGGTGCCGCGATCGTGCTGGGCCTGCTGCCCGCGCTTTTCATCAAGGAAAACCCCGCGGCCATGCATGCCGCACAGACCCCGCTCTTGTCCGCCCTCCGCACGACCTTTACCAACCGTGCTTTTCTTCTGCTCACCGGATCGACGCTTTGCATCCTGTTGGGCATATTCCTCGCAGCCCCGCTGGGGCTCTATGTTTCCATTTACCATGTTTTTGGCGGTTCCAAAGAGAGTGCCGCGACGATCACCGGCTGGGCGGGAACCGGGGGCATGATTTCGGGGCTGATGGGGGTGCCCCTGGGTGCGTGGCTCTCCGGTCGCTTGGGCAAACGGCACGCTGCTTTGGCCTTGCTCTTCCTCGCTTTGTTGAGTGTGCCGCTGCACTGGTGGATGTTCACTCCCGCAAATCCCTGGCTGCTCCTGGTGCCCACCTTTGTTTTCGGGCTGGCCATCAACGGCTGCTTCCTCGTCGGGTCTTCCATGCTGGGCGACGTGTGCGATGCCGACGAACTGGAGAGCGGCCAGCGCCGCGAGGGTATTTACAGTGCCTCGATGGAGTTCGGCAAAAAATGCGCGATCGCCCTCTCCACCGTTCTTGTCGGGTTCGTCCTGGCCGCGGCCGGGTTTAGTGCAAAGGCCATCCACCAGACGCCGGAGACCATTGTGGCCCTTCGCGGTGGTCAGGTTCTGGTCCTTGGCCTTTCGGTCGTCGGTGCCTTCGTCCTGATTTTTTTCTACCCGCTCAGCCACCAGCGGGCGACGGAGATTCGCCGCCTGCTTGCGGAACGGGCCAGCGCAAGGGGAACACCGCGGATATGAGGTATCGTTGCCCGCTCGGCCGGACCAGCCCACACCGCTTCCCCTGCATTTCATGAGCATGTTTAGACATTGTCTGCTGGACTCCCTGCCTCCCGACGCCGCGCCCCCGGTTTATCCATGGCTGCACGGCGGCCGCTTCGTCGGATCGCCGGACTTTTCTTTTCCCGACCCCTTGCAATCGTATGTCTGGGACGCAGCGCATATCACCGATCCGCTCGAACCGTTGCAGAGCTATGCGCTCCTGCCGGTGGCATGGGACGCGGTCCCCGTGGAATCCTTCGCTCTCAGCGGCGCGCTCGACCGTCCCGGCACGGCTGTCACCGTGCGCGGGCCCGGCGAATTGCAGTTGGATTTCGGCGTGGAGAGTGCGGGCTGGGTGGAGTTTGAAAGCGATGACTTGAGCGGTGACGTGGAGGTGGCGATCAGCGAATACAACCGCCCGGCAGTGGTCAACCTTGGCGCCCAGAACCGCGTCAAGTCGGCCCGCCCCGAGCGTCACGGCTCGACCTGGCGCTTGCGGCTCAACCGCGAATACTACGAGGGCGTGCGTTTTGCCTGGCTGAGGGTGCGCGACTGTCCGTCTCCTTGGGCCCTGCGCAATCTGCGTCTCGTCTGCCAGGCCAAGCCGCTCAATTACGAGGGGAGTTTTCGCAGCGGTGATGCTGTGCTCGACGGTGTTTACGCCGCCTCGGCCTATGCCGTGCGGCTGAATTTTCTGCGCGATCAGATTGGCGCGATCCTGATGGAGCGCAGCGATCGCCACTCTTGGACGGGGGATGCCCTGGTCACTCATGCCGCAGCTCTGGCGGTTTTCGGCGCGCATCCACTGATCCTGCACAACACGCGGCGCATGCGTGACGACATCAACGGGATCGAGGGCTACTCGCTTTATTGGATCCAACTGCTCCTCGACCTCGTTCTTTACTCGGGCGACACGGGGCTGTGGCAGCAGGAACTGCCCGTCGTGCGGACCAAGCTGGCGCGGGCCCGCGAGGTCATTGATGGCAAACTGGCTCTGGGCTTTTGCGGGCATGACGATCGAACCGGTGCGGCCTTCGAGGAGCCGGATTGTGATGGCAACCGCTCTTTCTTCCGATTCCTTGCCGCGCGCACCGCACGGCGGGTCGAGGCAGCTTTGGCCTGGACGGGGGGATGTCCGGAGACGGCATCGGCCGCGCGGGCTTTGCTCGCCGATGTGCCTGCGGGAGACGACGAGGAGATTCATGCGGGGAACGAGGCCCTGCTGGGCGGCTTTGTCGCCGATCCCTCCGTCTTCGCACAGCGTCACTTTCGCGACCCGGTGCGACGTGCTTCCTACTCTCCCTTCAACGCGTATTTCCTGCTCGAGGGCATGGCCGCCTGTGGTTGCTACGGGGAGGCCGAGCAAGCCATCCGCGATATCTGGGGCGGGATGTTGTCTCTCGGGGCCACGACGTTCTGGGAATCGTTCCATCCCGCTTGGGGCGATTTTCTCCGGCCCAACGACACGCCGCCCAACGGTCCGCACGGATACACCAGCCTCTGCCATCCCTGGAGCAGCGGGCCTGCGGCCTGGCTGCGCGACCATGCCCTCGGAGTGCGGCCGCTGGCCCCCGGCTTTGCTGAATTCCGCCTCGACGACACCAGCCAGTTGAAAGGAGTGTCCGGGAGGGTTCCCACGCCGCGTGGCCCCATCGACGTCGAGCGGTGCAATGGCCACCTCAAGGTGTCCATACCCGAGGGCCTTCGGGCCCGTCTGGCCTCGGACGGCCGGGTCTTCGAGTCCGGCCAGCATCGCCTCGCCCTGCCCCCGGCGCGGCGGCTCTCATCGGGATTTTCCCCGCCGGTGTATCCGACGCACTGGCTGCCGGATACCGGCCCCGATTTTGTCGGCGATCTTGCCGGGTGGATCGCCCTGGCGGGAAACCAGGATGGCAGCGACCTGCTCAGCCTGCCGGAGGGGGTGCGCTTTGATCCTCGGGATTACTGCCCGCATGGCCATCCGCGGAGACTTCATCTGGCCGTGCCGGGCCTGGCCGGTTGGCGGGCGGACGCCGGGCCGGCGGGCGCATGGACCACGCGCAACCCGGAAGTCGTGGCGCAATCCTTCGCTTTCAATGTGCACCTGCCGGGCGGGTTTCATGTCGGACTATACTTTGCTGATCCGCAGGGCCGGGGGTGGCGGCAAACCGTCGATGTCCTCCGGTTGCCCTCGCTCGATCTCCTGTTGCCGACCAGGCTGGTCGAGGGGGAAGCCGGGCGCGTGCTCTGGTTTGCCGCGCCCGGATCTTTCCGTGTGCGGATCTGCAATTTTTCCGATGCCGACGGCGCTGTCAGCGCGATTTTGCTGGCCGCCGCCAGTCCGGACTCAGCAGCTTAATCCACCAACCGATGAAAATGAAATCACCCATCCTCAAGGTTCTCGCCGCCGCGATCCCGCTGAGCGCCGCCGTCATCCCATTCGCGCTCGCGGAACCACCGAAACCACCGCAAATCGTCAATGGCAGCTTCGAGGAGCCGGTCATTGAGGGAGAGGCGTCTTTCCTCACCCCTTCGGTGCCGCAAGACGTGGAACTGGAACGACTCAAGGATGCTGGATGGGCGTTCGGCTTCAGCACGGGCATTTGCCGGGCCAATGAAGGCTACGCCGAGAGGCTCAGCGCATCGGACGGACGGCAGGTCGCTTTCCTCCAAGGCGATCAGCAGATGACTCCAAATCCTAACGAGCCCTGGAACATTTTCGGCATCGATATGACCGGCCTCGAGCCGGGGCAGGAATACGAAGTGTCTTGGGACCAGGCCGGAAGGGCAACGGATATCGGAGCTTCCGCTTTGCGCGTCACGGTGGGCCTGCCGGCCAGCAGCGGTCAGCCTGCAATCCCGTTGGTCGACCGCGAGCCGGTCACCTTGAAAGGCGGGTGGGAAACGGTGAGTCGCCGCTTCACCGCAACCGGGGCGGTCATGCGCCTGAACTTTAATCATTTCATCGCCGAACCCGGCAATCCGCATGAGGGGAGTGAATCGACGCTGATCGACAATGTGAAAATCAAAAAAGCAACCAAGCCATGAAACCCACTCTTCACTTTCTCGCCATCTGCCTGCTGGGCACGTCAACCGCGGGTGCAGTCGAGGTTCGCTTCGCCGGCTACGCCCTCGACACGCCCGAGTGGATCGATGCGGTCGACCCCAAGAATCCCGCCTCCTCCGCGGCCAGCGGCATGAAGGTCGCCGGTTGGACGATGTTCGGGGGTGAGAACCCGCAGGCTGAGTTCGCCGAACCGTCGAGAAGGCGGGAGAACCTGCCGGGGTTCGTGGCGGAGATGGCTGCAGGCGATCAAACGCGAATCGCCCAGTTTGGAAACTATGCCGCGATCCAGTCGGCCGGAGGCTCGTCTGGCACGTGGTTGTCCGGCGCGCTTTCGCGCATGAATACCACTGTCCCCGTCGACTTGGTCACGATCAGGCTGGGCCCTGCCGTGCCCAAGATCTGGCGTGCTCACCGCTCTCGCCGACTGGTCACGTGGTCCGATGAATAAGCGACCCCGCCCTGCACGGTCGTGGCACCTCGCCGCCGCGATTTCCGTCCTGGCCCTCGCCGCGTCGTCCCATGGGGAATCGAAGGAGGGCGCGGAACCGACGAAACCGAACATCGTTTTTATCCTTGCCGACGATCTGGGCTGGCGTGATCTCGGCTCGTTTGGCAGCACGGTTTTTCAGACGCCGAACATTGACCGCCTGGCCGCGCGCGGCATGCGCTTCGTCCATGCCTATGCAGCCAACCCGTGCTGTTCGCCCACGCGGGCAGGCCTGCTGACCGGGCTTTATCCGCAGCGCACCGGCTTCAACGCCCCGGTCGGGCATACGAGCAAGGAAATCCTCAAGGCCCGGCTTACGGGCACCGGGCCGGCCTGGGCACGGGCCGAGGGCGTGAGTTCGGCCTCGCGTTTGGACACGAAATTCACGACCTACGCCAAGCTCCTGCGCGAGGCCGGCTATGCCACGGCGCATTTCGGCAAATGGCATGTCGGTTTTCCGCCCTATGCCCCCGAGAATCACGGCTTCGATCTGGACATTCCCCGTTGGAATGTGCCCGGCCCGGGCAATGGCTACATGTATCCGTGGGACATGAAGGATATACCGCCGTTCCCCGGAGAGGCGGGCGAGCAGCTTGAGGAGCGCATGGGAAGTGAGGTGTCTCAATTCATTCGCCAGAACAAGGACCGTCCATTTTTTGTCAACTACTGGGCCTTCACCCCCCATGCGCCCTTCGATGCCCGGCCCGAGCTGGTCGCCAAGCACGCCAAGCGCATGGACCCAGCCAACCCGCAACAATGCGCGGTGATGGCGGCGATGCTTGAAAGCTTCGATCGCGCGGTGGGCGAGATCGGGCGGATCCTCGAGGAGGAAGGGCTGGCCGAAAAGACGATCATCGTCTTCACCTCCGATAATGGCGGCAACATGTATGACCGCGTGGGCGGAGTTCCGCCGACGAGCAACGCGCCGTTGCGCTCAGGCAAGGGGACGATTTATGAGGGCGGGGTGCGCGTGCCGCTCATCGTTGACTGGCCGGGCGTGGTCAGGCCGAACTCCGTCAGCGAGGCGATCGTCTCGACCACCGACCTCTTTGCCACCTTCCTGCAAATGGCCGGCGTGCCGTTGCCGGGCAACTACCCCGGTGATGGCGCGAGCCTCGTGCCGATTCTTGAGGGCAAGCCGGCGTCGGGGCACCAGACTTTTTATTGCTACTATCCGCAGTCGGATGCCAACACGGGCAACCTATCCGGTGCCTCGGTCCGGCGCGGAGACGACAAGCTGATCCGATATTTTCACGACAATCCGGATGGCTCTGACCGTCTCGAGCTTTATCGTTTGTCAGACGATCCCGGGGAGACGAAAAACTTGGCTCAGTCGAACCCCGGGCTGGCTGGCGAGTTGAATGAGTTGCTCTCCGCCCAGCTCATCGCCACGGACGCGCTTGTCCCCGGACCAAATCCCGCGTTCGATCCCAACGCTCCGCGCCCCGCCACCGTCCAAGCCTTGCACGGGCCGGTGATCAAGTAACCTTCCGGTCGCTCCGCCTCACCCATGAGCAGGCACCCGATATCGCTGCCCGCCGGAAAAGGATTACGCGCCCCGGACGCTGAAACGCCTGCGCAGCACCAACGTTGACGGGTTCCACATCAATCAATCGTTATTGTTCGCGGACCGCTTCCAGAAAGGCCTCGACATTTTCCCAGGGCACATCCGGTTCGAGCGTATGCGTGGGTGCGAGAAAAAGCCCGCCCCCTTTTCCGACCGTGGCGATGAGCTCGCGCACGGTGCGTTTCACTTCGTCCGGCGTTCCGAACGGCATCGTCGTCTGCGTGCCGATGCACCCCCAAAAGGCCAGCCTGTCGCCGTGGCACCGCTTGATCTCGATCGGGTTCATGCACTCCGGTTGGACCGGGTTGAGCACCTCGACGCCTATTTCAATCAGATCGGGCAGGATGGTTTCCATGTTGCCGTCGCCGTGGTAGAAAATGAGGGTTTCCGGCCGGACGTCCTTCGCGGCGCGGATGACGCGGGCGAGCCGCGGTTTGATGGTTTCCCGCCAGAGTCCGGGGCTGATCATCATGTCGAGCTGCGTGGCCACGTCATCGCCGAGCATGAGCAAATCCACGCCCGACTCCGCGTATCGCCGGGCCATGCCGACGCGCATTTCCGTGAGGATGTCGAGCAGAGCGAAGGCGATGTCCTCGCCCGACATCAGGTCCATCATGAAGTCCTCCATGCCGCGCAGATACCAGGCCGTCTCAAAAATCGTCATTTCCATGAACGCCGCGCAGACGAGGTCGCGGTCCTTGATCGCCTGCACGCGTTCCGGCGCTCCTTCCCAGCGGTAGTCCGCCAGGAAATCCGGCCAAGGATACTCATGCACCTGCCGCGCGTCGTCAAACCCGACCATCGGATGCATCATTTCCTGAAAATGCGCCGTCGCACCGGGCGCGCCCAGCACACCCCATTCGGGATTCCAGTCCAGCGGGCGTGTTCCGGGCGGCAGGGTGCCAAAGAATCCGGTGAAATCCGTCTTCAGCCGCGTGGGATGCAGCTCCAGAAAGCGCACGGGAAACTGGTAGTATTCCTGGTAGTCCTCCCGGCCGGTGCGCCGCCGGAATTCCTCCAGCAGCGAGGGGGAGAAAACGAAGTCGAACCCGACCCGCTCGGGCTGCTCGCGGCGCAGGGCGCGCAGGATGTTCTCGCGGTTCGTCATCTCAGCAGACCTTTCCTTTTTTCCCGGCGAGGCCGTGGCCGACCGGGTTCTCCCCGATCCAACGCCCATCGCATGGCTCGCTGGCGAGTTGATACCGGGAGTCGCTCGAAAGCCGGATGCGGTCGGTATGATTGTCCAGGCTCGCGTGGACGAGGCCCATGCTGAAGCACAGCACGTCGCCGTTCCCGGCGATGTCGTCCGAGCGCCGGAGCTCGCCAAATGCGGACGCCGACAGATCCAGCGGCTGCCCGAGGCAGGAAGGTTGTGTTTGGGTGTTCGTCATGGGACTGCGGGAGAGAAAAATGTTCGCCGGCGGTGGATCTGTGGGAGGTCAAAAGTCACGGCGGCATCGTGCTTTCATGCGGCCGAAACTAATCGAACCGGGGCGGGATGAACATGCGGCTTTTGGGATTAATCATGTGTGTTTTGGCGTGATGCCGTTCATCCGATGACAGGGCCGTCCTTTCGGAGCGGTTGAAAATGCCTTGGTGCGGAACCCCGGCTTGCTTTCCGGAAGCGGTCGCACATACGATTCCACCATGCATCCTGCAAAGGTCCAACCGCGGATTGTTTTCCAGACCGCTTCAGGGAGCCCGATCGGGCGCATTGTGCTGGCTGGTTTGCTCAAGAACCATGCCGGTATTCCCGAGCTGCCCATGCGTGTTTTGGGCCACTACGCACTGGTCTATCTTTTGCGCGGCCACGGCATGTTTCGGAGTGCCGACGGCAACAGCCGCAAGCTCGTGGCCGGTGATATTTTTTTTGTGTTTCCGGATATTCCCCACTGGTATGGCCCCTCCCCCGGCTCGACCTGGGACGAATTTTACATCGTCTTTTCCGGCCCGGTCTTTGACCTCTGGCGGGCAGGAGGCCTGCTGGATTCCTCGCATCCGCCGCGCCACCTCGAGCCCCTCTCCTACTGGCTGCGCCGCTTGGAGGAATCCGTCCTCACGGAAACCGACTCGCTGCAGCAAGTCTGCTCGCTGCAACATCTGCTGGCCGAGGCATTGGAAGCCTCCGGCAACTGCCGGGAGCCGGACTGGCTGGCGCGTGCATGCCGGCAGCTTGAAAGCGGGCCGGGCAGCCCCCGGCAAGTGGCGCGCGCGCACGGCATGTCATACGACAATTTCCGTCGTCGCTTTGCCGCCGAGACCGGAATTCCGCCCGGCCGCTATCAGCTGACGAAGCGGATGGACAGGGCGTGCGCCCTGATGGCCGCCGAACGAGTGACCAACAAGGAAATCGCGGAGCGGCTGGACTTTTGCGACGAATTCCATTTCTCGCGGACTTTCAAGTCGGTCGTCGGCCTGACCCCGGCGCAATTCCGGAGCAAGATGCCCCAGCCGGGCCGCAAACCCTGACTTTGTCACCCTGATCCGCGCGTATCCAAACGATGGGGCGGAATAATCGACATCTCGCCGATCCGTTTATTGCGCGGTCGGTCCGCCTCGCACTCCAACAGGTCGAGTGCCTGAGCGGATACTGATTCAATCTTCTGCTGATCCGCGTTCCCGAGCTTCGTCTTCACGCTGGCCGCGACCGGCACCACGTTGACGCAGCAGTTGCCCAACCTCTGCGCCTGCAGGCTCCCGCTCTCGCGGAATCTGTCTCGCACGCCCCCGGCCTTCTCGGCTATCGATCTCCATGTTCTCCTCCGCCGAATACAGCGTGTGGCGTGCCGTGTGGAACTCTCTTTCAATTATGTCCTGTCAGCCCACTGCGAGGGAGACTTGCCCCGGGCTTTTTTAAATTCGAGGGAAAGGTGGCTGGCCGAATAGTAGCCGAGCCGCCCCGCAATTTCCTTCACGCTGAGATCTGTGCCCGCCAACAAATCTTCGGCGCGGGCCAGCCGGATCTCCCTCGCGTATTCCTTCGGGGCGAGCCCGGTGGCTTGTTTGAATTTGCGGTAGAGTGTCAGGTAGCTTACCCCGAGCGCCCGCGCCACGCTTTTGACGTCGCGCCCCTGCCTGAGAAGTTCGCGGGCTTGTCGCGCGAGTTCAGGCAGGTCCGGCTTGTTTGCGCGGGCGGCCGACAGGCTTTGCGAGACGACGGAGGCCAGCAGGGTCATCGCCAGGCCGGAGGCAATGGCGCGATATCCCAGCGGGTGGGCGAGGCACACATTGTGCAGTTCCGTGAAGCGCCTCCAGAATGTCGCGCACCGGTTCACATGGACGGGGGGCACGTCCAGAATGCCATTCCCGAGCCATGTTTCGAGCGTGGGGCCGCGCAACTCCAACCAGTCTTCGGTCCAGCCCGTTTCCGGATCGGGGCGATACCGGTGCCAGTAGCCGGGCGGAAGCAGAAACACGGAGCCCGCCGTGAGGTTAGTTCCTCCGCTGCGCGATTCCAGCCTCCCGCGCCCGTGCGAGATGGCGACCAGCTGGAAGGCGGAGAGAACCCTGCCGCGCTCCCAGGTGAAGGCGCGTCCCTCCGGATGCCGCGGCGGCGGGTAGGGCTGGCCGGGAAGGATGCGGGCATGCCCGATCGCGGAGACATGGAACGTCCAGACCGCTTCCTGTGGACCTGCGGGAAAATATTCGAAGTAGCTTTTGATAGAAGTTTATATGAAACGGAAATCTCTTTGCATGCAAGGCCGCGTGACATGTTTCCCGTGATGGAGAATCCTGTTGGGTATGAAGCTCCCGAATCCCCCTCTTCGTGTTGGTTTGTTTGGCATTGGCCTGGAAGCCTACTGGCCGCAGTTTCAAGGGCTAAAGGAACGATTGGAAGGCTATGTCCGGGCCGTTTCAAAAAAGCTCGAGCGCCCGGATGTCGAGGTCGTCAACCTCGGTCTCATCGATTCTCCGGAGCGGGCCATGGAGGCCGGGCACCAGTTTCGCAGAGAAGATGTGGATGTGATATTCCTATATGTCACCACCTACGCGCTTTCGTCCACCGTTCTCCCCGTCGTCCGGCGGGCCAAGGTTCCGGTCATCATTCTGAACCTCCAGCCGACCGCCGCGATCGACTATGCGGCGTTCAACGCGATGGGCGACCGCACCCGCATGACCGGGGACTGGCTGGCGCATTGCTCGGCTTGCCCGGTTCCGGAGATCGCCAACGTGTTCAAGCGGACGGGCATTCCATTTCATCAGGTCACCGGAGTTCTCGAGGAGGATCCGGATTGCTGGAACGAGATCAGCGGATGGCTCGACGCAGCCCGCGTGGCCAACGTGATGTCCCACAATCGGCTTGGGCTCATGGGGCACTACTACAACGGCATGCTCGACATCGCGACCGACACGACGCGCCAGATCGCGACATTTGGCGGGCACATGGAGATCATTGAGGTCGAAGAGTTGGCCAGTCTGCGACGCAGAGTTTCTGATGCGGAGGCGAAGTCACGGGTGGCGGAATTCCGCGAGACATTCGACGTCCAGGCGGATTGCGCGGAAGAAGAGCTGGTCCGCGCGGCACGGACCTCGCTCGCTCTCGATGCGCTGGTCGAAGAAAAAAACCTTGGCTCGCTCGCCTACTACCACATGGGTTCGGGATGTCCGGAGTTGGAGGATGTCATCAGCTCGGTGATCCTTGGAAATTCGCTCCTGACGGCCCGGGGCATCCCCGTAGCGGGAGAATATGAGGTGAAAAATGTGCAGGCCATGAAGATCCTCGACAGCTTCGGCGTAGGCGGGTCGTTCACGGAATACTACGCGATGGATTTCGCAGATGATGTGGTTCTGATGGGCCACGACGGCCCCGGCCACATTGCCATCGCGAGCAGCAAGACCAAGGTCAGACCGCTCGGGGTTTATCACGGGAAAGTGGGAAACGGACTCTCAGTCGAAATGAGCGTGAAGCACGGCCCGGTGACGTTGCTCTCTGTTGTCGAAGAGCACGACGGTTCGATTTTTTTCCTGGTGGCCGAAGGAGAGTCTGTTCCCGGACCCATCCTGGAAATTGGAAACACCAACAGCCGCTACCTCTTCCCCATCGGGGCGCGCGCTTTTGTGAATAGTTGGAATTTCCACGGCCCCGCCCACCACTGCGCGGTCGGCGTCGGGCACATCAGAAGCAAGCTCGCGAAGCTGGCCGCTCTCCTCAACATCCGCATCGAAACCGTTTGCTGAAAATCTTTATGTCATACACCTCTGCCCTCGAACAATACGCCGCCCTCGGCGTGGATACCGAAACCGCCCTCAAAACCCTGGACTCCGTCCCCATCTCCCTGCACTGCTGGCAGGGCGATGATGTCGGGGGATTCGAGAAGGCCGATGCCAGCCTCTCCGGTGGCGGCATCCAGGCCACGGGGAACTATCCGGGGAAAGCCCGCACGATCTCCCAGTTGCAGCAGGACCTCGACAAGGCCCTCTCGCTCATTCCGGGAAAACACCGCCTCAACCTGCACGCCTGCTACGCGGATCTCGCCGGACAGAAAATCGACCGCAACGAATATTCCGTGGCCCAATTTCAAGGCTGGATCGACTGGTGCAAGGAACGGGGAATGGGCATGGACTTCAATCCAAGTTACTTTTCGCACCCGCTCGCCGATGACGGGCTGACGCTCTCGCATCCGGACCAGGCGGTCCGGCAGTTCTGGATCGATCACGGCATCGCCTGCCGGAAGATCGGAGCAGAGGCGGCCCGGCAGCTGGGTTCGCCCACGGTCACCAACTTCTGGATTCCAGATGGATCGAAGGACACGCCATTTGATCGAAAGTCGCCGCGCGAGCGTCTCGCCGCGTCGCTGGACGAGGTCTTTGCGGCTCCTGTGGACCGCTCGCTCAACCGGGATGCCGTCGAGAGCAAGCTCTTCGGGATCGGCTCCGAAAGCTACGTGGTCGGATCGCATGAGTTCTATCTGGCCTATGCGGTAAAAAACCAGCTCCTCTACTGCCTGGATGCCGGGCATTTCCACCCGACGGAAAACCTCGCAGACAAAGTGTCTTCGATCCTGCAGTTCGTGCCGGAGCTTCTCCTGCATGTGAGCCGCGGGGTGCGCTGGGACAGCGACCACGTCGTCCTGTTCGATGATCCGACACGCGCGATGATGGAAGAGCTGGTGCGCGGCGGATTCCTCGGCCGCACCCACATCGGGCTCGACTTTTTCGACGCCAGCATCAACCGCATCGCCGCATGGGTGATCGGCACGCGCGGCGCCATCAAATCGCTTCTGGCGGCATTGTTGGAGCCTGCCGCCCTGCTAAGATCCGCCGAGGAAGCCGGAGATAACACACTGCGGCTCGCGCTTTTTGAGGAAGCAAAAACCCTGCCCTTCGGCGCTGTCTGGGACGAGTATTGCCGGCGGAAAGACGTTCCGACCGGGCCGCAATGGATGGAGGAAGTGAAGGGCTACGAGAAGTCGACGCTCGCGGACAGATAGGCTTTTGCGATGAGAAAACACTCCCCCACCAGCCGTCGGCCAACCAGACGCAGTCCATTAAAAGCGCCTGCGGGCATACATCTGGCCATCGATTTGGGAGCTGGGAGCGGGCGTGTCATTGCGGGATCATGGGATGGTCATGCCGTCGCCATGAAGGAGCTGCACCGCTTCGCCAATGTTCCTGTGGTCGTGGCCGACACCATGCGGTGGAATGTCATGCAACTGTGGGCTGAGATCGAGCGAGGGCTCTCGATTGCGGCAAAAAAGCACGGCGGAGAAACTCTCTCGCTCGGGGTGGATACCTGGGGTGTCGATTACGCTCTCTTATCCAAGAGCAACGAGCTTTTGGGGCAGCCTTTCAACTACCGGGATTCGCGCACCGACGGCGTGGCGGAGGAATCCTTCAAGACCGTCTCTCGCGAGAAGATCTTCCAGGGAAGCGGCCTGCAGTTTATGCCGTTCAACACCCTTTTCCAATTGCTCGCCGCGCAGAAAAGTAATCCGGAAATCCTGAGGGAAGCGGCCTGCTTTTTGATGGTTCCGGATTTCCTGCACTGGTGCCTGTGCGGCAGCCGGGTTGTGGAAGTGACCAACGCGAGCACCACCCAGTTCCTGAACCCGCTCACCGGTCGATGGAACCTGCCGATATTGAAAAAGCTGGGCATTCCGACTCACTTCCTGCCGAAGCTGGTCCCACCCGGCAAGCGGCTTGGCCTGCTGCGGCCCTCTGTCCAGAAACGCACCGGCCTGCCTGCGATCCAAGTGGTCGCCCCGCCCACACATGACACCGCCTCCGCCGTGGCGGCCGTTCCCACGACCAGGACAGGCAAGGCAAATTGGGCGTATCTGAGTTCCGGGACATGGTCGCTGCTGGGAGTCGAACTCGATAAGCCCGTGCTCACGTCCCGCGCGCTCGAACTCAACATGACAAACGAAGTGGGAATTGATGGCACGTTCCGCCTGCTCAAGAACATCATGGGCCTGTGGCTCGTGCAAAGGTGCAAAGCCGCTTTTGACTCCAAGGGCAAAAGCTTCGACTACCCCCGGCTGGCAGAAATGGCTTCCGCATCTGAACCGTTTCGGTCGCTTCTGGATTTGGAGGACGGCAGATTTTTAAACCCACCCGATATGCCGGCCGCCATGCAGGGGTTCTGCCGGGAAACGAAACAGCCGATCCCAAAAACTATCGGGCATTTCATCCGCTGCGCGTATGAGAGCCTCGCCCTGGCTTACCGGAAAACCCTGGAGGAGTTGGAGGAACTGACGGGAGAGCGCATCGAGGTCCTCCACATTGTGGGGGGAGGTTCCAGCAATATCGTTCTCAACCGGTTTGCCGCAGAAGCCTGCCAGATCCCCGTGGTTGCAGGCCCGACGGAAGCCACTGCCCTCGGCAACATTCTCACTCAGGTCAGAACCTTTGGCGGGCTGACCTCGCTTTCGGACATGCGCATGGCCGTCCGAAATTCCACCGGCGTCAAAATCTTCAAACCTGAAAACCACGCGAAGTGGCAGGAAGCCTCGAAACGATTCCGCGATCTGGCGCGGTAGAATCCATTTATGAACCGCGATCAAATCAGCCAAATCGTCCGTCAGGTCCTCAAGGATACCGGGGCCGCGACACCCGTTCCCGAAGCCCCCTCCCGCGCGGCGGGATTACCGATTGCCCAGAATGCCAGCACCTCCCTGCACACAAGCCGCGCGGCAGTGCTTATCGGCAAGGGCCGGATCGAGATGCGTGAGTTTCCCATCCGGGAAATCACCGAGGATGAAATTCTCATCCGCGTGGAAGGCTGCGGGATTTGCGGAACCGACGTCCATGAGTTCAAGGGCGACCCCATGGGCCTCGCCCCTCTCGTCCTCGGCCACGAGGGGACGGGCGAGATCATCCGCCTGGGCGCGAATGTCCGGCGGGATAGCGGTGGAAAGAAAGTCCACATCGGAGACCGGATCGTGACCAGCGTGAACGCCTGCGGGAAGTGCGGCGCCTGCCTCTACACGCCGGGGCGTCTGAATCTGTGCGAAAACCTCAAGGTTTACGGGTTGCTGCCCGACGACGAAACCCACCTCAACGGTTACTTCGCGGAGTATCTGATCGTAAGGGCCGACTCGACGTTTTTTGTGGTCAACGATCTAAGCCTGGAACTCCGGATGTTGATCGAACCTGCGGCGGTTGTCGTCCACGCTCTGGAGCGGGCGAAGCTCACCGGGCTCGTGAACTTCCGGAGTCGCGTGCTGGTCCAGGGATGCGGTCCGATCGGCCTCCTGATGGTGGCCGCCGTGAGGGCCGCAGGCGTTCAGCATATCGTGGCATTGGATGGTGACGACAGCCGGCTGGATATGGCAGGAAGGATGGGGGCGGAGCATCTGATCAACCACAAAAACTATGCCGGGGTCCCGGAACTGGTCGCGGCCGTGAAAGGTGCCACCAAGGGCCGCGGTGCGCATCTGGCTTTCCAGTGCACAGGAGTTCCCACGGCGGTTTCCAATATTTGGAAATACGTGCAGCGGGGAGGCGGCATCTGCGAGGTGGGCTCATTTGTGGACAGCGGCACCTGTTCGGTCAACCCGCATCATGACATCTGCGCCAAGGAGATCACGCTGGTGGGCTCCTGGGTTTACACCGTCGATGAGTATCCCATCGCATACAACTTTCTGCGCCGCGCCCAAGGCATCGGACTTCCGGTGGAGAGCCTGATCACCCATCGGTTCCCGCTGGAGCAAATCGCCGAGGGATTTGATGTGAGCATCCGGCAGCAGGGGCTGAAAGTTGCCATTTTGCCAGGCCGGTGACGTTGCATTCTCACCTTTAACGCTTATGAATTCCCACGAACGCATCCTCGCCACCCTTGAACGCCGTCCAGCAGACCGGACTCCGGTCGATATCTGGCTCACCCCCGAGGTCCTCAAGAGCCTCAGCGCACATGTGGGGGAACCGGACGAATATGAACTTTACCGCAAGTTGGGGGTAGACAAGATCGCCTGGGTTTTTCCCGGCTACGGGACTGAGAAATATGATCCCAACGTCAGCCAGGGGATCGACCCGTGGGGTGTTCCAACCGTCAATGTCCAGTCCGGCTTGGCGACATACCAGGAGTATGGAACGCCGCCGCTCGGAGAGATGGCCGTCCCCGATGAGATCGACAACCACCTCCTCTGGCCCGATCCCGACGGATTCAATTATGCCGCGGCCAAAGCCACGGCCGAACGCGCCCGCGCATTTGGTTTTGCAACGATCGGCCCCTGGCTGTCCCACTTCGAGGTCTACTGCCACATGCGCGGCATGGAGAACGCTCTCATGGATACGATCGCGGAGCCCGAATTTCTGAATGCCACGCTCGACAGGATCGATGCCATCCAGACGGCGATGCTCGACCGCTTCCTGCGCGAACTCGGAGACCTGATCGATCTGGTTTTCATCTCCGATGATATGGGCACGCAGGAAAGCCAGCTCATCTCCGTCACCGCCTGGCAGGAGCACCTCCAGCCCCGGTTGACCAATTGGTGCCGGCTGATTCACTCCCACGGAAAGAAAGTTCTCTTCCACACAGATGGAGCCGCTCGCGACTTTGTCCCGCACCTGATCGAATCCGGGGTCGATGTGCTCAACCCGATCCAGCACGTCTGCCCGGGAATGGAGCGCTCCTCCCTCAAGCGTGAGTTCGGTGACAAAATTATCTTTCACGGAGGAGTCGAAAACCAGCACGTTCTTCCACACGGCACGACGGATGATGTGCGCAGGGAAGTTGTCACCTGCCTGGAAACACTCGGTGCCGGCGGAGGCTACATCCCAAGCTCCTGCCACAATATCCAGGCCGGCACCCCGCCGGAGAATGTCATCGCCATGATCGAGACCGTCCAGAACTGGACTCCTTGAAAGCCCTCCCAAGAGCTGTTGGTTCGGGGGACAACACTCCTCGGTTTTGAAACCGGGCAGAGTAAAATCAGGCTGGCCAGGGATCCGGATTGGCTTCCTCTTCCTCATCGGGCTGGTTGTTTTGGCGGCTTGGGGCTGGTGGCGGTTCGTTCCCTCGCCGCTCCTCAAGCTTCTGCCGGCCCCGCATCTGGAAAAATACGAAATCACCGGCCGGAGTCACAATGGATCGGTGATCGACCTGCAAGGCGGTTGCTTCAACGACGGCAAACCCACCGAGATCGTGATCCGTTCGGTTCGGACGCCGGAGGGCTGGGAAGTTCCAGAAAACCTCATCATCCGCAATGGCCGGCTTCGAGGGGGAATCCGCATCATGGGACTGGGAGCCAACGGGGAGGCTCCGTTAGTGCGGGAGTCCTCCCACCGGCCGGGTCATACGGGGCGCGTCCAGGCGGCTGCCCCGCGGGGGATCGTGCTGGAGGACCTGCAAATTGAGGCCGATCACAGAATCCCCCTCTACCTCGGCCCCGGGGTCACCGGCGTGAAGGTCAGGCATTGTGTATTCACGGGATCGTCCGCTTCCGTAGCGCTCTACCTCGACGCGGAGAGCGCCAGAAACACGATTGAAAACTGCACCTTCGACGTGCGCGCGGGCCGCGAGGTGCTGGCCGTCGACGGTTCGGCAGAGAACACGATCGTCGGGAACCGGTTTGCACGTGCCGCTTACGGCGGGATTTACCTCTACCGCAACTGCGGCGAGGGGGGGACTGTGCGGCACCAGACACCGCGGGAAAACCGGATCGAAAGGAACTTCTTCAACCTCTCAGGTCTGCGGCCGGCAAGCTACGGCGTGTGGCTGGGTTCCCGCCAGGGGAGGAGATCCTATTGTGATGAGGATGCGGGCTACGATTTTGGAAGCAGCATCGATAACCGCGACTTTGCCGACGACAACACCGTAGCGGACAATCTCTTCGAACCGTCGTCCCCGCAGGCGATGCGGGATGACGGTGCCCGAAACCACATCGGCATCCGCTGAACAATCCTTCTGAAACCCGGATTCAGCGGTCATTCTGGGGGAGTGCCGGGGCCAAGCCATCTCTTTCTGTCCGTAGCCAGCACTTCGCTGCTCACTCCTCCCCTGTCCCGCTCCTCCCGAGCTTCGTCTTCACGTTCGCCGCGAGCGGCACGACTTTATCGATCTCCATGTTCTCCTCCGCTGAATACAGCGTCTGCCGTGCAGTGTGGAATTCCTTGGTCGGTTTGAACACGGCCTTGGCGCTGAGAGCGGCCCCGGCGTTGTGGCGGGCGAACAGGGCTTGGAGTTCACCGATGATCTCCTCGGTGGCGGCTTCCGGGATCAGGTCGCCTTTGATCTTTAGTTCGAAGCTCTGCTTGAAGAACGCGGCTCCGTTGATCCGCATCCCTCCCGGTCTGGCGTCCCGCAAAAGGCGGCTGCGCAGGAAGCGCAGTCTGTCTTAACCGACCCCATCGGTTTCGGCTCTCGCCGGTCACGCGCAGGATGGCGGCATCGTCGGTCGTGCCACGGTAGGAATTCGAGAACCCTACCCGCACGATCTTGTCACCGGCTTTGGCTTCGATGGAGGATGCGATGGCCAGTTGTAAGAAACCACCCCGGCGGGCACAGGATGTCTGAAATGAGGTCGATAAAACATGCTTTAATAATTTAGCTTGCTCGTAAAGGCAAGCACCGCTATTTAAGCAATATGGGCCGTGCATCCATTCAGCAGATGTTGAAAGAGACCCCGCGACGACTGGCGGAACTGCTGGCTATTCCGGTCAGCGAATTGGAGGCGAGGGAAGACGTTGCCAACCCTGAAGGCGGTGCGGATCTGGTCATTTCGCACGGCAAGCAACGTTTTGCTGTCGAGTGCAGGGCATGCGGGCAAATGGCCTCGGTCATTCTGGCCGCTCGCAGGGCGCGAAAATATGCGGAAGCCAGGAAGCAGATTCCCCTCGTGGTTGTGCCCTTCATGGGCGAAGTCGGTCAGCGGCTGTGTGAGGAAGAAGGGGTTTCCTGGTTCGATCTCTCCGGGAACGCGCGTCTCGTGACACCGGGCCTGCGCATTCAGATCGAGGGAAAACCGAACCGGTTCAAGCAGGCGGGCCGCCCCAGAAGTTTGTTTGCACCCAAAAGCGCGAGAATTGTCCGATGGCTTTTGATGAAAAACGACCAGGCGTTTACCCAGCGAGAGCTGGCGCGATTGTGCGGGCTTGACGAGGGCTTTACCAGTCGCGTTGTGCGCGGCCTGGAGGATCAGCAACTCATCACACGTTCCGCCGGCGGCGCAGTGCATGTGAAAGACTACGGCCCCCTTCTCGACGCATGGCGGGAAGCATACGATTTCTCGAAAAATACCATCGTGAGAGGGCATGTGCCCGCGCGTTCCAGTGACGATGTGCTCCGGCAGTTGGCCGGAAAACTGAAACAGGACAAAATGAAATATGCCGCGACGGGCTTGGCCGGGGCCTGGCTGCAGTCGGGGTTCGCCGGGTTTCGGCTGGTCACGCTGTATGTGGCGGAATTGCCGTCCGACGCCCAGCGCCAACGGATGGGATTCCATGAAATCGAGCGCGGCGAAAACGTCTGGCTCGTGCAGCCGGCCGACTCAGGAGTCTTCCAAGGCGTCGAATTTCGTGAAAGCATTGCTTGCGTGCATCCGGTGCAGGTCTATTTGGATTTGAAAAATCAGCCCGAGCGTTCCGTTGAAGCCGCCCAGGAACTGCGAAAGACACTTTTGAAATCAACTTCACATGCTTGAAAAACCCACGACTGCCGCAGGCTATCCCCGGGATCAAGTTGCGCGGGTAAAAGCGACTTGCCTCTATCTCGCCACCAAGCTCGGCGACATCATGGATGAACTCGTCGTCGTGGGAGGGCTCGTGCCCTCGTTGCTCATTGACCAGGAGCACTTGCCGGAAAAGGTCGCCCCGCATGTGGGCACACTCGATCTTGATCTCGGGCTGGCTTTCGCTCTCGTGGGGGAACAACGCTACCAGGAGGTGACGGATCGCTTGACCCAGGCCGGATTCCAGGCCGACGTGACTGATGAAGGCATCCAAACCCGGCAGCGCTGGCGGATCAGCGATCCGCCGGTGACCGTAGATTTTCTGATCGAGCCGGAAAACAAGAACGCGAAGCCCGGCAGCCTGTTTTCACTCACCAAAGACTGGGCCGCCATCGTGGCCCCCGGCCTGCATCTGGCGTTTCGCGACAATCGGTTGATCAAGCTCACGGGGTTCACAATTACCGGAGAGAAGGCGAGCCGGGATATTCGTGTCTGCGGAGCAGGGGCCTATATCGCTCTCAAAGCGCTTGCATTCCGTATCCGGGGAGAAAACAAGGATGCTTACGATCTCTTCTACCTGCTCCGCAACTACGGGAACGGGGTGCATGATGTCGCAGCGTTGCTTACCCCCCTGCTCTCAGACGAAATCACCAAAAAAGCTCTGGAGCACCTGAGCGAGGATTTCCTTGATCCCGAGTGCATCGGACCACGGCGGGTCGCCGAATTTCTTTACGGGCGCCCAGATCCTGAAACCCAGGCGGATGCCATGGGGTTCGTCCGCCAACTGCTTGGTATGTGCACGCAATGATCAATATGGAATCTTGGTGTTTTTTCCTCTGCCGAATACAGCGTGTGGCGGGCTTGTAACTCCTTCGTCGGCTAGAAGACCGCTCTGAGGGCTGCCTCGGCGTTGTCGCGGACGAACAGGGCTTGGAGTTCGCCGATGATTCCGGTTTTCAAATCCTCAACGGCCTGTCTATCCTTCTCCGCACTACATTCCCCGCCATGTCCAACCTCACCAAACGCGATCTTGTAATGCAGATCAGCAAGGAAACCGGAATCATTCAGGCGGAGGTTTTCACGGTCATCCAGCAAACTCTCGACGCCATCACCACCGCCTTGGATTCAGGGCGGGACGTGGAACTGCGGAATTTTGGCGTATTCGAGGTCCGCCTGACAAAATCCCGCGTCGGCCGCAATCCGATGAAACCGGAGAAGGATGTGACGATTCCTGCGCGGGCGACCGTGAAGTTCAAATCGGGAAAGATCATGCGCCAGCGTGTTCTCCTGCGGACCCAGGAACTCAGCAAGAAGTAGGCTTCAATTTACAAAGCGGTGCTTGGCCCACGCCCTGCACTCTTCCGTGTCGCTGCGAAGTTGTCGGGATACGGGGCATTGCCGCGGTTGCTGCGCTTTCGCGCACCCTTCGGGCAGCCCCCTTGGCTGGCTGTCTTCCTTCGGTCGGCTCATCACCACTCCCTCGAAGAAGTCGCAGCGCAATCGGCGGTTGATCGCTTTCAGGCCAGCGTAAAAATCCGGCACACGGGTTTCCTCGTCTCGGACTGACTGCGGCAGGAACAGGGCGTTCTCGGGGAACGATTGCCACTCGCCCGTGGATAACTGCTCAATCTCAATCAATCCGGCGAGGAACTTCCGCCGCTCCTCGTATGTGAGCGATCCAGATTCATGGATCCAGTCCAGGACGACAAGACTGCCCCGGCCGATTTGGTGCCGGCGTTCGAGGGCTTCACAATCCGCCCACACGAGGCCACTGCCAGCGAGCGGACGCAGTTGATCCAGGGCGGCTTCAAACTCCCGCTCGATCGTGAGTCGCTGGCCGTGGCGGTTCCACATCGCTCCGGTCGGCGTGTGAACGAGTGCCCGCCAGCCGTTATATTTTGGCTCAGCGAACCAAACTCCGGATTTCTTCGGGGCGAGTTCGAGCTTCCCTCCTCGGATCGGCCGCGCCGGGAACGTGGGCGGGTGCTCTGGTATGGGTTCAGATTTGACGTTTATCAGGCTTGGGTGGCTCATTTGGCGGGCGGCTGGTAGATGGGTGAGGCGTCTGCGAAAACAAGGCCCATTCCAAACCCGAGGGCATCACGGGCGGCGGCAAGCGTGGCCCCGGTGGTCGCCACATTGTCCACAAGGAAGACGGGAAGCGCAAACCACCCGCCGACGCGCACGAACTTGTGGTCGGCTGCGGTGAGTCCGGACAGCCCCCGGCGACGACGAGCGCACGAGGATTCCACTGGCACGACCCGATTGATTGCCATAACGACTCGGGCCTGCGGGCCGTATTCGGCGGCGATGGCACGGGCGAGGATCAGGTTGGCTTCGATGCTGCCAGTGCTTGCCGGAACTGGAACGAGCGTGAGTGTCGGCAAATCGGGCGGAAGGAGCCCGGCCGTCTCACGGGCGGCCAGTTCTGTTTCCTCGCCCCGCTTGAGCGCGTAGGCGATCCGGCGGGTTTCAGCTTCCTCGGGCGTGAGCGGACGCGACCTGGGCGACACGTATCTTCTGGCGGCAAGGATGGGAGGAACGAGGACCGCGCGGGGAGGCTCATTTATCAGCCTGATTTCTCCCTTTTGCCTTTCGGCGGGTAGGGAGATAACCCCGGCGCTCATTCAGTTTCTCCAAGGATTTCCCGCACAAGCCACCGTGCATCTTCCATCGCCGCGTTCACTCCCCCGCTGATCTTCCGCAACCGGAACGCCCGACGCGGCCCTTTGGTGCAGAACCCGGCCGAGCGGATCCGCTTCCGCAGCTCGGGCGTGTGGTCGGAGGGGAACTTGATCACGACCTGGCCGGCCTCGGCGTCGTCCCAGATCACGATGTCGCCGATCCTCTCCTCGGTCGTCGGGGTGGCTTGGATGGCGAGCGCATGGTCGAGGGTGACGCGGGTGCGGGCGATCCGGCTTTCCAACTTCACGCTACTGCCGAACTGGCGGGCATTTTCGAGGATCGAGAGCCGCTGGCGCAGCATCGTCACTGCCTCGGGATGGGTGGCCCGGATATTGCGCAGCGGCTTCTCCAGCATCTCCCGCACGTAATCGGGCAGGCGTTGGTAAGCTGGGCGCAGGGGGTCGGCGGTCGGCGCGGCGGGCTCGGGCAACTCGTTCAGCACGGTGATCCCGTTCAGCGCGAGCATCACGTCCGTATCGGCATCGCTGAGATAATCGCACGCGCTCATTTCGCGGCCTCCATCTTTGCGAGCAGTTCGCCCATGTTTCGTGGAACCATCTTGCCGCGCTCCCAATCGGACACCTTCGCTTGATCGCCACCCTCTCCGAGGATCGCCAACGCCTCCCGTTGGTTCAGCCCCCGCGCCCGCCGCCACTGGCGCATCTGCTTTCCGAAGCTCCGTCCGACTTCCTCGCGGCGGGGTTCGGTTTGCGGCGGCTTCTCCGCGAGCTTTTCAAGGAGGACAAGCGGGCGGTTGGGCAACATCCGCTCTGACTCCCACACCCAGACCGTCCGCGCCGTGGTGGGGAACCCCATCGCTTTGAGCGCATCGGCCGCCTGCCTGCGGTTGAGCCGGTGGGCACGCCTCCACTGCCGCAACCGCTCGGCGAGCACCCCCGGCTCGACCGGGCGTTGCCGCTGCTTGATCACCGCCACTTCCTCCGCGCTCACCGGCTTGCGGATCTGGTGGAGGATTTCATCCACTGCCAGCGGGGTCATGCGGCCCGTCATCCCCTCGATGGACCGGAACATGCTTGGCGGCCACTTGAGCAACGCGGCGGCTTGGACTTGGGAGAGCCCGTTCTTGGCCCGCCAGATCTTGCACGCGGCGGCAACCTCGGATGGGCTCGCTTCCGCAATCGGCTCGCAGCCCCCGCTCATCCGGCGCAGCACCGCCTCCCTCGTCAGGCGGCACGGCAGGCCCCGCACTCGCGACAACCACCCGCAGAGCGTGCCGTAGGAAACGCCCAACTCAGCGGCAGCGGACCGCTGGTTGGAGAAGTGATGCTTCTCGCACCATCCGGCGAGCAGCGTGGAAAATTCCACCGGGCTCATGCGGCCTCCTTCATGCTGGCGATCTCCCTCACGCACAGCCTCGCCGATTCCAGTGCCGTGTTCTCTCCGCGCCGGAACGTGCGGACCCGCCAGAACGTGGCACCGTCGCCCGTGCTGGTGAACCCGCAGACTCTCACCCACCGCTTGCTCTGCCCGGTGAGCGCACGGGGGAATTGGAGGATCACCTTTCCCCGCCCCGCGTCGTCCACGATGAGAATGTCGCCGTGGCGCTCGCTGCCGCCCGGATTCCCGTAGCGCAGTTCTTCCTCTTTGATCCGCTCGGCGGTGGCGCAGGCTTTCCGCGATAGGCTGCCCACCGCATCAAAGTCCATCCGCTTCACCGCCTCCGTGATCGCCTCCCGCAGGACGGTGAGCCGCATCTCCAGCATCGGGAACAGCAGATCGGGGTCGCGGCACACCGCCGCAAACCGGCGCTGGCATTTTTCATACAGCGGGGCGTCGGTCCAACGGTCCCGCGTGAGCACCGGCTCCGCGTCTCCGTCCTCCGGATACTCGAAGTCCACCGTGGGCACGCAGGCTTCGTTTTCAAACCCGTTGAGCGCGATCACAGGGCACCTCCTTCCAGAAGTCCGACGATCGCCCGCAGGGTGAAGCCTTGCGGCAGGCGGCGCATCCGTTCCCACTCGCCCACCGTGGCCGGCGAGCAGCAGAGGATGCGGGCGGCGTCGCCCAGGGCAAACCCATGGGATTTCCGCCACCGTTGGAGCAGCCTCGCGAAGCGGGCCTTGGTGATTTGCGCGGTGCTCGCCGCGCTCGATCCGGTCTTGTCCGGCTTGGCTGATGAGTGATCCGTTATCACCCCAATTTTATCCTGCTCCGGTGCCTCGACGTGGAAGCGCTGAATCACACCATATTTTTCACCATTTTTCGCGCCCGCCCGAAGTTGGCACCGGAAATGTTCCTGGCCGGCCCGCGCCTCTCGGACGGCTCGGACGGCATTTATCAGGCGTAGGAAGCCGTTTGCTGTGGCCTCACAATGGAGTCGGAAGGCGCGGGTGGTATAGGGAGAGGCCGAAAGTCGCGAAAACCGCGCAACTCACTCCAGCAACCCATCAAAGAGCCCCGGCTGGAACGGCTGGAGAGCGGCATGCTCGGCGGAAAAGAACTGCGCTTTCGTGGCCCCTGACGCCTTCCCTTTGCGCGTGTGGCAGTCGAATGCGTAGTCGGGGATGGGGACGTATTCGGGCGCGTTTCTGAGATCGTCGGCGAGCGCATCCGCATCGACTCCCTTCAACTGGTCATAGACGAGATTTTGAAGATGGTCTGGATCGCGGCTCTTCTTGGCAGCGCAGAGGATGATCACCGCTTTGGAAATGAAGATCCGGCCCTTGGCTTTGCGGGCCGGCACGTTGTCATTGATGATCAGGTAGGAATCGTGGAGCGCTTTGACCTCCGCTGTGATCAGGCCCCAGCAATCTTCCGCACTCACGGTAAGGAGCCGCTTCCACACGTAGTTGCCGAAACCACTGGCCCAAAGCTCCAGCGCCCAGTATCCGGCAAGCTGGGTGTCGGCGCGGCGGATGGCCTTCTGCATCGCCGAGGACACCTCGCTGAATTTGTAGTTCCTGATCGTGCTGAGTTCCACTGCCTCCAAGAATAGCGCGGAGCAGTCACGGGGATGCAGTGGTTGTGGGGGTGCTTTGAGGGTGCAAGCCGGGGCGTTGAGGATGGAGGGTCAAAGTGAGCCTCTTCCTCGCCCGCCACGGCGGCTCCCTTCCCCTCGACTTGAACCGGTGGCGTTTCTTCCGCGCTACTTCCGGCGCTTGCGCCGTGCATTGAGCGGAGCCTTGAGCGGGACTTCCTGCATCATCGTTCCGGCTTCAGCCACCCGCTTCTCGTAGGTGGCGACCAACTCCGGCAACCCGCGCAGAACCTGGTTCAACCGCCCGATGCGCGTGACGCCGATTTTCCCACTGGCCTCCGCTTCATCACAGAGCCCCTTGTAAAAATCCTTGTGCCATCCCCGGTCGTAGAACGCGTTCTTGATCTGCTCGGCCGAGAGCAATGCGTTTCGGGGCTCGCCGGAGAACGTGCCAGGAAAGATCTCCATAAACCGATCGAGTTCGGGCTTGAATTTCCCGGCTTTCGTCTCGGGCTTTGCCGCCGCTTCGTATTCCGCCTCCGTCACCTCCCGCCAGCAGATCCCCAGCGCGCTGTGCGCAATGATCCGCGTGAACTTCGGCATATCCCCGTCATCCTCCATCCAACGCAACCTCCTCCCACGCTTGGCGGCGCGGAACTCGTAGTAATCGTCGCGAGGCCCGAGCGCCCGAACGACGATCGCAGCCCGCGCCCAGTTCGCCCACTCGGCGGACCCGGAACCCAGATACGCGAAGTCACCGCCCTGCCAGGCCGCTTTCTGATCCCCCTGCGCGGGTTTGTTTGTATGGTGGATGAGCACCAGCCCGCAGTTGAACTTGTGCAGGAGCGGGTTGAGGCCGTTGCGCAAGAACATCGACACGTCCCGCTGCTGGTTCGCCTCGCCGCCGAGGTAGGAAAGCGCGGGATCGATGATGAGCAGGTCCGGCTTCATCATTTCCAATAGCGGCTCCACCGCATGCTCGCAAAAGTCGGCCCCCATGACCGAATCCACCCGCGCGGTCCGGATCACGCTTTTTGCCCGATCCTCTTCGGAAATGGCGAGCCCTTTGAGCATTCCCTCCCGGAACTCGGCCATATCGCCCATGTCGTTTTCGGCCTGGATAATCAAAATCCGCAGGCATCCACGCGGCTGGATCCCGAACGCCTCGCGCCCGATGCTCCACATCACCGCGCACTGCACGGCGATCGCACTCTTGCCGATGCCTGTCTGCCCGACAAGGAGCAGCGCTCCTGCGCGGCACAAAAACCGGTGCCTGAGCAATTCGTTGGGATCATCCTCCGGCGGCAGCGGGATACTGTAAAAGTCCACCAGCTCGGGCACCGGGGGAGGCGACTTCTTTTTGGATTCTCCGGGAACATCCGGAATCGCAGACTCGTTCCATTCGGTCTTCATGACAGGTTCTCCGGGTTGAAGTGGAAAACTTGCTGCCGCTGCGCCCACTTGTTGCTCTTGCCCCGCGGACGCAACCCGCCTGGCATTCGCACAAACTGGCAGCGCGTCCAGGTGGCGGGATCGGCTCCGAGCGACACGGCATAGCGCATGAACCGCAGAACCCTCTCCTCGGGTTGACCATCGCAGGCGAACCACCCATGCAGCGACTTTCCGCCGCTGTGGACGACGAGCACCAGCGGGGCCAGTTTTCCCAGGTGCCACAGCACGGCGGCGTGCGTATCCGTATGCCCGTGGTCGAACTCGATCACGAGGAACCGGCGCGGCCCGGTGTTCTCAAGCGTGCGCGGGGAGATCCCATTGCCGCTTTTCCGCTGCCCTTCCTCGGCAATCATCGGCGAGGGAACGATAAATTGCTGGCGGGCGAGCTGGCCGCGCCATTCCTCACGCCTGCCGGTGCCGAAGTCGGAGTCGATCCTCCTCCCGCAGCAGATCAGCGGGTTGCCCGGAAACAGCGCGTCCACGATTTCCTCCGAGCATTCGTCATCTACAAAATGCACCGGGGACCATCCCCACAAATCAACGAGCCCGACTCCACCGGCGGCAAT
>Ga0194058_10000110_pt1 | contig 31968 bp, 28 predicted proteins | sample SepL4417m_MetaG_FD_155490 | JGI IMG/M metagenome (GOLD analysis project Ga0194058, IMG submission 155490) | Anoxic zone freshwater microbial communities from boreal shield lake in IISD Experimental Lakes Area, Ontario, Canada - Sep2016-L442-17m | ecosystem: Environmental > Aquatic > Freshwater... | reverse complement strand
AGGCGCGGTCGATTGCGCATTCCGGCGATGATGACGTGATTCCACGGATGTACCGCACTGGCGACGAACTCCGACGGGTTCATTGGCGTGCAACCGCACGTGCTGGCGAGTTGATGGTGCGCCGCGAGGAACAGCCGTGGCGAACCACCGCCACTATCTTGCTCGATCGGCGCGCATCATCGCACCGTGGAACGTTTCCAGATTCGAGTTTCGAAACGGCCGTGAGTGCAGCCGCCAGTGCCGCTCTGAATCTCATCAGACATGGTCTCCAGGTGCGCGTGGTTGATACCGATGCCCTCACCATTGCCCACTGCGAGCCCGACGGAGACGCCGAAGGCGTACTTCTCGATTCGCTCGCAGTCGTTGAGGTTTCGGGAGATCCCGCGTATCGCTCTGGCGGCAATCGAACGCTCTCAGATTCAGCGGCACTTCGCCGTGCAATTTCCGACGGCACTTTGCTCGCGATCGTGAGCGATCTGACTCCGGCCGACGCCCAGATTCTGGGAAGCCTTCGCGGAGCGGGAGGCGTGGCCGCCTGCCTCATCATCGATCCGCTCTCATGGTCAACCGATTCGCTCCTCACTCCAGCACCAATGTCGGCCGCACTCTTGTCGTCGCACGGTTGGCGCAGCGCCGTACTATCACCCGACCGACTCCTGAGCGATTCTGCTCTTCGTCGAGCCGATGATGACGCTCGACTTGTCGCCGCATGGGAAGCACTCTCGTTGCCACTGGCTTCCGGAGTGCTGCGATGAATCCCCAGGGTGGGGCGGGCGTTCGCTTCACCATCATTGCGGCCATCGCCACCGCGCTCGGCACTCTGGCGCTGTGGCCTTTGTTCGGAGATTGGCAGTGGTACCCGCCAGCGCTCGCCACCATTGCCATGGTGGCGTTGGTGGGGTTCGTTGCCCGCATTATTCGTTGGCCGCTCGTACTGACACCCCTGGCCCAAGGCGCCGGCGCCGTACTCCTCGCGTGCTGGCTCTACGTACGCGGCGACCTGTGGGGTGGGGTGGTGCCGACGAGCAACACAATTGACGACCTCCGAGCAGTCGCAATCGACGGACTGACTTCCATTGCGCAGTACGCGCCGCCGGTTCCGGTAAGTGCCGGCCTCACCGTGTTGCTGATGGGAGGTATCGCCCTCATCGCAATTCTCGTCGACGTCTCGTCAGTGACACTGCGCTCCCCCGCGCTGGCAGGCCTACCCCTGCTGGCACTGCTGATGGTTCCGGTGTCGGTGATCCCCGGAGGCACTCCGTGGTGGTGCTTCCTTCCGGGGGCCATCGGGTGGCTGCTCATCCTCGCCACTGACTCCCGATACTCCACGCGCGAATGGGGTGCCGTGCTCGAAGACTCTGCGTCGAGTGCCCACGCCGGATCTGGGGCCCGACGCGCTGGCGCGGTGGCCATCCTGCTTGCTCTCGTTGTTCCTGTGGTCGTGCCCGCCTTCGGCGAACCATTGTTGGGGCGAGGTACCGGAGGAGGCGGCGGAGCGAACATTGCCGGCGTGAGCATCAACCCACTGGTGTCGCTCAAACGCGACTACCTCGACCCCACCGATCGCGAACTACTGACGGTCACATCCGGAGCAGCTCAAGCACCGTATCTGCGACTGCTCGCCCTCGACACGTTCGATGGAACCCAGTGGACCGCATCCCCGTTTGTTCCCAACGCCTCCAACGAACTCAACGCGGGCATGCCCACGACTGTCAACGGACTTGCATGGCAGACCAGCCATCCCGAGCGCAGTTACACAATTCGGGTCGGTGCGCTCACCGGCCCTTACCTGCCACAGCCCTATCCGGCAGTACGCCAAACGATTGGCGGAGGATGGTTTGTCGACCCCACCACGCTGACCGTCTTCTCCGAGCAGTTTTCGAGCGCGAACACCGTCTACACCGTCACCGCTCTCGATCTCGGCAGTGACGCTGAGACAATTCGCGCCGGTGCTCGAGCCGCAACCGGCTCTGGCCCCACAACCTCGACAAGCGCCGAGATACCAGCGTCGGTTGCCGCCCTGGCCCAAACGATCACCGCTGGAGCCGATAACTCCTTCGACAAGGCGATACTCCTGCAGCAGTGGTTTCGCACCAATTTCCGCTATTCCACCAGCGTGCGAAGCGGAAGCGACTCGACCTACCTTGAGCAATTCCTCACTGAACGCATCGGGTACTGCGAGCAGTTTGCTGCCGCTATGGCACTGATGGCGCGCTCACAAGGAATCCCCGCCCGTGTTGCCGTGGGCTTTGCGCCTGGCCGCGCGGTTTCACCGGGAACATGGTCGGTGTCCTCACATAATGCCCATGCCTGGCCAGAACTGTGGATTCCAGGAACCGGATGGACGCGGTTTGAACCGACGCCTCGTAGTGGTGACGGTTCGACGATCACCACTCCTGCCTATGCCCCCGCAACGTCGGGCAACGAGCCGACCTCCGCACCTTCGGCATCGAGTTCATCGACAGCCAGTCCACGTGACCCACGCGCCAGCGCCGCCGACCGTGCCGACCGAGGCACCTCGTCGTCGGACTCGTCTGGCGTGAGTGTGGGGAGGCTGGCATTTGTCGCGGTGAGTGCACTGGTGCTGCTTGTTCTCGCCCTCCCACTGCTCGTGCGCACGTACCGTCGTCGTTCACGACTTCACGGCAGCACTCACGATGAGGTGGCGAGAGGTGCATGGGCTGAACTACGCGACAGCGTGATTGATTACGGGCGTACCTGGTCGGCTAGCGAGACTCCTCGCCAAACAGGTCGGCGACTGGTCACCAGTCTTTCGTTCTCGCCTGACGCGGCTGCAGCCGTGAGTCGACTGGTCGCGGCAACCGAGGCGGCCGCCTATCGAGCGCCTGGATCTACGGAGTCGGGGGCGACGACGTCGGTGCGCAATGACCTTCGAACCATTCGTCACGCTCTTCGCGACCAGACGCACGGTGGGGCGCGATGGGCAGCCGTCCTGTTTCCACGTAGCGCTCGCCGACAGGGATCACCACCGCGTGAAACACCTGCAGAGAATGAAGGACTTCAGGAGAGGGAGTACGCAGAACGCTGGTAGATCACTGCTCGTCGCGGCGACGGTTCCAGCGATCTTCAACGCGGTTCATGAATCCACCGGACTGCTTCTGCTTGCCAGCCTGCGGTGCCGCCTTCTCGTCGGTCGTTTCTTCAGGAGCGGGTGCACGGATTGCGCGAATGGCAACGAAAGCGCCACCGAGCATCAGGACGAATCCGACGACTCCGACGACTTGCTGCGGCATTGCCACGCCAACGACGAGCAAACCAAGGCCGGCGATCAGACCGAGCACTCCGATGGCCACGTGACGACGGTTACCGCGGCGGCCGGAGCCGTCTCGCAGAGTGGACGCAAACTTAGGATCCTCGGCATAGAGGGCGCGTTCCATCTGCTCAAGCAGTCGCTGCTCATGCTCAGAGAGTGGCACGGGAACCTCCTCGCTTCCGCCGCATATCGGATCGACAATGATCGTCAGTACCAGACTAGACCCTTGAGGTCCCCATGAGGGAACTTGGAAGGCCTCCACAAATTATGCGTCCCGAAGGCGCTGTACGCCAGTCCTTCACCTCACAGACGTCTGGTGGCGCCGCGGGGTTCCCGACTGACCGCCTACCGGGGTCGGCCGAATGGGCGACATCACCTCACTCGTCTGCCTGTTCGTGAGGGGTTACCAGTCTCGCTGGAATCACCGCGCCGCGCCCGAACCGACGAGTTGCCGCGTCTGCGGCCCGCTCAGCATCGCGCCAACCATGCTCGGGGGCGTCGAGCAGCAACTGCTCTGGAGCACCATCGGCGTCGAGTAAGCCCTCGACCCGAACTCCGACCAACCTCAAGCGGGCTCGCTGAAGTCCGAGCGCTTCGTACAACTGCACCGTGGTGGAGTAGAGATCGCGGGCAACATCGGTGGGCTCAGGCAGTGTGCGACTGCGCGTGATGGTGGTGAAATCGGCAAAACGCACCTTGAGACTGACCGTGCGACCCACGACACCTGCCGCGCGCAATCGGCGGGCCACCTGCTCGGTCAAGCGCAGCAGTTCACGTCGAATGACTGCCGGATCATCAACATCACTGGCGAATGTTTCTTCATTACCGATGCTTTTTTCCGACTCGTGGGGTGACACGGCGCGGGGGTCACGCCCCCACGACAGGGCGTACAGATGCGCTCCGAGGGATCTTCCGAGTGCACGCTGCAGCGTGGATTCGGGAACGTGCGCGATATCGCCCACCGTGAGCAAACCAAGTCGGTGCAGTTGCTCTTCAGTGCGCTCGCCAACGCCCCACAGCGCATCGACCGGAAGCGGATGGAGGAATGCAATGACCTCGTCGCTGGGGACAACGAGGAGTCCATCGGGTTTGGCACGTGTTGAGGCAAGTTTGGCCACAAATTTCGAACTGGCAACTCCCACTGAACAGGTAATGCCTTGCTCATCGTGAACACGTGCGCGCAGCAGTTCGCCGATGGTTGCAGGTGAACCCATGCGACGCACCGCACCTGACACGTCGAGGAATGCCTCATCAAGTGAGAGCGGTTCGACCAATGGAGTGATGCTGGCGAACAATGCCATGACGCTGGCACTCACCTCGGTGTAACTGTGGTGATCGGGCGCAACGATCACCAAGTCGGCGCACAGCCGCCTGGCACGTGACATGGGCATCGCCGAGTGGATTCCGAATCGACGCGCTTCGTAGGTGGCAGCGAGAACAACCCCTCGCCCACTCTCCCCTCCGACCACCATGGGAAGTCCGCGCAGCTCGGGCCGGTGTCGTAGTTCGACGGATGCGAAGAACGCATCCATGTCGACGTGCAGCACGGTGCAGCCGTCATCGTCAGTGCCGAGCCCTTCGGGCCGTGCACCGCGTCGGATCTGACTTCGGCTCACGAGGCCATCCTGCCGCTCGCAGCGAGTTTCGGTGCGCCTCGCCGCGCAGTGCTCACCATCAAGCTCACCAGCAAGCTCACCATCCGCTGCTGCCTGGGCTGGAGTGCCACACCTTGCCCGGCGGTGCACCCGGGGCTCCGGACCGCACTGAGGTGCCCGCCGGCGCCAGATCGGCGTAGGGCGACTGTCGGAATCCACTGGGATGAACCAAGACTCGTCGGCTTGCAGGAGCACTCTGATCGGGATCGTCGCGTACACTGAGTAGCGCTTGCACCTCGGCCAACCCCTCAGATCGCCAGATCGCATCGACCATCGGCAGTTCCCAACAACCCGTGGCGCGCACCGATACCCCGCGCGGCCCAGTACGACGTATCTCACCGCGCACGATCAGAAGCCAGGAATGGAAGACCGTCTCGGCATAAGGCCCCTGCGCATCGTCAAAAAACGTGGCATCAACTGGACCAGTGGCATCGTCGAGAGTCAGGAAGATCACTCGACGCCCCGAACGCACCGGCGGCGTCTGCGTGGCGACCTTCACTCCGGCGACCAGTACCTGCTGGCGTGATCGGGTACGCACCAGATCGCGGGCCCGCGCTACCTGCAGTGCGCGCATCAGCGGCAGATACGGGTCGAGTACATGACTGCTGACATCGAGACCGAGTACCTGCAGTTCTGCTTGTACTCGCTCGTGGGCGGTGAGTTCAGGTAGCCCGCTCACGGTGACTTCTTCCGGACAATCACCGAGATCGAGAGCGAGTTGCGACTCGACGACCTCGACACCCTTACGTGCCGAACGAGAGGAACCTGCCGACCGCGCAGCACGCGACCACCGATCGAGATCGGCGATCGTGAGCAGCAGATCGCGTCGGGTTACTCGGCCGCGATGGCTCATTCCGGTCGAATCGATGATGGCGTGCAGAGAGTCGAAAGCGCCGATGACTACCAGTCGCTCGGCCACCGGTCGTGACACACCGGCACGGTGCCAAAAGTCAGCAAGTGACGCATACGGCTGGCCCGCGACAATGCGCTCGACTTCATCGTCACTGATACCGCGCACCTCATTCAGGGCGAGTCGAATGCCGTACGTTGCGTCATCACTCGCCTCACCAATGCGCTCAACGTGATACTCGGCATCGCTGCGATTGACGTCGAGACCAAGTATTTCAACACCGCAATGTCGAGCATCGTCGAGAATGAGTCGTTTGGGATACATACCCGGGTCGTGAGTGAGTACCCCGGCAAGAAATGCCGCCGGATGGTGCGCTTTGAGCCACGCCGATTGATACGTAGGTAAGGCGAAAGCGGCCGCATGCGCTTTGCAGAAACCAAAGGAAGCGAAAGCTGCGAGTACATCCCAGAAGGCCTCCACTGTGGGCAGGGTATAGCCGCGAGCAAGTGCTGCCGGGTAGTACCAATCGCGCGCCGCGGACTGCCCCTCTGGTGATCCCATACGTCGCCGCACGTCGTCGGCTTCGGCCAGCGTGCAGCCCGTGGTAATCGACACGATGTGCATCACTTGCTCGTGAAACACCACCACACCGCGGGTTTCAGCGAGCACGGGCTTGAGATCGTCGTGCAGGTAGGTGGGCATCGACCAACCTTGACGAGCGTGCAGGAATGGCGTGACCATGTCGCTCTTGACCGGCCCCGGGCGGAAGAGCGAGATGTCGATGATCAGATCGCCGAAGGTTTCGGGAGCGAACTTACCGAGAAGTTCACGCTGCCCCGGCGACTCAATCTGAAAACAACCGAGGGTTCGAGTGGATCGGATCAACTCAAAGGTGGCGTCGTCATCGCGCGGGAGCGCATCAAGATCGATGCGGCCATCAGGTAGCAGGGTGGCTCCCCCGGTGCCCACCACAGCAGCACCGTCAACACGCGCCACTTCATCGATTGCGTGCGCCATTGCCGACTGCATGCGCAGACCCAACACATCGAGTTTAAGAAAACCCAACTCCTCAACATCGTCTTTGTCGAAGGGACTCATTGGAAAGCCCGCCGCGCTTGCCTGCACCGGAGTGCGATCGAGTAGCGATGCATCAGAGAGCAGCACTCCGCAGGGATGCAATGCAATATGTCGGGGCAGACCGTCAAGTGCTTCGACCAAATCAAGGAACCCGTCAAGTCGCCCCTGGGCGGCCAGTCGCCCGAATCCCGATCGACGCAATTCAGGGAGATCAGCAAGGGCCGCGCGCGCCTGTCGTGCGCGCACATGCGGGAAGGCTTTAGCGAAGGCATCAACCTCACTAGGCGGCATTCCGAGAGCCGCACCGACATCGCGCACCGCGTGACGCACGCGATACGTGTCGTACATCGCGACACACGCCACTCGATCAGTTCCGAATCGCTCGAGAATCGCCTCATAGATTTCCGGACGTCGCGCACTTTCAACATCGATGTCGATATCGGGCAAACTGCGACGCAGGGTCGAGCAGAACCGCTCCATCAAGAGCCCATGTTCGAGTGGATCAACTCCTGAAATACCGAGCAGGTGTGCGACGAAACTGCCCGCACCCGATCCGCGAGCAGCCACTCGGATTCCGCGCGCCACGATGAGGTCGACGACCTCGGCCACGGTGAGCACGTAGCCGGCGAATCCGAGAGTGGCGAAAACATCGAGTTCGTCATCAAGGCGCTGACGTGCCTCACGCCGCAACGGTCCGTGGTCGTAACCGCGACGTGCAAGTCCTTGCTCGCAGCGGGCACGCAGCACCGCATCGGCCCGCACCGCCTCGGCGGCTACGTGCGCCGGATCGCGTCGCCGCTCGCTGTGTCGAGCCGGTACTCCACGCTGCACCGACGATGGATCGAGCAGCACATCAAGTTCGGGAACATGCAGATCACCCAGACCCACATCGGTCACGGGATCGAGAATGCACCGCTGCGCCAATTCACGAGTATCGGACAGCAGTCGCGCCACCTCAGGTGAATTCAAACCCGCAGACACACAGACTTCCTCTGCGATACGCGCCATGGCGGGGCCGGACTTCAGGTGTCCTTCAGCATTGGCGCGATCAAGGTGCCGCGAGTCAAGTGGAACGAGCCGACGTACTGCGTCAAGTAGATCGACTACTCGCGCGGATTGCGGATCGACATGACGAACCGCGTTCGTGAGCACCGCGCCCACCTGATGCTCACGAGCGAATCCGAGTACCCGCGCGGCCGCAGCCGTCGACAGCGGAAGCCCTCGACTTACCGCACCCTCAAGGTCGGAGACCGTCAGTGACGAATCACGTGCACGATGCGACACCACTTCGAGTCTGACCTCGGATCCGAACACTTCACACCACGGACGCAGTGCCGCTGCTGCACTATCTGGTCTCCGAGCCCGAATCGCACGCGCTACTTCGGACTCTGCGCCGAGCAGCACCGTGAGCGATCCGTCGAGGGCATGCCGATCGAGTACCGCAGCGATGTGGTCGAGCGTGAGCACTGGTGGATCAGCTTGATGCGCCACGGACACGATGCGACACAACGCCGCCCATCCGCGTGCACCCCGTGCAAGCAGCACTACCCGTGGATGCCGTGGATCAACGTCAGAACCACCACGCACCGGTGATCGGCGACGTGCCACTGTGTCGAGTTTCGTGGAAGCCTTGGAATTCGCCACCGCCATAACCGCCAGATCGACTCCGAGTAGCGGTCTGATGCCCGCTTCACGACATGCCAAGAGAAACTGCACAGCACCACCGAGAGTGTCGCGATCGGTGAGCGCTAGCGCGGTCTGACCCAGTTCAGCGGCGCGCGCCACCAGCACCGATGGACTCGAAGCGCCGTGGCGCATCGAGTGACCGGAGGCGACGTGCAGATGCACGAATGGGTCGGTAGTCATCACAGATCAACCAGGAATGCCTTGCTGTACGGGAAGACCCAGCAAGTCAGCAACCACAATGACGAAACGCTCAGCGTCACGCAGCAGATCGTCAGCTTCGCGTTCAGTCACCACATGAGGAATGCCCGCCTCGGCCGCAGCACGCTTGGCCGCTCCCCCAGCGAAGAAGACGGCCCACTCCTGCAGTTGAGGGGCAACTCCTGGAAGCAGGACCCACACGCTGCGCACCCGACGCCGCGCTGCAGGACGCGCACGCGCTGCGAGTACTGCGGCAGCAGCACGCAGTGCTGCCAGATGAGCGGCGGCGTAGCGAGCCGAGGGATCGAGAGCATGAGCCGAGTCGGTCAGCCCACGCGCTGCGAGTGCGAGTAAGTCGCGGGCAGCGGAAGCAATGGGAGGTGCATCAAGAGCAACGGACATCGTCGTCTCCTTTCTTTCGTGGCTTACCGCGTCGCCGAGGTAAGCCAGACCAGTTGAGTTGCCAGTTGAGTTGCCAGTTGAGTTGCCAGTTGAATTCAATGAGCGAGTTGCCATGAGCCAGTTCAATGAGCTAGGGCAATGAGCCAGTTCAATGAGCCAGGGCGAACGAGTCAGTCGAGAGCACGCACGAGGTGCCACTGGCTGACCATGGGATCGCAACTGAGGTCGTAGACGCCGAGAGCAGTTGACCGATGACACTCGGCCTCCACTCGCCACAGTTGTCGTTCGCCCGAGCGCTCAGGCCGACGCCACCACGAACCGCCTTCAATCCAGTGCGCCACGACCGTGCGGACGACGTACCGTCGCCCACGCCAGAGGAAATCGTGTGGACGTGCTTGCGCATCGAACTCAGTAGTGGGCTCGCTATCGGACTCGGACGTGCAGGTGCGCACCTGCACGGGTTCGAGATACCGACGACTCACCGCTACTCCTTGCGCTACGTGAAAGTTCAGACAGGAAATTCCTTTAAGCTCCGGTCGAGGCGAGGCCCTTCCCCAAGTGCCACCGCCCCGACCGGCTGTCTCCACGATGGGATCTGATGGGGGTCGAGGTCCATCAGCGCAGCGACAGTGCTCTAGGTACTGCCACGACTCCGGCGAGAATCTCGGCAGTAGAGCGATATCCGTCAGATACCGTTTCGAACCTGCCGTTCGAACATGTGTCGCTCGAACTGCAGTTATTCGAACACGTGTTCGAATAACTGCACAGTACCCCCTCCCCCCGACAATGCGTCAAGACCCCACGTCGAATGGGTCGGCAAAGCGAGGGAATCACGGCGGAAACAGCGAGAAAGACGAACCTCAGGTCTTCGCAGCGATCGCCGACGGCCGCCACAGGAACGAACACACCACCGTGATCAGACCGGCAATCAGGGTGTCGACCACCCGCAGTCCGGCGGACTGATCCGCCGACTCGCCCAGCAAGGTGAGCAGGGCGATCACGAACAGCGTCACTCCTACCACTGCAAGGGGGTACTCGGCCCAGATGAAGATGAGAGCCAGCAAGGCCCCCGCACCCGCAATCAGCGCCAGCAGGTAGCCGTTGGGGCGCATTCCCAACACGTCGATCAGCACGAGCGCCACCAGCACTCCCCCGACGGTTCCGATGATGCGACCCACCACCCGGGTGACCGTCCCCCCAGCATCTGGCCGGGTCATCCAGGCCACCGTCATCGGAATCCAGTACTGATTGGGGCGCGACCCAGCGCTTGCCACCATCGTCGCGATTGAGATCGCCACCGCTAGTCGAAAACCGTGTCGCATCATCAGGTCATTGGCACTCAGATGCGAGCGCAACCGGGTGAGTAATGCAACCGGCTGCTCACCCCCGTCGAACACAGCCCCCGGCCGACGCACGAGCACCGGAACCACAATCGCGACGAACTGCACCAGACCACCTAGCGCCACGAGCAGCGCCGTATGCAGATCACTCACCGGGTTGGACGGAATTCCTCCAAACACCGTGAACAGCACCAACGTGAGCAGCCCTGCGATTCCAGCACCCGGCCCCGCGGCCACGACAAAACCACAAATCAACGCAACGACAGCCGACACAACGATTCGGAGCACCAGATTGTCAGAAACGATGCCCCCGAGGTAGGTACCGACGGTGATCCACAGCAGGGTCCACAACATCAGCCGCCACCGGCGGCCAATGCGCTGAAACTCGCCCGCAAGCGCCACGAAAAGTGAGCCAGCACCCAGCGCTAGCGCGTCGTGTGGGGCGCCGAGTGCAATGACCATCACGATGAGCACCGTCACTACCGCGGCCCGATACACGGCCTGCCAGATCAGCACCTTGCTCCGGTCGAGAGCGATGCTGTCTCGAACCACGCCACCCGACCCCACGAGAACGTGTCTCAGGTGCTCTTTCGCCGTACTCATGGTCGCCGTCCGCGGGTCATGCCCGGACCTTACTGCCGTACTCACCGGAAGCGCCCACGACGCCCCGACTATCGTGACGGCGTGACTTCACTCGATCACCCATCCGTCGCGCGCGTGCGCGAAGTTCTCCTCGCCGCCGGCGTGACCGGCCAGATACACGCACTCGACGACAGCGCCCGCACCGCCGCCGAAGCTGCCGCCGGATTGGGAATTGAGGTCGGCCAGATCGCCAGTTCCATTGTGTTTGGCCTTCCCCCCGTTGAGGAAGACGCCACTCCCCAGCCACTTCTCGTCGTCACCTCCGGCGCCCATCGCGTCGACACCACCGTGGTCGCAGCGCTTCTCGGTGTTCGGAAGTTGTTGCGCGCCGATGCCGACTTCGTGCGTCGATGGTCGGGTTTTGCCATCGGTGGAGTGAGTCCGGTCGGCTGGTTGGCTGATTCACCCAACGGCGCCCACGCGATCACCGCACCCGACCCGCTCACGGTGCTCGTTGACCGCGCACTCGCGCAGTACGACGTGGTGTGGGCCGCTGCCGGCCATCCCCACTGCGTCTTTCCGACGACCTATGACGAACTCGTGCGCCTTACCGGAGGCACTCCGGCGATCGTCGGCGATTAACTCACCGCAGCCTCGAGTGTTGCGATATCGATCTTTGCCATCGTCATCATTGATTCAGTCGCACGTCGGGCGACATCAGGCTCGGAACTCGACAGCAACTCACCCAGCCGCCGAGGGATGATCTGCCAACTGATTCCGAAACGGTCAGAACACCAACCACACCGACTCTCTTGGCCACCGCCGCCGACAATGGCATTCCAGAGTCGGTCGACCTCCTCTTGCGTGTCGCAGAAGATCTGAAAACTCACGGCAGGCGAGTGCGGGAATTGCGGGCTGGCGTTGAGTGCGAGAAAGGGCTGCCCGAACAGTTCGAACTCCACTGTCAACACCGTGCCAGCAGAATGCTGCGCATCGGTGGGGTAATAGGAAGTCGAGGTGATTCGCGTATCGGGGAAGGTCGACACATAGAACTCCGTCGCTTCTGCGGCTTCCTGATCGAACCAGAGGCAGGTGGTGATTCCAGAGATAGACATCGGGCAAGAATAAGACCGGCCGCACCCGGCCGGCCGGCCGGCGGGCTACTCTAGCCCGCATGGACCATGGTGCAGGCACAGGACTCATTGGTGCGGCGTTCGCGACCGCTCGATCATTCCAGCCCAATTTGCTAACCCGCCGATCAACCGATCAGGCCATCATCACCGGGGCCACAGCGGCATCGGCCTACGGACTATTCAGCGCCGGCGACTCGGTGATCGATTCGATTGCGACTCGCTTTAGCCGCAATAACCAAGCCACCACCCCTGCGCGGCTCGCTGTGGCAGTCGCAGTCGGCGTGGTCGGTGTCGGCGCCGCGTACGCTCTGCGCTGGCGCGAACACGAGAGCGACAAGCGCGCCGTCGCTCGGCTTGCCGCCCAAACCGGCGCAGCCGTTGCCGTCGCCAGCATCGGTTCGGGTATCTCGAGCTACATTCGGCCCACCGCTGCCAGCCGCACCACGATCGCCGCATCAGTGCTCGTCGGAGTCGCATCGTGGGCCAGCACCAAGCCGTGGAATGCGCGCCCCGGGTCACTGGTCGAAACGGCACTTCCGGGTGCCATCAAGAGCGGCGACGAGTACTTCCTTGAAGACACCGTGCGCGAAGTATCACCGGTGCAGGCGGCCGGAATTGCTGCCGGCGTGGCCGTGTTCACCTACGGCCTGGCCCGCGGCGAATCGTGGCTCACCGGCACCATGAGCAGCGGCGCAGCCCTTGTTGTCGGCGGCGAGGCGGCCGACCACCGCATGCTGGGCCGTCTCTCGGCAGCTGCTGCCACTTTCGCCTTCGGATGGCTCGCGATCTCGCAAGCCTCCGGAATGCTGAGCAAAGGCGGCGCCTCCATTGAGCCCGGCCACTCAGCCCAGCCGCAAGCCCCAGAGATTTCCGGATCGCCCGCTTCCGGACTTCCCTGGACCAAGATGACCCGCGAAGGCGCACGCTGGCTCAGCATGGCCCTGCCGCCCGCCACGATTGACTCGGTGATGGGAACGACCGGAGCGCTGCAGCCCATTCGCGTGTATGCCTCCCTCGATTTGGCTTCAGCCGAAACTGAGCGTGCCGACATCCTGCTCGCCGAAATCGACCGCACCCACGCTCTCGAGCGCTCAGTATTCGCATTGTTCTCGGCCACCGGATCGGGCTACGTCAACTACGTGGCCACCGAATCCCTCGAGTACCTCACCGGCGGAGACTGCGCGTCGGCCTGCATTCAGTACTCGGTGCTTCCCTCCGCGCTCTCACTCGGCGACGTACCGAGCGGTACCGCTCAAACCCAGATGGTGATGCACGGAATCGTCGAGCGACTTCTTGCCATGCCCGTCGACAAGCGTCCGAAGTTCTACCTGTTCGGCGAGAGTCTCGGATCGCAGGTGAGCGAAGAGATGTTCCGCGACACCGGAATTCTCGGACTCGCCGGAACCGGACTCGACGGGGCACTCTGGATCGGAACGCCTGACGCCACCATGTGGCGTCGCCAGTTGTGGGGCTCGCGCACGGTCGCTGAGGCTCCCGAAGTCGGACCTGGCGAGGTCTACCTCCCCCGTCACCTCATCGACTGGCGGGCGCTACCTGACAGCGAGCGCGAGAATGTGCGCTTCCTGTTGTTGATGAACGGTGACGACCCGATTCCGAAGTTCGGGCCAAAACTTGCCTGGCGTCGGCCCGACTGGCTGGGCCCTGACGATAAGCGCCCGTTCGGCTCACCACACGGCACGCGTTGGCTGCCGGGAATGACGTACCTCACCACGTTCTTCGACATGCAGAACGCGCTGGTACCGACACCGGGTGTCTTTGCTGAAGGTGGCCACGATTATCGACACGTGCTACCCAAGGCGATCAGTGAGACGTGGCGTCTGCCCATGACCGATGAGCAGCGCGACAGTATGTGGATCGCTCTTCAAAAGCGTGAGCTGGCATGGGAACTGCACCGTGACTGGACGTCGGCCCTCGCCAAGCCCGGTCACGAGCAGGATGCCGCGACAGCGAAGGCACTCGAGAAGGCATCGACGTATGTGGGCCACCCGGTCGACGAGGCCGAGTTGCACTCCATCATTGAGGCGGGGTTGCAGCCTCTCTAGGGGCGCACTGGCCCTGAACCTGAACCTGAACCGAATCGTGATTGAGGAATTACTGCGTCACGCGGGCTAACTACGTGACACGCGCACCAACGCGTTTCCGACGGCCGCTTCAATCACGTCGCCAGGCTCGAACGCCACGGCGGCAGTAAGACCACCGGTGATCACCACATCACCTTCGCGCAACTGATCGCCTCGCTCGGCGAGCCGCTCACTCAGCCACGTGAGTGCGACCGCCGGGTCACCCATCGCATTGCGACTCCATCCGTGTTGCACGATGCTGCCGTTGCGAGCCAGCGACACCGGGAGACGGGCCAAACCGTCTGCCGACACCACATCGCCGAGAACCACCAAGGCCGCCGACGATCCGTCGGCCGTATTCAGCGCCCAGTCAAAGGCGTACCCCTCCCACACCGAGTCGACCACTTCAATGGCCGCACGCCATTGCAGAACCTGGCCTTCGGGTCCGATGATTGCTGCGATCTCTGGTTCAGCCTTCGGCTGCACTACGCCGGCGGAAACAACAGCGTCGTTGCTGAGCATCATCGACTCGAACAACGGTCCGAGATTGGGCTCGTCGATACCCATTTGCCGACGCATCGCATCGGAGGTGTAGCCCAGCTTCCAGCCGACCCTTTCCTCGCCTTGGCGTAGTTGCGCGACGACCACATCCTGTACGGCGTAGGCATCGGCTACCGGAAGTCGTCGGCCCGCGTCCGGCGACAACAGTCGCCCCTCACGTCGCGCCAGCACTATCGACTCGGCAACCGCGCGACGTACGTCGGCATTGGTCTCTTCGGCCATTAGTTCGTCACTACTTTCTCTACCTGCACCAAGGTGTCGTGGAAATAGGCGGAGCCGCGATCGTCAGCGGCGACCGTAGCGTTCGTGAGGGCATTCACCGCACGCCCTTCTGGAGTACTGCGGTGCCACCAACCGAAAGGCATGGCCACAAGCCCGGGCTGCACCACGTCGCTGATCTCAACGGTGAGAGTAAGCGAGCCACGGTCATTGAAGACACGCGCCCGATCACCTTCGGCAATGCCACGCGCGACGGCATCGTCGCGATGAATCTGCAACAGCGGCTGACCAGACGAGGGTAGATGCGCTGTGAATCCGCCGTAGTTGGCGTTGAGGAACTTGGGATGCTGCTTGCGCGACATCAGTGCCAGCGGGAAGCGCTGCACAAGTTGCAAGTCACCGTCCGTCGTCTCGCGACCGGGCCGATGTTCGAGCGCACCCAATCGCATCGGATCGGTCGGAATGCCCGGAAGCGGATCAATGTGGGGCCGCGCACCCTCAGGAACCGCCAAGCGCGCCCACCCTTCGGCCGCCAATCGCTCATAGGTGATGCCATCGAGGAATGGATGACCGGAATCAAGAAGGTCGCGCACCAGCTCCTCATCACTTTCGTGAAGTCGCGGATCATCGAGTTCGAGCGCCGTGGCCAAGCGTCGGGCGATTTCGGTATTGGGCAACGCCTCACCGCGAGGCTCTATCGCTGGTTGGTTCAGTGCGAGGTAGAAGTGACCCCATGCAGGCGAAAGGTCGAGATGCTCAATCTGCGTGGTAGCGGGCAGCACAATGTCGGCATACCGTGCCGTGTCGGTCATGAACTGCTCAATGACCACCGTGAACAAGTCATCGCGCTCGAGACCGGCGACGACGCGGTTCTGATCGGGAAGAATGTTCGCCGGATTGGAATTGTGAACGAACAGCATCTCAATGCCAGGGTCAACGTTCGGATCGTTGAGCACTTCTCCGAGTCGAGCCATGTTGAAAGTGCGACGTGCGGGTCTCACCTGTGAGGCGAGAGCACTCTCGTGCCAGATTCCAACCGATCGGGCGAAACCACCCCCCACCTCACGCCACGAACCGAGTACGGCCGACAACATCGCGACCGAGCGCAGGATTTCTTGACCGTTTTCGCGGTGTTCAGCGCCGATCAACGCCCGAATGCCTGTGGGCTGCTCGGTTGCGAGCCGATGGGCCAACCATTCGATGCGCTCGGCGTCGATACCGGTTGCCTGCGCTGCCCTCGCTGGAGTCCACTGAGCCGCCGCCGCACGAAGGTCGTTCCAACCGGTGGTGTGGTCGGTGATCCATGACTGATCGATGAGATCTTCCCGATCGAGCACATGAACAATGGCAAGTACCAGAGCAACATCGGAACCGGGCTTGAGTTGCAAGAAAACGTCTGCTTCGCGAGCAGTGTCAGTTCGGATCGGGTCGATAACGATCACCAACGCGCCATCGGCGCGAGCCTGCTCAATGAATGGCCACAGATGGCGGTTCGTGATGCGCGTATTGGTGCCCCACAGAACAACGGTGCGCGCATGACGCAGTGACTCCGGCTCGACACCGAAAGGCATTCCGAGTACTTCGGACGCACCCCTACTGGCCGTCACCCCGCACAGTTCACGCTTAATGTCGCTGGCACCAATGGCGTCAAACAATCGGTCAATCATCACGCCCATTTGAATTTCACCCTGGGTGCCGGCAAATTCAAATTGCAGAATCGACTCCGCGCGCCCCGCATCGATCAGTGGGCGCATGCGAGCGGCGATCTCGCCGATCGCCTCACCCCACGTGATCGGTTCGAAATCGCCACTGCCCTTCGCTCCCACCCGACGAAGGGGGGTGAGCAGCCGATCCGGGTGATAGACGCGATCGAGAAACCGATTGACCTTCGGGCACAGGGTTCCGCGCGTAAACGGATGGTCGGCGCTTCCTCGTAGGCCGGTGGCCACTCCATCGACGACCGTAACCTCCCAGGCGCATGTGTCGGGGCAGTCGTGATGACACGCGCCAAGAACTGTGAGTTCGGTCATCGCAGTTCCAAGTCAACGACCGTCATACCTGATCCTGTCGGTGGCTGGCTCATTGCCGCGAGCGCCTCGCCCGCCTCTGACAATGCAATCACCTTTCCCACCAAGCGGTCAGGCCGCAGTTGACCGGATGCCACCAGATCGAGCATCGATCCGTAGTCACCGGCGGGCATCCCGTGGCTTCCGAGCAACGCCAGTTCGTAGGCGAGTACGCGACCCATGGGAACTGCGGTGTCTGCGGCGTCACCCAGCATCAGTCCCACCTGCAAGTGTCGACCACGTGGTCGCAAACACTCGATCGAGGCGCGCATCGTCGACACTGCTCCCAGAGCATCCATCGACACGTGGGCGCCCCCACCGGTGATCTCACTGATTCGAGCCGCTACATCGTCGGGCCCTTGAACCACGACTTCGGCTCCCAGTTCGCGTGCGGCCTTCAGCGCATTCTCCGACACGTCAACGGCAATGACCCGGGCACCCATCGCTACTCCGACCATCAGTGCTGAAAGTCCGATGCCACCGCAACCGTGAACTGCCAACCATTCACCCTCGCGAATTTGTGCTCGCTCCGCCACCGCGTGATACGAGGTGGCAAAGCGACATCCAATCGACGCGGCAGAAACGAAATCCACAGCATCGGGCAAGGAGACGAGATTGATCTGCGCTCGCGGTACCGCCACACGGTCGGCGAACGAGCCCCACGACGTGAACCCTGGTTGGAGATTGTCGGGACACACATGATGGGCCCCGTCGAGACATGTGGGGCAGGCTCCGCATCCCAATGCAAAGGGAACGACGACACGGTCGCCGACCTTCCAACTCGAGACATCGGCCCCCACCTCAACGATCACTCCGGCATATTCGTGGCCAGGAACGTGGGGGAAACTCGGCACCTCATCGTGTCCTTGCCACGCATGCCAGTCGCTACGGCAGACGCCCGTGGCACGCACCTGCAGCACCACTCCTTCGCGCGGGCAGTCGGGTTCGGCGACCTCGCCGATGGTCGGGAGTGTCTGATAGCCCAGATAACTGACCGCTCTCATTACTCCTTTCTACCGGTGATGTACCTCTCGCGAAACATCCGGACCACTACGGCGGGCACCGCCCGATACATTCCAGTGACACCACCGCCCCCGAACCCACGAGGAGCCACCCGTGACTGACAGTTCAGATGACCGCGGCATGGGAACCGACGAGCCCGCCACCGCCAACCGATCGACCCGCCGCACGCGACGCTTGGCCATCGTCGGCGCGCTGGCCCTCGTGCTCGTCGCCGGCGCCGTACTGGTGGGGGTCAAGACCACCGGCGCAAGGTCTGGCGCGCTGTCGTCGACCAATGCGACCGTCACCTGCGCCTTCGTCGAGAGGCCGGTCCAGGGAGAGCCACCTCCGTTTCGCCAAAAGTACGATCGGGTGAACCTCACGGTGATTCCGAATGCAGCCCTCAACGGTGTCGTGCTCACGCTCCACCTCCGATGGGGGACAGCCAATCTCCCCATCGGCGATCCCGACAGGCTCACGACCACCACGGACAACCTAGGCGCCGCGAACTCCGTCGCGATCACCTATGCGGACTCGTACGATGACAACTTCAACTACTGGGTGAGCTGGACCACTGCCGGGGTCGCCTACGAGTCGGCGCACGGCACCGCCTGCAGCTGAGGTACCTCTCGCGAAACATCCGGACCACTCCGGCGGGTGCGGCTTCCCTGATGCGGATAGGTCGACCACCGCACACTCTTCACCTGCAAAGAAGAGCAGCCAGCACCCCGAGCGTCGGGGTGCTGGCTGCTCTCTTGCGCGCAGTCTGGCGGCTGGTTTCTCAGACGGTGGGCGCAGGAGTCCAGCGCAAGTACGGCTTGACTTCCTCGACCTCACCGAACTTGGCAATGGCATCGGCCGTCGACAGCGCGGGCGACACGATGACCCGGCCACCGGGGACCCAGTCGACAGGAGTGGACACTGGAGCCGCATCTGTGAGCTGCAGCGCGTCGATAACGCGCAGAATCTCGTCGAAGTTGCGACCCACCGACTTGGGGTACGTGAGAGTCAGGCGCACCTTGTTGGCAGGATCGATGATGAACACCGAACGAACCGTTGAGGTGTCGCCCTGACCCGGGTGCAGCATGTCGTAGAGGTTCGATACCACGCGGCTCTCATCGGCGATGATCGGAAAGTTCAAGTCGGTGCCGCCGACGTCGCCAATGTCACCGGCCCAGTTCATGTGTGACTCAAGCGGGTCTACTGATATCGCGATCGTCTTGACATTGCGCTTGACGAACTCCGACTGCAGAGCAGCAGTACGTCCAAGTTCTGTGGTGCACACGGGCGTGAAGTCGGCAGGGTGACTAAAGAACACGGCCCACGCACCCGACTTCCATTCGTGGAAATCGATGGGGCCTTCGGTGGTCTCGGCAGTGAAGTTGGGGGCCTCGTCGCCCAGGCGAATCGCCACGATCATCTCCTCGTTGGGTGCTGCATCAGGGAATCTGGAAAACGAAATACATTCCTTCGGTGAATTCACCCTACCGGAGCACAAAAGGCGAAATCCTTTGGGGTGCAACGGATTTGCGACTCTTCAGCGACTGCAAGTCACTTGCAGTAGTGCTCCAAATCGATCGCAGTGATTCAGTCCACGTCACTCGCGTGAACGACTTCGCCGCGCCGCGTGCGCCACATCACAAACCCGATAACAATCGCGAGCACTAACGAAAACGGCGCCCACAGCATTCGCTCCGACGCCGACTGACTCGCGGTGTTGGCGACAATCGCCAACAGTGAATAGATCATCGTGAACCACGTGAGCACCGTGATCAGTCGCCGAGGAGCGCGGGCCATCGGTCCGAGCCCGGCGCGAGCAAGTATCGCTAGCGCCATCACCAGCACGACGACAATCGACAGTGCCGCCAACAGGCGCCCAGCGAGCGGAAGAGTTCCGGACGTCTGACCACCTTGGGTGAATGCACCCCAAGGCGCCCCTGCAACCAGTGCGATCTGGAATAGCGCGACTAGCCCAAGGAGTGCAACTGCGCAGCGCGCCGCCACTCGTTCCATGTCAGTCGCCCGTTTGGCTCAGCCTGATCACGATGCCAACTTGGGTTGGTACGCCGGTCTTCTTCACCTTGCGTTGTGCCCGCCGCATCATGAACCACGCCACAATTCCGTAGCGCGCCCGAATGGCCGCTGCCGTTTCGACCGTGGCATCGGCGTCCTGCAGCTCGGCCGTTGCTGGAACCTGGTCGCCTTGAATGTTGCCGCGCATGTCGCAGGGCGCCACGAGGACCGAGCCGCTGTTGCGAATGCGCTTTGCCTTGCCTGCGTCGACGTCGGTGACCACTCGGAGTGCATCGCCCTCGCGTACGAACCAGACGGGAGTGGCCACCGCACTGCCGTCGCGCTTGAACGTCGTGAGCGACAGATACTTGCCCGTTGCGAGGGATTCGAGGCTGGTAGTCATATCAATCCTTTGGTCTAGTCGAGTGACAATCTCGACGGATGTATATCTACTAGATATAGTAGCGGTCATGGCCCGCCAATCTCAAACAGACCTCGCGGTACTCGGCGCCCTGTCTATTAAACCCATGACCGGGTACGAACTTCGTCAGGCAATCACCGAGGTCCTCGGCCATTTCTGGCATGAAAGCTTTGGACAGATTTATCCATGTCTTGCCAACCTCCAGCAACTCGGATTCGTCAGGTCAACCAGCGCCGATCGCTCCTCGACCTATCGCATCACGGCGGCGGGTCGACGCGAACTCGCTCGCCGCTTACGCGACGAGCCCGAGCGTCAACAACCGCGCAACGCCACATTGCTGAGGGTGTTCTTCGGTGCCTCCTTAGATGAAGATGATCTCGTGGCGATTCTCGATCGCACGGAACGACAGGCACGTGAGCAACTGGCGACCCTTGCCGCTGCTCGCGAACAGATTGCCAACGGAACGCACAATGCAGCACATGGTCGCTACTGGCTCGCGACCGTCAGCGCCGGCGAACATGCCGCACGGGCACAACTCGATTGGGTCAACGAAACTCGCACCACGCTCCTCGCCCCACAGCTTTCCTCCGGAAGGGATTCACCATGAGCGCCATCAGCGTTGTCAATCTCACTAAGCGCTACGGCGACCATCAGGCGCTCGATGGAATCAGTTTCGAGGTGGCTGATGGCGAGTGCGTTGCCCTCCTCGGCCCTAACGGTGCGGGAAAGACAACGGCGACGGAAATCCTTGAGGGATACCGACACGCCGACTCAGGTGAAGCGCGAGTGCTCGGCGTCGATCCCCAGCACGGCGATCTGGTCTGGCGCGCCCGCTTGGGCATTGTGCTGCAAACCTCGCGCGACCTCGGTGACCTCACCGTGCGCGAGGCCGTTCGACATTTCGCGCGCTACTACCCCTCACCCCGCGACCCTGATGAGGTCATCGCCTCGGTAGGCCTCACCGAGAAGGCACACGATCGCAATGACAAACTCTCGGGCGGTCAGCGTCGACGACTCGATGTGGCGCTTGGGGTGATCGGAAGGCCCGATGTGCTGTTCCTCGACGAACCCACCACCGGCTTCGACCCTGAGGCGCGACGCGAATTCTGGGAACTCATTGATGCGCTCAAAGCCGAAGGCACCACCATCTTGCTCACCACCCACTACTTGGAAGAGGCCGAGCATCTCGCCGAGCGCGTTGCGGTGATCGCCTCAGGTCGCATCATCGCGTGCGATGCACCGAGCAAGCTCGGCGGTCGTAATTCAGGTCAAGCCATCGTCAGTTGGGTTGAGGGCGGTGACGAGAGGTCCGAACGCACCGACTCCCCCACGCGTCTGGTTAACGAACTCGCCACTCGATTCCCCGGTGAGATACCCGACCTCACGGTGCGCAGACCGACACTGGAAGACACTTACCTCACGCTCCTCGGCGAACACGCTGACAACGAGCGAAATGAGGCACAGTCATGAGCCGCACCCTTCGTCTTGGCCGCTCACGAGTCGGCATTGAATTGCGCCAGTTCTTCCGCGATCGCGAATCGGCAGTCTTCAACTTCGCCCTTCCCATGGTGCTGCTCGTGATCTTCGGATCCGTGTTTGCCAACCAAGACATGGGTGCCAGCGGCGTCACCTTTGCGCAGTACTTTCTCGCCGGCATGATCGCGTCGGGCGTGCTCTACACCTCATTTCAGAACCTCGCCATCGCCATTCCGATGGAACGCGAAGACGGCACGCTCAAGCGTCTGCAGGGAACTCCGATGCCGAAAGCCTCGTACTTCATCGGCAAAATCGGAATGGTCTTCGTCGCGTACATTGCCCAGGTCATTGTGCTGCTACTGGTCGGAGTGCTCTTCTTTCACATCAACTTGCCCAGCACCACCACTCAGTGGTTCACATTCGTGTGGGTCAGCGTGCTCGGTCTGATCTCCTGCACGCTGTTAGGTATCGCCTACTCAGTCGTTCCGCGCAACGGCAAAGGCGCTTCGGCGCTCGTTGCTCCCGTGGTGCTGATCTTGCAGTTCACCTCGGGAGTGTTCTTCATCTTCACGCAGTTGCCGCAATGGATGCAGACGTTTGCATCGCTGTTTCCACTCAAATGGCTCACCCAAGCAATGAGGTCAGTCTTTCTCCCCGACACCGCACAGGCGCTGGAAGCAACCGGAACGTGGGAACTGGGAAAGTGCGCCCTGGTGCTCGCGATCTGGACCGTAGTGGGCTTCGTACTTGCCCTACGCGTCTTCCGCTGGACTCCTCGCGGAGCAGGCTGAGCGGAGAGCCGCATCATTTACACGTGCCAGTCCCCTACTCTTCAAGGGTGAGTGAAGCCGATTACAAGGTTCGCGGTGCCGAGGGCGCTCGCGAGGCAGTTCCGGCTCTGGTCACTCTTGACGTCTGGGGAGTTCCACTCACTCGTGCGCCACGAGCACTCGCGCGCATGGGTCTCGATCGCGGCGGGGCTCGACGCATTCCCGGTGTTACGTTCGCCAAGATGCTCGGAACGGGCTCGGGGCGCACCTTCACCACTCGAGATGCTGACGCCCGTCACTGGGCCGCGCTCATCGTGTGGAGCGATGCCGGTGCTGCCGAATCATTTGCGACCAGCAGTGTGGCTCGTGGCTGGCAATCGATCTGCGATGAGCATGCGCGATTCACGATGCGACCTCTGAGCTCACGCGGCACGTGGGCCGGTCGTCAACCCTTCGGCGATCCGATCGCTCACCGGTGGGACGGCCCCATTGCCGCCGTCACGCGCGCGCGCATTCGCCCCTCACAGTGGGTTGATTTCTGGAGGTCAGTTCCTGCAGTGTCCGGCGACCTCGACCACATTGAGGGAGTGACATTTCGGCTCGGAATCGGCGAGGCACCGGTCGGCTTGCAAGGCACATTCAGCGTCTGGCGTGACAACGCAACACTCACCGACTTCGCTCATCGCCGCTCACCCCACCAGCAAGCGATGCAGCGCACCGTTGATACCGGTTGGTACGCAGAGGAACTCTTCGCACGCTTCGCACTGCTCAGTGCAACTGGCACGTACGGCGACCAGCCGGTCTCGATCACGGGGGCTACCTCATGAGTATCCGCGTGTATCACGGACCGCACTCCGATCGGCACGACGGACCCTCACCCTGGATTCGTCGACTTCCCCTGATTTTCGCCATCGCCACAGTGCTGCTACAGATTGCCTGGCCTCTTGCCAACGGGTCAATGCGAGCGACATTAACGATCGCGATCGTGTGCACCTTCTTCCTCGCGTCATTGAGTCACTCGTGGCTCAACCGCGGTTGGGGGTGGACCCTGGCCTGGGCCATCATCTCCATCGGATTCGGTTTCGTCATCGAACTTGTCGGTACCTCAACGGGGTTGCCGTTCAGCACGTACTCCTACCAACCCGACACTCTCGGTTGGACCGTGTCGAATGTGCCGGTCGTGATTCCGCTGGCGTGGGCGATGATGAGTTACCCCGCTTTGTTGGTCGGGCGACGGCTTGCCTCCACGGGGCGCGGAGCAGTGATATTGGCCGCATGGGCATTTGCCTCATGGGACCTCTTCCTCGATCCGCAAATGGTCGGAGAGGGCTACTGGACATGGGAATCACCGGACCCGTCCATCCCAGGAATCCCTGGGATCCCGATCGTCAACTTCCTCGGCTGGCTACTGGCCGCCGCCGTTCTCATGTTTCTTCTCAATCGGCTACCTGATCCCGATTGGAGAGCTCCCTCGGCCCCCGCGACTCGTCGTCGCACTCCCGAGGCAGTGCCGGGCGCGCTCTATTTGTGGACGTGGCTGGGCGGAATCATCGCCAACGTCTTCTTCCTTGGTCGACCAGCCGTGGGCATCATCGGCGGCATTGCCATGGGCCTCGTCGCCATTCCGTACGCCTTACGCCTTACCGAACGGGCACCATGAGAGCAGTACGTCTCCTCACGGCGGTGGGCACAGGCCTTGCAGTCGCCGGCACCGCACACACCGCCATCAATCTGCGCCTCATAACCCGGCCTTCGGCCTCCGATGACGCAATCTCCGAACGAGTTTCCGTACTGCTGCCCATGCGGAACGAGGCCCAGCACGCGCACGCGTGTCTGGAATCCGTGGTCAACCAACGCGGAGTCAACGATCTGGAAATCCTCGTTCTTGACGATGGATCAACTGACGGCACCGCCGAAATCGCACGCGGGGCGCTGGCCGGTCATGCGGATTCGCGCGTTATTGACGGAAGCGACGACCCGCTGCCCGCCGGTTGGCTCGGCAAGCCATGGGCGTGCGAACGACTCACGCGCGCAGCTGGCGGGTCTGTTCTGGTCTTCATCGACGCAGACGTCGTGCTTGAACCCACGGCCCTCGCTCAGGCAATCTCCCTCCTGCGATCGATGCAGGCCGATCTCATTTCGCCGTACCCGCGCCAATTGGCCGACGGACTACTCCCCCGACTGATCCAGCCGCTGCTGCAATGGTCGTGGCTGACCACCGTTCCGCTGCGAGCCTCGGAGGTAAGCCGACGCGAGTCATTGGCGGTGGCCAATGGACAGTTCCTCGTGGCTGATAGCGCAGTACTTCTTCGTACGGGCGGATTCGCGGCCGTGCGCGCTGAGGTTCTCGATGACGTGGCGCTCATGCGCGCTGTGAAGCGCGCAGGTGGACGCGGCACCGTTGTCGATGGAACATCGCTTGCTACCTGTCGCATGTATGCCACGGGTTCCGAGCTTGTCGACGGGTACACCAAATCGCTGTGGTCTGCTTTCGGCAGTCCCATCGGATCGACTGCGGTCATGGCCTCGCTCGCGCTGGCGTACGTGGTACCTCCGGTCGCCGCGGTCACTGCCCGCTCACCACTCACGCGCGCCATCGGCCTCGCCGGATACACCGCCGCTGTGGCCGGTCGTGTGATGGTGGCGCGCCGCACCCAGCAACGAGTCCTTCCCGATGCGTTGGCGCACCCGGTCTCGATCGTGACTCTCGCCACACTGACGGCGATGTCGTGGAATCGACGCCGACGCGGCACGCTGACATGGAAGGGTCGACACGTGACTGTCGACGGAAGCAGCAGTTAATGGCCCGCGTCATTGTGATCGGCGCTGGTGTCGCTGGCATGGCAACCGCGGCGCGCCTTCGGGTGAAGCGTCATGACGTCAGTGTGCTCGAGCAGTCGCCGACCTACGGAGGCAAACTCGGCACGTACGAGCGCGATGGATTCGTTTTTGATACCGGCCCGAGTCTGCTGACCTTGCCCGCGGTGTATCGCGACCTCTTCTTATCGACGGGTTCGGCACTCGATGACGCGCTCGACATCGTTCCGCTCGAACCGGCCTTTCGCTATCGATGGTCCGACGGCACGATCGTGGAAATGCCGGGTGCTGGCCCCGCCCTCTGTGCTGACGCACTTGGTGATGCACTCGGTGGTCACGCCGCTGACGATTGGCGAGCCCTCATTGACCGCGCCAGCGCTATCTGGGAACTCACCCGTCGACCTGTGCTCGAATCACCTCTTGAAGGACCGCGCGATCTGTTGTCGATGGCGCGACGACCACGCGATATTCGCACGGTCGCGCCGTTCACCTCGCTGCGCTCACTCGGTCAGAAGTTGATGCGCGATCCGCGGCTGGTCACGTTACTCGATCGCTATGCGACCTACACGGGTTCTGATCCTCGACGTGCCCCGGCAGCACTTGTCACCGTTCCTTACGTTGAGCAGGTGTTTGGTGCGTGGCATATCGGCGGTGGAATCCGTCGTCTTGCCGACGCGCTATACGAACGCGGCGTCGAACGCGGCGTCGACTATCGATTCAGCACCGATGTCGCGCAGATTCGCACTGACGGCGGACGCGTCTGCGGCGTTGAACTCGTTGATGGTTCGCGTCTTGACGCCGACATCGTGGTCGCCAACGCCGATGCGCAGCACGTGTACGACGATCTCCTTGACCCCACGCTCTCGTCTGCGCGCGCTCCTCGTCGCCAACTCGCGCGAGCCACTCCTTCGCTATCGGGTTTCGTGATGTTGCTCGCAGTGCGCGGACGAACCCCGGGTCTGCAGCACCACAACGTCTGGTTCCCTGCCAACTACGACGCCGAGTTCGATTCCGTATTCGGAACGGGTCGGCAGCGCACGGTGATGCCAGTCGACGACCCCACCATCTACGTCTGCTCACCCAACGATCCGCTGATGCGTCCCGATGCCGATCACGAGTCGTGGTTTGTGCTCATCAACGCCCCCCGGCACGGAAGCGGAGCACCCGGCACCGGCACGATCGATTGGAACGAGCCGGGCCTGGCGCAGTCGTACGCAGACCGCACGCTTGCCGTGCTCGCTTCGCGCGGCTGCGATGTACGCGACCGCGTGCTGTGGCGAGAGATTTTCACTCCCGCCACCCTTGAAGCCCATACGCGAGCACCCGGCGGCGCTATCTACGGCAGTTCGTCTAACGGCGCCCGCTCAGCGTTCTTGCGCCCGTCGAACCGCTCGCCTGTACCTGGGCTCTTCCTCGTGGGTGGTTCGGCGCATCCGGGGGGTGGGCTGCCGTTGGTTGGCTTGTCGGCGGGCATCGTGGCCGATCTGATCGGCCGCGCCGAGTAGCAGTGGCCGATCTGATCGGCCGCGCCGAGTAGCAGTGGGAGAACTAGCCGCGCCACGGCCTCATCCATCGCTATCCGTCATAAAACCGGCCGGAATTGACGCAAACGCATGGATGAAGGGGCCGCGTAGCGCGTCAGTGTGCGTCGGGTGCTGCGAGCCGGCGGCGAACCACGATCAGCAATTGGACGAGGCCAATGACGCCTAGGCCGACCCACGCCCATGAACCCCACGTCGCCCACGTCGCAGTTGCTGACAGGTACAGACCCGCACCCACCAGGAACATCGTCGTCACCACAATCCGGGTTGGCCGCTCCCACACCGTGACGACGCCGACTTCACTCATCCCGGCAGCACCAGCGCGGGCCCTGGCATATTCCTGCAAGGCCATCAACGCACCCGCCACCACGCACGCACTCGCGGGCGCACCGGCCAACCACAGAGCGACCAAGTACAACCCGTCACTGACGCGATCGACAACCGAATCGAGCACATAACCCCACCGGGTGGTGCGTCCGGTCATCACCGCCACAGCGCCGTCGAGGTTGTCGGTGATACCCGACAGCACCACGACAGCGGCCGCAGCCAGACACCATCGTCCGCCCAACGACGCGAGCCATGCCGCCGCACCGGCGACGAGAACTCCTAGCACGGTGATCAGATCGGGAGGTACGCGCAGAGCCGCGAATGGCTTGGCCAGCACGTGAATTCCGGTGAGCCACCCCAATGCCCAGCGAGAGGAACGCGGGTCGTAGCCACCATGTAGTTCCGACCATCGTTCGAAGTACTCGTCTCGAGTGAAGGCCATCGCAGATCAGTGCCGGGTGAGGGAAGGGTGGCTCATGAGGTTACGGAACACCTCGCGCGTGGCCGTCGAACGATTGAGCGTATAAAAGTGCAAGCCAGGTGCGCCACCATCGAGTAGCTCGGTGCACAACTCCGTTGCGATCTCAACTCCGAGCTTTCGCACCGCCACCGGATCATCAGTGATACCGGCAAACCGCTCGGCGACTTCGGGAGGAAATTCAGCGCCCGACAGTTTCGCGAAACGTTCAATCTGAGCGACGCTCGTGACCGGCATGATTCCCGGAATGATCGGCATATCGCAGCCGGCCGCAGCAGCGCGATCGCGCAGTCGGAACCAGTCGGCTGAACGGAAGAAGAACTGGGTGATCGCGAACTCAGCGCCGGCACGTTGCTTGTCGGCAAGCACGCGCGCGTCGTGGTCGAGTGACGTCGACTCGGGATGTCCCTCAGGAAATGCAGCCACACCCACACAGAATTCGCCGCGTTCGCGAAGCAGTTCGACAAGTTCAACCGCATGGTCTAGTCCATCGGGATGGCAAACCCAGGCAGTTCCTAGGCCGCCTGCTGGATCACCACGCAACGCCAGCACGTTCTCGATTCCTGCGGCTGAATACTCGTCGATCACGTCAAGCAGTTCGGCTCGAGACGAACCCACGCAGGTGAGGTGGGCGATCGTGGTGAGTGAGGTACGCCGTTGAATGGACGAGGTGATGTCGACAGTTCGGTCGCGTGTGGTGCCGCCAGCCCCGTAGGTGACAGAAACGAAGCTCGGATCAAGCTCCTCCAACTGGAACAGCGCACCCCACAGCAGGTCCTCGGCATCGGAGTCTTTCGGTGGGAAAAACTCAAACGACACCGACCGCGAACCATCACCGAGTAACCGCGTGAGCGAAGGTCGTCGATCGACCGCGCCGCCCCTCCTGCCGAATGCCATGGGTTAAGGGTAGGCGTCGGTAGGCTCTGCATGTGACATCACCCTCTCGAGCGGCCTCCCCGCTCGATGCCGAGAACCTTCGCGCTCGTGTTCAAGACGTCGTGACTGACTTCCTCGATCAGCAACACCTGATCCTCACGTCGATCAGTCCCGAGGCGGTGCGGCTCAATGAAGCGCTCAGCGACCTGCTGGCCGGTGGTAAGCGTTTGCGACCGGCATTCTGCTATTGGGGCTGGCGGGCAGCGGGCGGAAGCGATTGTCAGGAAGCGATCGTGGCAGCCAGTTCACTGGAATTTCTTCAAGCCTGCGCCCTCATTCACGACGACGTGATGGACGGCAGCGATACCCGCCGCGGAATGCCGGCCGCTCATCGTCGCTTCGCCACCCTCCACCGTGGTGCCGGGTGGCTCGGTTCCTCCGAAAACTTCGGCGTGGGCGCGGCCATTCTGCTCGGCGATCTCTGCTTGTCGTGGGCCGATGAGGTCCTGTACACCTGCGGCCTCGACGCCGACTCGCTGCGACGAGGTAAAGGCGTATACGACATCATGCGTACCGAGCTCATGACAGGGCAGTACCTCGACCTGCTCGAACAAGCTGTGGGTGGCGGCTCCGTTGAGCGCGCTCTCACCGTGGTGCGCTACAAGTCGGCGAAGTACACCGTCGAGAGGCCACTGCATCTCGGTGCCTCACTCGCAGGTGCCGATGACCAGGTAATCGCCACACTGTCCGACTACGGACTCCCCCTCGGCGAGGCATTCCAATTGCGCGACGACGTGCTAGGCGTCTTCGGCGATCCCTCACAAACGGGTAAGCCGGCAGGTGACGACCTGCGCGAAGGAAAGCGCACCGTGCTGATTGCCGAAACGCTCGAGAGCTGTTCCACAGCGGAGGCAGACGTTGTGCGCCGACACCTCGGAGACCCCGCCCTGTCACTTGAGGGCGTGAGTGCGCTGCGCGACATCATCACGACCTCCGGTGCGCTCGCCCGCGTTGAGTCGACGATCACCGAGTACACCGAACGCGCCCTCACCGCGGTTCGATCGCCCCTCTTCGCGCCCGAGGCGGTCACTGTGCTGGAAGGTTTGGCGATCGCCGCCACCAGCCGCTCGATGTAACTACCAGTGTGGGGCGATCTCTGGGCAAAATGAGCCGCAATACGAGTCGTTTTGCCCACAGATCGCGGAATTCGCGCGAATCAGCCACGAAGCTTCACTTCGACAATCCGTGCTGTAGCAACATCCCATCACGCGCGAATGGCCGCCTGCACGATCCACGCCTAGGCTGGAGGCATCATGCGTACCGTCACCGGACCCACCAATCGAGTCGTCATCGTGGGCGCAGGTCTTGCCGGACTCTCCGCCGCCCTACGCCTCGCCGGAGCGGGCCGCGAGGTCACCGTGCTTGAACGTGAGTCCATTCCCGGCGGTCGGGCCGGACTCATCAGTGACTCCGGCTACCAGTTCGACACCGGACCAACTGTGCTCACCATGCCCGACCTCATCGCCGACGCCCTCGACTGCGTGGGCGAAGACATGTCCGATTGGCTCGAACTCGAACCCATTGATCCGCTCTACCGGGCGTATTACCCCGACGGTTCGACACTGGATGTGAAGGCCGATCCGCAACAAATGGCCGAGGAAATCCGTCGCGTCATCGGAGATCAGGAAGCCGCCGGCTATCTCAAGTACGTCGACTTCGTCAGCGACCTGTACCGCTACGAGATGAAGACCTTCATCGACCGCAACATCGACTCGCCCCTCGATCTGCTCACACCCGATCTCGCGCGACTTGTTGCCATCGGCGGATTCCGCAAACTGGCACCGAAAGTGCGCCAGTATCTGCGCGACCCACGCACCGAGCGCGTGTTTTCGTTCCAGTCGATGTACGCCGGGCTCTCGCCTTACGATGCACTCGCCATCTACGCGGTCATCGCCTACATGGATTCAGTCGCCGGCGTGTTCTTCCCCAAAGGCGGAATGAACGCGGTGCCTCGCGCCCTCGCCGGAGCAGCAGCCAAACACGGAGTCACATTCCGCTACAACACCGAAGTTGCCAAGGTCGAGCACAATGGCCACCGCGCCACCGCTGTGATCACCACCGACGGCGAGCGCATCGAAGCCGATGTCGTCGTACTCAATCCCGACCTTCCGGTGGCCTATCGCGACCTACTCGGCGAAGAGCCATGGAATGTGCGCCGGCTGAACTACTCGCCGAGTTGCTTCCTGCTCCTTGCCGGCTCGTCGGCCACCTATTCCAAGATCGCGCACCACAACATTCACTTCGGTAAGTCGTGGAAGGGAGTGTTCCGAGAACTCATTGACGAAAAACGCTTGATGAGTGACCCGTCCGTGCTCGTGACGAACCCCACCCACTCCGATCCAACACTGGCTCCCGACGGCCGTGAGATCTACTACGTGTTGTTTCCCACGCCTAATCTCGACGCTGGCATCGATTGGAAGTCCGAAGGCCCGCGGTATCGCGAGGAGGTCGTGCGCGTACTCGAGGAGCGCGGATACATCGGCTTTGGCGACGCCATCGAGGTCGAACACCTGACGACTCCCCAGGATTGGTCCGACCGCGGAATGGAACGCGGTGCCCCCTTCGCTGCGGCCCATTCCTTCTTGCAGACCGGCCCGTTCCGCCCGTCGAACATCTGGGGTGAGAACGTCGTTTTCGCCGGGTCTGGAACGCAGCCCGGCGTGGGTGTGCCGATGGTGCTCGTGTCAGGCCGCCTCGCGGCAGAACGCATCACAGGTGCTGACCGCTCGTACACCTCACGCGCCTCACGCTGACTCACCGGCGAGCAACCTCCGTTTCCAACGGCCCAATCGGCGTTACCCTAGGGGAACTATGACCACGGCCGATGGAATCCCCGACGAGGCCACCAGCCGTGCCGTTTTCGTCAGCCGGTTCGTCGTTCCCGGGGTCGTTGCCACCGGCCTGATCACTCTCGGTTCCATCGGGGTGGGTTGGCTGCCGCTGAGTTCGGCGCTGCTAGACATTTCAGTTGTCGATGCGATGCGCACTAACCCCATCGGTGTGTCGATCGCTCGCATCATGCTCATCGCCGGCGGCGCTCTCCTGCTGCAGACGTGGCTCGTG
>Ga0194058_10000108_pt1 | contig 32101 bp, 25 predicted proteins | sample SepL4417m_MetaG_FD_155490 | JGI IMG/M metagenome (GOLD analysis project Ga0194058, IMG submission 155490) | Anoxic zone freshwater microbial communities from boreal shield lake in IISD Experimental Lakes Area, Ontario, Canada - Sep2016-L442-17m | ecosystem: Environmental > Aquatic > Freshwater... | reverse complement strand
ACAGAGACGAGAATATCATTGGAAAATTAAGTTAACGTTAGCAACACATTAAAATAACATTAAGATATTTATTGCAAATCGGTAAACCAGAGCCGCATCGTTACACGGCTGTGTATATGTTAAAGACAAAGAACCAGTCCAATACACCGATGATCTGGTTATCAATCTTCCTTGCTGGTTTAAGACCTCGGCCTTTAGGCCGAAAGGAGCGCCCCGCAACAAGCGAAGCGACGTTGCTTTATCGGGCGCGGATTGGGGAGGGGATTGCAGACCCCATCCCAATCTTTGGCCCGTAAGAACATTTATGAAATAAATTGAACTTTCGTCCCCGCTTTGAAAAAGAAAAGTTAGTTCAAAGGGGGAGGTAAACATTTACAAATAAAAAAGGGGAGGCGGCGGGGCGGGATGAACAAGCGTGAATCGCATCAGTATAAATAATACCCGCCAAGTTTAGCAACACTACTGTTTAGCTGAGTAGGGTGCGCATCGCGCACCACAACCGTTTAGTGGAAGCGGTTTTAGGTGCGCGATGCGCACCCTTATAAATTGGGGGTTTATTTATTGCGAGTTGCCTAAAGTCGGGAAATACTTCATCAAAGATGATACCAATTTATGCAGAGTGGTAAGGGCGAGCTTATCAAAATCATAACAATCTGATTTTGATAAGGCTTGGCTATAGAGACCTTCGTTGATTAAGCGACATTATTTTCTGTAGGGCGTGCCGTACGTACTTAATTCAGGACTCATATATATATGACCAATAAGGTTAAGCGGCCGTTATTTGGCTTTGTAATTATCAAAAACTTTGTAGGTTTCCAGATTGCCTTCCAGTTTGGAAACGGCTTTTTCGGCCACCATAATGGCGCGGTTCGCTACGGTTAAATCGGACTTGGCAGCGTTTAGTTCCGTGAGCGTTGCCTCATGTATAACCGTTAGTTTTTCAAAGGCAATGAGATGTCTGGATAATGCGGCCGCCTTGTTTTCCAGGTCAGATTTAAGCTGCGTCAGTTCTGACTCGGCGGCCTCATAATGCATCGTTAGTTTTTCAAGTTGCAGTAGACAACCGTTGACCTCCGTCATTCTACTCTTCAAATCGACGTCGAGTTCTTCATTGGTTTTCAACGTGGCCTGCAAGGACGACTGAAGTTTATGATTGGCCAATTCCAGCGTGCGTATCTCACGATCATGCTCTTTCCGTAAGGCATCCTGTTCTTTTTGCGAGTCCTGTTTCTCGGTAAGCAGCGCTTTACGTGCGTCATATAATTCCGAAACCTGGCGCGTCAAATCAGCCACCTCAATATGCAAACGGCCATTATCTTTCGTTAAGCTGGACACCACCCGTTCAGTTTCACTGAGTATTGACGTTTTCTGCCCCAACTCTTCTTCCAGTGTTTCTATTTGTTGGGTTTGTACTTCAGAAAAAGTAAAAGCCTCATCTAACGCGTGCTGATTAGTAATGCCGGCTTGCCTGAGTGCTTCGCGTTGAACAGCCAGTTCGGTGTCAGCCAGGGTTTTGGCAACGTGCCATATTTTCTTTAACAGATCCCCGCCTTCTTTTGACAGTTCACTGGGCAAGTTAACCACGACCGGCAAATTATCGACCTTAAGATCTTGTTCTTCATGAGCCGCCGTCCAAGTCACCAGATATTTGGTAATGGTCGTCAAACTGCCACGGCCCAATTTATGTAGCAAAGTGAGTGACGTCGGGCGCTCGCCTTGTTGGGTGATATCAAGACAAGCGCGGTGAACTTCTTCTTCGGTTAAACGTTGGGAGGCCATGATATTTTCTCGTTGCATAAATTTATTAATAAAGTTCGATTATACATAATTATCATAATTATGTAATTACTGAAAATAATTACTAAGCAACGCGTCAAAAATAAGAAATAGCCCATAGCTTGCCAATGACAAAAAATAATTTACCGGCAGGGTTGGCAAAAAAATAAACGGCGTGATATTTGCTTAAAATAATGAGGGTTTTTTGGGGTCGTTAAGAAAGTCTGCCCACTAAGCACATGGGTATCTATACAGTTCGTCATCCCTGCCGGAATGACGCGACTCCGGTTTAAGTTGATAGCCGATAAGTAAGAAGATATACTTCGCAGGACAACAGATGCGGGAAATTGAATCCCGAGAAGCACCGTAAATAAAGGTTTCCAGAGCTTTTTAAAATCCGCAATTATACGGATTGAAAGCAGGTAAAGCCCTTACCCTTTGTAAAAAATTAGAGGATATAGCATGAGTAAAACAGAGCAGGTGCCGACAGCACTGCAAGAAAAGTATGACGAGATCGTCGCACAGACAGATCAATTCTGCCAGCAGCATTTGAACGAAGAATATCGGGATCTTTGTCGGGGCATGTTGGCCAAGCTTTGCCGAAAACATCCGTCGCCAATCGCCACCGGAAAAATCAATACGTGGGCTTGTGCTATTGTTTACTCGGTGGGTCGGGTCAACTTTCTGTTCGACAAGAGTCAAACGCCGCACATACGTGCAGATGAGTTATGCCAGCACTTTGGCCTCAGTGCGAAAACAGGCTCGGCGAAATCGACGGCGATTATGACGTTGTTGAATTCCGGGCAGGCTGATCCAAATTGGACGCTCCCAAGCCGAATGGCAGACAATCCAGTGGCTTGGCTAATCCAAGTGAACGGTCTTATCGTTGATGCCCGACATGTGTCGCGTGATGTCCAAGAAGAAGCCTTTCGACTTGGCTTGATTCCCTATCTGCCGTGAGCGGGTCAACTCAGTAGGCATTTATATCTTGTCACCAGTCAGAAAGAAACCCTAAGCAGTTAAACCGGAAATAAGTTTACTTTTCCCAACCTTCGCGCATTAACGTGCCAAAATCCCGTTGCGACAAGACATTGGAGCAATCTCGCCAATCCTTATCGGAGGCCGCCAGATGAGTGTTGTAGCGTAAATCAAAGCCGGTGGCACGTTTTTGCGCGTCAATGTACTGATCCATTTTTTCATCCAGGGTTTCGATGTTATCAATCCAGTCATCCTTAATGGTATCGGGTAAAGAGCCAAATAAATTAAACTTGTCACGCATCCGTTCAGATAAACGTTCATAAACCTTTTCATCGACGGTTTGTTCGTTTACCAAATTTAGCATATCAACATTGTCACGCACTTGCCCGAAACGTTTGATGCGACCGATACGCTGTTCCAATTTGGTTGGATTCCAGGGTAAATCAACATTGATTAAGGCACCCAAGGTTTGCAAGTTTAAGCCTTCACACGCGGCATCCGTTGCCACCATAATGCGGATTTTATGTTCCGCCACCATCATTTTAAGGGTTTCCCTTTCGATACCCACACTGTCACCTTTTTGGTATAACCGGCTTCGTCGCGCTCCAGCATATAAACCGATAGCCTCATCGGGAAAATGGGCAGCCAGCGAATCAGCAAGCCAACGAGCGGTGTCGTAATACTGGCTGAAAATAATACAACCCAGTTCAAGCCAACCTTCATTAATTAAATAGTGCAAAACTGCATCATATTTTGGATCACCGTTACAGGCGTTAAGTCGATGCAACAATAACTCCAAAACCGCACGCTCTTCATCGGTTTGCAAAGCGACATCGGCTTCCATCTCATCACTTTCTTCGTGCAAAGTGCGGCCTGCCAGCAAGGCAGTCGCGGTATTAATGCCCGCCACGATACTGGAACAAATCCGTTGCTGCATGAGATTTTTCATAAAGCCGCCGCGTTTCCCCAATACCTTGCCGAAGGTGATCGCCTCGTTGTAAGCTTCCCGAAAATGCTCGTCGGTACGCACCGCCAAGCCTTCAAATAAGGCATTAAAACCATGCACATCGGTAACCCGATTACTATCAGGATGCACATTAACACCGACTCGTTTGAGCAGTCCCGCCTCTTCAAGCGTCGTGCGCTTGCGCAAAACCACATGGCGGACAAACGGATTTTCACGCTGAAAGAACGGCGCATTGGCAACCCGACGTTCCAGTTCAAGTTCAAAATCTTGCCGGGTACCTGTTTCTAAATCAGCGAGTCGGTTGGCTTCAAATTGTCGGGGAGACAAGTTTAAATCCTGACGTATTGCACTATACAAACGGCGTACCGGATTATCGCTGGTTGAATTAACGGTCGGTAATGGCGACCGCAATAACTCCCAGGCACTGGCTAAATCCGTTATTTCTTGTTCACCGGATAAAAGTGGCAAAACTTCATCGGGCTTGTGCCAACGGGCATAATCATTACCCAATACAAAGTTGCCTTTGCCTTGATGTAGTACCCGCACCAAGTCCCATAAATCTTCTGTTTTAGTTTGAATGGGCGTGGCGGTGCCCAACAATACGTGGTCTGAGCGTGCCGCAATAGCGGAAATAAAAGCCAACAGTTCATTAGGTTCACCGGCATTTTTGCCAAAACCTTGGCGAGTTCGCGCCTTGTGCGCTTCATCGACTATCACCAGGCCATAGCTTAAATCCAGTAAATGCTGCTTTTCAGAAGAATCCCGCATCATCAAGCCGGTAGAGACAATGCCGATACGTAGCGGGCAAGTGACAATATGTTCGGCACCCGAAGGAGAAATAGTGCGTTCGTTACTATCCAGCCACACCTTTTTGGTGGATTGCCAACGTGCCGTCGGAATGCCTAATTTATCCATCAATTCGGTTTGCCATTGCTCGCACAGCGTTGCCGGAGCAAAAATAATAACCGGCTTGCGACGACGTTTTTCTTTTTCGTTTAATAAACACAAAGCCAGTGCCGCTGTTGCCAACGACAAGGTTTTACCCAAACCCACTTCATCGGCCAGCAATAAGCGTACAAAACCGTGATCACGATAATGCTTTAAACATTCCGTTACAAAACCTTGCTGCCACGGTTGCAGCGACATACCTTCCCGATATAAGGGCGATTCAATCAAGGCGGCCGGTGCAATGTTGTCATCATCTACCACCTCATCCAAACCCACCTCATGGCGACGACTGCGCCGACGCACTTCCTTGCAAACGGCTTCCGGTAAGGGTTTTGCCGCATTCCACAGATAATCAAATTCAGCTTCAATCCAGGCAACGCCTTCCGGGGAATCGTCTTCCCACAAAATCTCATAATGATGCTGCCAACCGCTGCGGGTTTCGTTCATCGAGCCAATAAAACCCACTTTACGGCCATCGGCACGTTCAATCACGCCCGCTTTGCCATGCACAAAACCGCATACGCTGTCCGGCGCTACCCGAATTGCCTGACCATGCTGCTGTAAAAAGGCATCCAAACGCTGGTAGCGATCACGGTTTAACAACGCCTCAACTTCAAGCGCATTGGCATTCCAGCGCCCCAGCATCTTGGCTTCGCGGCATTGCGCGACTTTAAGATCATCAGGATGAATATCGACATTACAGACTATTTTGACATCCGGTATCGTCTCCAGCCATTCATAAGCCACTTCAAACAATGAGCTGGTAAAATAACCGGCAATCCGCCGATAACTCTTTGCGCCTTTAAGCTGCTCGGCTAAAAAGCTTTGATCCAGGCGATGGGTGCGGGAAGAAAAACGGCGTAGGGTCATAACGTACCTAATCGTCCCAGCCAATAATCAGGCTTTCGATGTAGGTGTGCGACCGCAATAATGATAAGGGTGTTGGCATCAATGCCATACATAACGGCGTACGGAAAGCGTTTAATTAAGCAACGTCTCACGTCATTGCCAAGTAGGGCATAAGATTTTGGATAAGCGGAAATTCTTCTAATCGAAGCATCAAACTCAGTTAAAAACTGAACGCCTAATTTTAGTTGTTGAGCTTCATACCAGTTAAAAGCGTCATCTAACTCGGCTTGGGCTGTCTCAAGAAACTCGATTTTCATTTATATTTCTGCATAACGGTATCATAACTAACCGTTTTTAATTCTCCAGCTTGGTAAGCCTGCCACCTTTTTTGCGCTTCATCTCTCCAGATAACATCAATCTCGGGATCGGGTGTGTCCAGATCTGCCAGTAACAATTCGGCCAGATGTAATTTTTCTAAGGGCGGTAATTGGTTTGCTTGTTGGTAAAGTTCTTGGCAGTTAGGCATTGTGTTCTCCCTTGGCAAAGCTAATGTGCTTGAAATTAAAATTCATAACAAAGATGATTCACCGTTCACAAATAATGAATTTAAGTCGTTAATAAATTCCAAGATGAAATGAAGCTTTTTCTTTATCAGTGATGGTTTGCGGGAAACGATGAGTGCTTATAATAAATTCTTGGGTATATTTTCGAAAAGCTGTGTTGTAAAAATTTCGTAAAAGAAAAATAATAAATATTTCAGGAGTCAGTGGTTCAGAAACAGGGATTCTACAGTTTTTATATTGGCCGAAAGTTGCATGAGTTTTGGGATGCTCTAAATCCATGAAATTATCAGGATCATAATCAAAGCGAATAGGAAAAGTAACAATATTTTTTCCTAAAATGTCAGCGTAAATTTCATCATCTTCATAAATATCAGGCTCATTTTGAAAGCTTTCTAAGTTGGGTGCTGGAAAAAATGCTAGACGATGAGAAATTAACTTATTGTTACGATAGCTATAAAGCATTTGAATTAGTGCGCCATCAAGCATTTTAATATTGTAGTTTTCAGATGCTTCCAGATTTTTGTATATTTCCTCATAAGCTATATTTTTCATAGCAATAGAAATGTCTTTCATTCCAGAATAAGTAATACATCCTTTTTGATTAGAAGGGTAATTTTGCTGTGCCGACAAACCAAGTCTAATTAATTTTGCAGTTATTTTGTGGATTTGTTTTAAAATATTTTCTGGAGTTGGCATGTTCAGAGCAATGCCTTTAATTGCTCTCTTAATTCTTCGGATAAATCTTCTTTGTGTAGTTCGCCGATTTTTAAGCTTTGAAGTAAGTCATTTGCTGAAGCAGATTTTTGGTCTAAATTTTTACGTTCTTGCTCAGTCATATCTCGATTAACGATATTTAATTTTTCACGTTCTGCCGCTGTGGGATACGTAAATTTAAGCTCAAAATTATTTTTTTTAACTTCTTCAAATTCTTGTTGTAAAGCTTTCATATTTTCACCATAACCAATAACTCTCACCCAAGCTTTACTGCGCGTTAGTGCGGTAAAAAGCATATTTCTTTTTTGCGAAATATTGTAATCAGAAAAACATTCGTGAGCATTAATGATATAAACCATAGATGCTTCATTACCTTTAGCGCGGTATATGTGAGTAAATACAACAGCATCATTTTTAAAAAATTCATCGGGTGTTGTCGTTACACCGGCCAGATTAGAATTAATTCCTTTCTTAAACAGTTGTTCCCTTATTACACCTACAGCCCGTTTTGCGGTGTAAGGTTCAGGATGAATGACCATGATGTCATCAAGCTTCAATTCATCTTCATTTTTATTTTTTTCAATCTCAGCAATTAAATAAGCAATTTGTTCTGCATCATTATTAAACGATTTAAATGTAATGAGATCATCAATAGTTGAGTGATTTTCTAAAAATTCAGGACTAGAATCGCAATTTCTAATTAAAGTGACTGGTTCGCCATCTGCTAATTTTCCATCTTTTATTTTGTAACCTACATCTTTCCAAAGTTGATGTTGCTCAAACATTTGAATCAGACCTTTTTTTCTGTAAATACCAAATCCTAAAGCGTGAGCTGTAGCTAATAAAGGTCTGGAATTACGGTAACATACATCTAAAACAATATCCTGCTTAGGCTTTCCTTGAATGTTATGTAAAGAAACGAGTGGTTTACCATTATTATCTAAGCCAAATAATTCTTCTGGGGAAGGCATTTGTTTATTGCTGATATTTTGTAATTCATCATATGCATAAACCAAGCGTTTTGGCTGCTTTAAAATTCTGTAACATAAGCGTAAAAAATAGGGCGAAAAATCTTGAGCTTCATCAACTAAAACGACATCATAGCTTTGTTGAAATGATTCTATTTCGTTGTACGCTTTTTCGCAAGCAACATCAAAGCCTTTACCATAAACTTTTGCCATGGATTCAGCAGTTTTAAAATCGTAATATTCAACATTGTGTTTTAGACATATTTCATAATAAATTCCACGTATTGAAGGACTGCCCCAAGCATGAATGATATCAATTTTATCCCAATCAGGTTCTTCGTTAGTGTGTTCTAGAGTAAATAAAGTAATGAAATGTTTTAGTTGATTTTTTAGTGATCTACTGTTAAAGGTAACTGCAATATGCCAATCAGGATTTTTTGCATGTAAATAGGCCACTTTTAGAGCCAGAACAATGGTCTTCCCTGAGCCAGCTAACCCTCTGATGCGCTGTACGCCTTCAACTGTTTCAATAACAGCCGTACTTTGTTGTCTATCCAAATTAGCAATAGATTCCTCCAGTTTTTTTAGCTTGGCTCCTTTTGAGTCTGTCTTTTTAACATAGCCACGTTTATTTCTATTTTTAATCGTTGTAATGGACTGAATAACAGAAATCAATTTTTGATACGTCTGGTTGTCGTCCCATTTTGTAGCATTCAAAAAATCTGTTAAATCATCCTCAGTAACCAAAACAGGGTATTCAGACTTTATATCTGAGCGTCCTATCCAAGCTGATGCAAACGTGGCAACATTTAATTGAACCGCTAAACCTTTTTTCTTATTTAAATCATTATGCTGCTTTAGTTTGGATTCTAATTTTGTGTAGTTTTCATCTTGTATGTCAGAGACATTTATCGTGTTGTCATAAATACCCTCAACAAGATGAAAAATAATGGCTCCGTGCTTATCTGAAAGAAATAAGGCATCAATTGGATAACCACCCTCAATCGTACCTATAATTGGATACCCTAAATACAAGTAACCTTCTATATCGGCTCTTGCTTCAAAATAATCGGCTAATTTTTGACTACTAACTGGCTTGCCAGTACCACCTCTAACAACAATCATTTTTTTAATCCTAAATTTAAACAATATTCGGTAAGAATGCAGTCATTTCTAATGATACCTTCAATATTCATATTATTATTATAGATAAAGGCTGCTTCATGTAATTTTACTCTCAATACTTTTTTTTATGAGGTCTATGATACTTTATAGTATTATTTTTTTCGTCTTTATGTTGTGCTTGTATATCAGTTTAATCTACGCCAAACGCTGGTTACGCATTCGCGCTACCAGTATTTCCGCCACATCACGCACTTTGTTTTCGCGGGTTTTGGTGGCGATAAATTCGGTGATGTCGATTAACAAGGGGCGGGCTTCCAGAAAATTGGTGATGTCGGAATGGAGGTAATCTATCACAGATTGTGGTTCTTTATCTTGCAGCAGTTGTTGCAGGGCAATGATGAGTTTGCCGAGGTAAGTGGGGCCAATTTCGGTGCTGTCGGTTAGGTCACGCGAGGTGAATTCTTCGATGCTTTTTAGTCGTGCTTTGTTGGGTGCCATGCTCGCCATGAGTTTGGTGTAATCCTCGACGTGAAAGGCTTTGGCGAAGTTTTGGTAGTTATCCAGTTTTGATGCGCCGGTGGTTTCTATATCCAACATGCGCAGGTAAAAGCGTTGGATGCCTTTGGTTGCGCTCCAGGTGTCGGGTTGTAAACCTTCGGGAATTAACAAACTATTGGCGGCTTCTGAGGCTTGTTGCACGATTTCATCGACGACGGTGACTTGGCCTTTTTGTCGTGGGCGCAAGGCGAAGGTGGTGGCATCTTCATCGCCGATGTGGGTGTAAGCGGTTAAGACTTTAAGTGCAGCGGCGTAACCGGCCATTTGTAAATCGGAGTCGTTGAATACCGGTTCGCCGAGTTTGTTTTTTACATCGGCGTTTAAATGCAGCATTTGGGTGATTTGTGCTTCCACTTCGCGGCGCACGGCGGGCAGGATTTTTTGTTTAAAACCCGGATTGTCGCCAGCCGGACGTTTGCGCAGCATGAGTATGACGGTGCCTTGTACATAACCGCCTTTTTTTAATTCCGAGGTGGTTTCGGTGGCGATATACCAGGCCGCGACGACCTGTAACCCAGCCGCCCAGAAAATACCGACCATATCCGACCAGACGTTGGTGTCCTGATGGGTAAACATCACGCATTGCATCCCGTTGTCGGGCATGTGCAGAGTCATTGCCGTGTAAGCTTCAATCATGCCGCGACGAAAGTCATCGCCGCTGCCTTTGATGGCTAAAGCGCGGCGTGAATCCCAAACCCATTCGTTGAAAGGTACGGGTGGGTTTTTGCGTAACCAAGCGATGAAGAATTCGGTGATTTCGTGATAGTGAACGGCATCAGCGTAAGGTGGATCGGTTATCCAATAACTACATAAACTATCTGTTTTTTCAGCGGGTAATGTTTTAACTTGGGAAAGAATATTGGGTAACTTAACTGTTTGATATTCGGGTAAAAGAAACTTTTTTGAGGTTTCGAAGCTTCGACATCCGTAATTATAAACAGTATTTAAAGCTTGATTTAGAAACACATTTTTAGGACCTTCGCGCCCCCTATCGGAATTATCCCAAATACTTAGTTTTGCATTCCAATTTAAACAAGAAGCAAACCCAAGAAGTAAATCAACATTTTTCTTTAAGCCTTCTTTTTTACTGATTGCGAACAAATGCAACTGCCTTGGATTAAATAACTGGTGCCAATACGACCAGCCACGTTCACGAATCGGTTGGTCGGTGTTATAACCTGGTTCAATCGCCATATCTGGTATCAAGCCTTGTCGCTGCCATTGCTCAATATTTTCTGCGACAATTTCTTCAACCTTATTTTCCCGCACCAAATCCTCATTGGTAACTGTAGAAAAAAAAGCTTCTTTCTGTTTTTTAATCAGGCTGTCGGCGGTAATCCATTGGATGCAATATAGCCTCTCCTGATAAATATCGTCGGAGTAAGGTTTGAACTCATGTTTTTCCCAACGGCGCAGACGGTTGACTGTGTTTCCATTTACATCATTGTAATCGCCACGTAATGTTTTAATCGACGTAGAGTAGGTTTTGTCGTTCAGGCTGTACGTTAAACAGCCATTTTGTACCGTGCCTTGTTCGGCTTGTTGCATTTCTTCTGATGATACGCCGCTGATAATTTCAATATCAAAGCGTTGTTTCTCGAAGTCGGGGATGAGTTTTGCTATCACATTGTGGGTTTTGGAAATCACCCAGCTCGGTGCCATCGGCACTAGCCAGCCGGTTTCTGGACAACGGCTTTCGAGACAATACAAGTAGGCCTTGGCGCGATTGCCTTGGCTGTCATGTTCTATGCCCAATTCAGTAATTTCTGCATCAACCGCCGCTGCGACCTCACGTTGTGCTTGTTCTATTTCTGCACGTTTTTCTGGTGACGCACCGATAATATTCAACGCGCCCCACGTCAGCATACAGGCAATGGGGTTTAAATCCGAGGCATACACATCACAGCCCAAGCGTGCGGCCTCAAACGGTATCGAACCCCCGCCACTAAAGGTATCGCCCACTTTGGGTCGATGCCCGAAACGCAGTAGTCCGAGTTGCTCAACCAAGTCTTGATGTGACTGTGCGTTAATGCCCAAATGTTGGTAATGGCTATTAACTGCCGCCCAAATCGGCGCATATAAAGTGGTTTGATCCAACTCTTCCGGGCGTTTGCAAAGCGCGGCACGGGCTTCGTAAGTGGGCAGAGTCTCCAGCATTTGTTGATACAAAGGCAATTTGTCTTCGTCATTCAGGTCACGGAGCCAGCGGATTGTGATACCGCGCTCATCACTATCAAACGGTGTTTGCCACCTATCAACGGTTTCTGTGGTCAGATCATCCGCTTTAAGTGTGTAAGCAAAATAATCCCAAGGATTATCCAGTGTCAGGGTTTTGGCAATCTCTTTGGGCTTAAAAGCGTTATTTGCCAAGGCTCTCCGTGCCAAACCGGCTTTATCAAAGGCCAGCAGTTGTTCGTAGATTTCCAGATCTTTTTCGGCATCTTCAGTGGGCGGCAACAAACTGCCCAGCACAATCGCCCGTACCAGAATCAAGGGTTTGCGGCCTTTCCAATAAGAACCCAACGCCGTTAAGGTTTGCCCTGCACCCGCTTTGCGCTCCCGTTGCGATTCAAAGGACACTTTCTGCGCCGGAAAAACCGATTCAATCAGGGCAGGGGTGTGTTGTAGGGCAAAGTGCGTAAGTGTGGTCATTAAGTACCTGAAAAGTAAGATTAGCCTCGTTCCCAAGCTCCAGCTTGGGAATGTTGTACCAGAAGCTCCAGCTTCGTGTATTTATATAGAATAAAGCGCATAAAAGACGGGAAGCTGGAGCTTCCCAAACCGCATTCCCAAGCTGGAGCTTGGGAACGAGCTAACCAAACATTTGGTTATGTATTTATTCGTTGTCATCTTCAAACACTTCGCGCAGATCAATCTGGCAATCAGGAAATAACTGCGGGGTGGCGATGTCTTCGCCAGAGTACATAGCAAGCAGTTGGTATTTTTCGGTTTCTTCGTTTAATACAAACTGATGGACAGCTTTTTCACCGGGATAAACCAGCCAGTATTCTTTAACACCGCTCTCTTGATAGAGTTGGTATTTGAGCTGCATTTCTTTTTTGGAATTACCCCGAGACAAAATTTCTATAACCCAATCCGGCGAACCCAAACAGCCTTTACTATCAATTTTGGTTTTATCGCATATTACGCAGAGATCAGGCTGGACGACGGAATAAATATCTATATTGGCGACGATGGATTTTTTACGGTCGTACAAGCGCACATCGAACGGGGCATAAAATAACTTACACGGTTTTTTATAAAAAAAATTGTACAGTACGCCACCCAAATTAGTAACAATACTCTGATGTTCGGAACTGGGGGCAGGGCTCATCGCCATAATTTTGCCTTTAATCAGCTCAATGGCATCATCAAATTGCCAGGATAAATAATCAGCATACGTGTAGGTGCTGTTTAAATCCAGTTGTGAAAAATCGGTTGTTTTAGTCATATATCACCTTGCAGATAGCTGTTAATGGGTAGTTGCCATGATAAGTAGATATTACCACAAGTCGTAGAGCCGTCATTCCGGCATGGACGGCCGGAATCCAGAATACAAGGATGTACTCATCGATATTACATGACATCGACTAATTCAAGTATAAAAATCAGTGAGTGGATGCGTTACGAATGCCATTCATGGCGACTGGTTCCCGGCAGTCCATGCCGGGATGACGGCTTGGGCGTTTTTTAGCTAATAATATGATCTGTGTCTATCGGTGGTTTTTATTGTTTATTCTCTGTAAATCACAAAGTGCCTATTTTCACACAAAAATGAAAGTAAGCATTCACCTCCCCCTTTTGAAAAAGGGGGATGGAGGGGGATTTATCTAATAAAATCTCCCCGAACCCCTCTTTTTCAAAGAGGGGAACTGAATAGTTACAAATGAAAAACACCAGCTTTACTCTGCATTAAAGCTCAAAATCAAACAGGCTTAGTGTACCATTTTCAGTGTTTTTTGCGGTTTGTTGCATGACGGTTTGAGGCGGTTGCGGTTTAAGGTTTTGACTTTGTGCCAGATCACCCAGCGCATGACGCAAGGCCAACCGCCAGCCTTTGCCACCGTCATTGACCCCCCCGGTGGTGATGGCGGTCATGCCAAATAACCACCAGCGTTCTTCCGGGCGCAAAGCCAGCCAGTTACGCACGGCAATCGGGATGTGATCCAAGGCCATGCCTTCTATGGCCCACGCCAGCACGCAGAGTTCTTTGCCTAATAAACGATCAACCGGGTTGGCACCGACAATCCAGGCCGCCGTTTTTAGATGTCGTTCTTTAAGCCTTATATTAAAGGCACGTTGGACTTCGCTGCGAATGGCAGTCCAGCGTGGGCGCTCCAATATGCACCGTGCTATTTGGCTTTGGCTATGATCATGGCTTTGTAGACCCAAGTTTTCAACAATGCTGACCGCGCCGGTATTGTTTCGCGGTATTTCTATAATAAAATGATGCGGATCACTGGTGGCGGGCACGCCAAAACCCAAGGTCGGATGGACGATGGTTTGGGCGGGAGTAGCGGCTTTTTTTCGGGTGGTCATTGTCTAGGCTTCTTGTATTACGTCGCCGGGTTTTAGTTGCAAGCCACTGAGTTCTGCAAATTCTTTGCAAGCATAACCATCGCCAAACTGAATGCCGCCGTTAACCGTGATGCTGATTTGGGCTTGATTGTCATTAAGAACTGTACGCAGGGTGTTGATGGTTTCTTCAAGCATTTGAACGGTCACTTCACGTTCATGGAAACGTATTTGTACGGTATTTTCACCTTCTCCAATTAAAACGCAAACACCTTTTAAGCGGGTGCTTTCACGATCACGAAAACGGTTAATGACGGCAAAGACTTTTTCCGTGCTATCAAGATTGACGCGTTTACTGTCTTGTAGCCGTGCCGGTTTGTGGTCATCAATTTGTACCCGCTTATCACCACTGGCCGAAATGCTAAAGGTTGCGTTTTTACTGGCTGCACCGGCTTTGGCAAATACCAAGAGCTGGAAGGCTTCTGTACCGGTTTCAAAAGGTGCTTCGTAGCGGTTGCCTTCTTTAGGGTTTGAGCCATTCACGCTGTAGTAGATTTCAGCGGGAGGACACACGGACAATTCAATGCGGCGTTTATCGGCAGCGGCATGTAACTGATGACGAATAATCAAGTCGGCAAGCCAGGGTTTGGGTTCACCTATTTCATGTTGTCCGTCGCTATCAACTGCCAGAAAATAAAGGGTTGCTGCGTTGGTGGTAAAGTTATCCAGATCAGTAACGACAGGATCAGCGGTTGAGACTGTCGCATTTTGTGAATAGTGGATGACCGGGCTTGCGCCGCAATTACGGGGGGTTAGCATTAAAATGGATTCGCCAGTGTCTTTGTTGACGCCTTGTGGCGCAATATTGACGGTGGTTTTTTCTTTTGGAAACGGGCCTTTTTCAATATAACCATCTTCACCCAAGCGCCAGCGGACTTGTTTCAGAGCTTCGGTTTTAAGCATATCCATACCGGCACTACCAGGCATCCAGGGCCATTCCGGGTTGGTTTTGGCACGCATCACAACATCTTTCCAAGGTGTGCGACGATCGCGTTCCGGCCAGAGATAAACTTCGGCTTGGGCAAGATAATTGTTGATGTCATCTTTGACGTCCAGAGCCAGTTTGTAATTGGCGCGTGGACTGGCGAGCAATTCTTCAATTTGTTTTTCCGCCGATTGATCGCCGGTTCCCACTTTAAGGCCGTTATCAATGGTGACCATCAATAGTACATCTTCGCCGGTATTTTCATCTTTACCCGGAAAATACAGGCGATTATAGGCGGCGGATAAGGCTTTTATAAAACGTTGCTTGGCATCATCCAGACGCTCACGGGCTTCTTGAAAAAGGGTATCGCCATCGCTTAGGTGTTTGACTATTTGCTCAATGGCATACAGTTCGCGCAGTCGTTCTTCAACGGCATCGGCAAAATGGCTGTCTTGGCCTGAAAGCACCAGCAAGTTGTTTTTTTCTTGCTGAAACAGGAAAAAATTATTGAGTTGTTGGGGTGGAAGTTTGCCATCGGGACGCACGACCAACAGGAGTCTTGTGCCCGTCAAGCGAATGTCGTCGAGCAGTGGCAGTGCTTTTATTTCCTGGTAGGCGGCTTTGTTAACCGGTTGCAGGATGCCGGTTAAATGATTGATGAGTGCTTGATCGATTTTGGGTTGCGGTATATCACGCGCATTACGCTCAATTTTTCGGGACAGGTTTTCGGTGTCTCTAATAAAATAACGCTGATCTTCGCGATGAATATACCAGGCTTGTTCTTTTAGCTTTTCCAGTGCGGTAATAAATTCGTCCGGTTTGCGGTTGGGCGCGGCTAAAAATTCAATGATCTCGCCTTCGGTTAAACCGATACGACCGCCGACTGCCCGGGATAAGGAGGAGGCTAACAACAAGGTGCTGACTTGGGTGGCGGCATCACTGGAAAGTTGGTCATCAATACCTTCTGCAACCGCACTGCCACCATCGGAAATGTCGTGACTCATGGCGGGTTGTAGCGAGGGCGCAATTCGGGCAATTTCATCTCTGACATCCAGGTCATTGATATTGAGATGCTGGGAACCGACCAAATAAACGTCGTCCAGAGTTCTGTCCTGGACACTTTTGAGCAGACGGGCGGCAAACTGCATTAGGCCGCGCGTTTGCCGAAAACCTTCGTTTTCTTTAAACAGCGCGACCAAATGTTTAAAAGCGGGATGGAACGGATAAGTCTCGCGTACCTGTTCGGCGATTTGTTCTATGCTGGTAGCGGTGATGTAGCCGCCATCGGTTGCCGCTTTAATACGCTGGGCATATTCTTCGGCGACATCGTTGATGACACTGTCATCCGGCAGACTGAGTATCAGCCGTTTTTTAAGGATTTCGTAAATCTCGTTACTCGCCAGTTGGACGGGCGTGATGGTTTTGGCTTGGCGGCGGGTTTCTTGTTGTAAGTTGGTGATGGCTTCCGTTAAGGCTTTGGTTTGGGTACTGTAACTGCCGGACAGGTTGGCGATGACGATACAGCAGTTATCCAGTTCCAGTGCGGCGCTTAATAAACAGCTGATTGAATAGGTTACCCGATTGGCCAAGGTGCCGTCGCCCATGACTTGAGTGCTGGCATTATCAAGATAAGGCGGCAGTTCGTCGATCATAATGAGTGTTGGTTCATTGCCAATAATGGTTTTCCATGTGGCTTGATCAACACTTTTAGGGCCGTTAATCCAGTAGGGTTTAATGGCTTCTTCTTGACCTAATTGGGTGGCAATATCGCCCCAAATAAAATTGTCGGGGTTGTTGCGCCCGTTGAACGCGGCAATTCTGGCTTTGCCAAAATTAATGCGTTCAGCCAGATCGGCGGGGAGTATTTGCTGACGTAATTCCGGATGTCTTGCCAAGAGGCCAAAGGCAATCATGGTATGGGTTTTACCACCTCCCATTGCTTGAGTGAGTTCAAAAACGGCTTGGTCGGATTGGCCTGACAAGCGCAACATGCCTTCACGAAACAATTGATCCATGCCTTGCGTGACGTAGTTTCTGGAAAAGAATTCTTGTCCGTCACCTTCATCTTTAATAAGATCGGCCAGGTTTTCAATAGCCTGACTCATTCGATAGTCACGAATAATCGGGTTAAAAATACACGCCTGCTTTACCGTTTTGATCATGATCCCTGTTCCTTATGTTGCTGTTGGCGGTTGTAGGCTATTACGACATTTTTTATAAAGCCATTATATCGTATAAGTTCAGCATCTTTCATTTCCGTATTTTTACTTTTTGCAATAACAGGGTTTTATCCGTGTTTATATAAGCCTTAATAACTGTCACGCAACCGATTTCACGTTTTGATATGTCAAAAATATGACATATACTTGTCGGGATTAAAACAAGGGCTTATGTTTCAATCACCTTCCGTTAGAATCCATGATAATTTTGTATCCACATGATTAACCCTCGTAGTTTGATTCGAGCACTTGATAAACACTGGGACGCAATTGAGCGCATCGTGTTATTGGGGCGTGATCAAATTGCTTATGAGCGTAACGATGTCCTGGCGTTAATGGCTAAAGTCTATGTTCATGAATCGGCTGAACAGCAGGTAGAGCGTTTGCAGCAGTTGGTTAACGCCGAATTGCTGGTTGAAATGTCGCATAGCAACACCTTGCAGCTTAACGAAAATGTCCGTCAGTTTGTCGGTAGTTTGTTGCACGAGCATGAATTGGGATTGTCGGATATTTTAAAAGCCCGGATTGTTGATATTAAAACCGGTCTGGAGCAATTGCAGCAGGCCGTGCAGGATCGGGATATGGCGGCGTTGCAACGAGGCGCGGTGCGGATTGACAATCAACTTCGGCAAATTTTACAACAACTTGACCAAGATACCCATGCCATTCAGGACATTGCTGAACGCGCCAAAGCCGCTGACGAGAAGATGCCGTTGGCCAAGCGTTATCGTGAAGTGCTGGAAGCGTATGACCGTTATGTACAACCGATGACCGAGTTAATGGATACCGGTGCGGGCGGGAGTTTTTATCCATTGCTGGAAGAGGCTGAAAAAGTTTTGGAAGCGCTGGCACAGCAATTACTGATTCAAGGCGGTTTATACAGTCATCAGCGTTTGTTGCGACAAATAGGCTTTCGGGTTAAGGAATTACGACAAGCCGGACTTCTGGCTTTGAAACAATGCACCAATACCTTGATGCCACTGCGGGAAGAGTTGCGTCGACATAACCGGTTAAGTGCCGCGATTGGGCAATTACTGGGTGAGGTGCGCAAAAAAGGTTTGCGTAGAACTTTTTCGCCACAGAGTTTGCCGGTTTGGCGTAAAGAACGCACGGTATCGGTTGCCATCGGGCCGGAGTTGTTGACGCTAATGGAACAAGTGCGGCATTATCAGCCTAAAGCCGTTGATTTTCCGGAGTTGACCACTGAGGACACTCATATACAATTGGAACAGGTCGATGAAGATGCCATTCGCGAACACCTGTATCAGAGTTTGCCGTTAACGGATTTGATGCACTGGTTAACCGGTCATTACGGCCATTATCAGGACATCACCTTGTTAAGGCTTTATCACACGTTTATTCGCTTGGCGGATGTTGTCGCCATTCCCGACCCCAAAGAAACGCGCATTGCTCTCAAGCAGGTCGCGATTCGCTTACACAGCCATACACTGATGTCTTTATGATCCTTAATTTGACCCAACTGACCCAGCTACAGCCGCTCTTTAAACTATTAAGTGCCGGGACGCATTTAAACCGTTTGCGGGACACCGAACTTTGGGTGGAGCTGGAAAATGAGCAAAGCCATTATCAGGACTTGTTTGCCGCGTTAGGTTTTGTATTGGTCGTGGATGGGCGCGGTTTTGCTTATTTTAAAACCGATCAAGCCAGTTCTTATACCGGCAAACTAACCCGTCGACTGGCTTTGCTGTTGATGTTGCTGTTTGAATATCAAGCCGATCAAGGTTTGCATTTATTCCAGTTTCAGCAGTGGCGGCTTGATACGTCGTTGCTTGAAAAACTGTGGCAGCAATATCACGCTATCCTGGAAGCCGAAGAAATGAACAGTCCGCAGATGTTAAAAGAAATTTTGGATAGTGCGGCACGCGTTGGTTTTTTGGTGTTTGAAGATCAAGCTTATCGCCTGTTGACCGCCGTGCATCGTTACCTGGATTTGTTTGAGGAACTGGCGCAGGCCGAGCGACCCAATCAGCTTCAGGTGGACGACGTTGAGGAGGATTTACTTTGAGCCTGATACAGTACGGCTTTCAAAAGTTGGTGTTATTAAACAGCGCCGGTTACAGCCGCGCCGAATTGCCGCTGGACGACTCAGTATCGATTATCGCCCCGAATAATACCGGCAAAACCAGTTTGATTAATGCCTTGCAGTTTCTACTTATCCTTAATAAACAGCACATGGAATTTGGGGCGCACAGCTTTGAAAATACCCGACGCTTTTATTTTCCGGACAACAGTGCTTATATTCTACTGGAAGTGTTGTTGCCGTCCGGCATGGCGGTGATTGGTTGTGTCGGCAAGGGCTTAAGCCATGATTATGAATACTTTGCTTATCAAGGCAGTCTTGATCTTGATGATTACCGGTTGGATGATGGCAAGCTGGTTACGCAACCCAAATTAATCGGCCGTCTGTTTGAGTGCGGGAAGCCTGCCAAAATATATCCACAAGCCGAGTTACGCGCCTTGTTGTATGGCAATCGTCAAAAACAACGTTCGGATGATCCCGATTTTACTATTTTTCCGCTGGAATTTACCTCCCAAGCGGCCACCTATCAGCGCATTTTGACCCGAACCTTGCGTCTGGATCGTTTGGACAGCAAGGAAGTAAAAAACTATTTGCTGGAAATTTTTAAAAATGACTTGCAGGATCGCCGTGTTGATTTTAAAAGTGAATGGGATAAGTCTTTCGCCGATGTCAATTACGACAAATCCCAGTATGATGCGGTGTTTCGCAATCAGTCGCTCATTGCCGGCATGGAAGATAGCCAGCAAACACGCCGCATTTTACGTGGCAAGATTATTGTGTGGCGACCTTTAATTGAGCAAGGCTTGAATGAGTGGGAAGCTTATTACAACAATACGTTTGAACAACTGACCCAGCAGTTTAAGGGGTTGGTTGCGGATATTCAGGCGCTGGAAAATCGTCAGAAAGCCGTTTATAAAGACCAGGCTGAAACGGATAACCTTTTAAAAAGCCAACAAAAAATAGAACAGCGCTGCCAAGAACTTACGCTGCGTTTTGAATTTGTTAGCGATTTGATGCAATTGCAAAATCAACGACAAAGTTTGCAGGAGCAACGCGACGAACGGGTTAGGGTGATTAAAAATGCCGAGCAACAACAATCGCCTGACTCGATCAAACGCAACCTTTTAAAAGTCGGTAAAGAACACGCCGATTTGCAACGCCAGTTAGCCAGTCTGGATAATAATTTATATCTGCAACTGCAAAAATTGCTGCCAACAGACCGTTTTGAGCTGTTAACCAGCTTGCTGGCAAAGTCGGTTTTAAGTTTACCGGTCACTGAAAATAGTGCGGTTAAATTAAACGACACCGTTGCTTTTCAGTCGTTTGCCGCACAACTGGAAAACAAATTGTTGGCCAATCGCTTGGAACTGCCTGGTTTGTCACTGGATTTGTCGGCGTTGGAAGTCAACCTGACGCTTAAAAGCGCACAAGAGCTGGAAACGGAAATCAGCGATTGTGAACGTCAGTTGGTTGAATGGCAAAATCTGTTACAGACTGTGGAAACGTTAGCTCAACAAAAGCGCCAGCAACAGGAATTGGAGCGGCAAATCGAGGTATTGGATGCCGATATAACCGACTACAAAGAATTGTTATTGATGCAGGCCAATGGAGCAGAACGGCAGCAAACCATTGCCGATGTGCAGCAAAAACTGGAAGCTCTTAAACGGGAAGAGTTAACGCTAACCGATAAGAAAAGCAGCATCGCCCAACATCAGGATAATAATAAAGTCGCACAGAAAGAGCTGCAAAGTCAGCATCAACGCATCAACAATGCCCGTCAGCAGCGTTTGGATCAACACCCGCCGTTTACTTTTTTGGAGCAGTTGCCCTTTTTGCCGTGTATGGAAAGGGCTGAATTGGCTATGCCCGTCCTGGCTGACCGTATTGAATGTTATAACCGCGATTGCCAAAAACACAATGCGCTTGACGAGGAGCTTAACCGGCAATTGATGGATTTACATCGGGACGGTTTGGATAAGTTTCAAACGCAGGATAACACTGAACAAGAGCTTGATGCGTTGTTTGCCTATACGGTAAACTTAAGTCAGGAACAAGCGGCCATTGAACGCAAGGCGCGTTCTGCGGTGGTACAAATTGCGGCTATTTTACGGGATTTGCGGGACAGTCTGGAAACGCTTAAACGGCGGATGCGCGAGTTTAACAACAAAATCAATCGCCGCCAGCTTTCCGATCTGAAGGTGTTTAAAATTGAACCCCGCGAAGAAGAAGCCTTGGTCAAGGCGATACAAACCCTGATTTCCACGTCTGAACAGGTTGAATCGGGCAATTCTTTTGATTTGTTCGACCATAATGCGGTGCTGGATGATAAAGAACTTAATCGTGCCAAGGATACGCTAATCAAGGAAGGTGAAGCGCGAGGCGGTCTGCGCGTTGAACATTTATTCCGGCTGGTTTTTATTATCGCCAAAGAAAATCAAACGCCTGCTGAATTTGAAGACATCGACAGCGCCGCCTCCAACGGCACCGTGCTGATGGCAAAACTGATTACCGGTTTGGCCATGCTCAATCAAATGCAAGACCCCCGTAAAACCATCAAAACCGCGTGTTATCTGGATGAAGCGGCGTCCTTGGATCAACACAATCAGCGCAATTTGATAGAAATAGCGGCGGAATTTGGTTTTACACTGATTTTTGCTTCACCAGAACCACAAATTACCGCGCGGTATTGTGTACCCATCGGCACGACCAACGGTAAAAATCATATCAGCCGCCTTAACTGGCAGATTTTGGAACCTATCAATAATGCCGATCTCAAGCCATGAGTATTTTAAGCGAGGCATTAAAACACCTGGTAAACAGTGATCAGCTGTTAATGGCTTCGGCTTTTACAGCGGGGCAAAAAAAATGTCTTGAACAGTTCGCGCGTGAAACCCGCCTGATTGAACTTAAAAAGCAAGGTCGAGCGACTGTTTATCAGGTCATTAACCGGCAAAGTGTTGTTAACTATCTACGCCAGTTGCATCCTTTGGATGAGGCTTCCTTAACGGACGTGATACCAGAACGCAGCCGTAATATTGGCAGGGAGCGCAATAGCAAGACCGGCCAAACCGGTCATGATTGTTGGTATTTATTGATGAAAGCGTGGGATGCTGACGTCGTTTGGCAGAGTGCCAATGACCTGATGCAGCCTTCTGAGCTGACGGCGCGTTATGGCGTTGCTGCCTTACAAATCAATGCGGGATTAAGTTCAGGGCAGGACTGGCAATGTAACCGGCCGTTGTTGTTGGTTGAAAATCAGGCGTTGTTTGACCAGTGTGATTGGTTGCCGCATGATTTTAAAGGGTGCCTGGTTTATTATGCCGGTCAGCTATCTGATGTTTTATTGCACTGGCTTGCGGAACAAAAACGTACCGATGAAGTGATTTTGTTTCCGGATTATGACGGTGTTGGTTTAAGCAATTACGTCCGCTTGCTTAACGCGCTACACCCTGATTCTGCGTTACATTTTTACTGGTTACCGGATTGGGAAGCTAAATTAGAAAAATTTGGCAACACCGATTGTTGGTTAAAAACGCGGGTGCAATTTGAAAATGCCTTTGCAAAATTGACTGCGCTAAATGCCTTGAACCCCGATTTTATTAAGCTGGGATCACTGTCTCAAACTTACGGAAAAGCTTTGGAACAGGAATCGATTTGGTTGTAGTGTACTGTTAATAGAACACGGATGACACAGATTGGACGGATTTACACGGATTTTTAAAAAACCTAAGCCTCCTTCGCGGCAAATAAAAACCGATTATTGATCCCTGAAATGTTGTACTGGTTCCCAAGTTCCCGCTTCCAGTCTCGCGAAGCTGGAGCTTATGAAGATTGAGCGCCAGAAATTGGGTAGGCCGGAATAAGGCTTTTCGAGCGCAAGCGAGAATAAGCGTTTCCGGCATCCGAACGAGTGTGCCGGAAACGCCACCACGCGCTACGCTTGGGTGGTCTTATTCCGGCCTACCTACAGAACACGGACATCGTTACCTAAAAGCAACCGACTTTGGTAAAGTACTCGTTCCCAAGCTCCAGACTTGTAGATACCGTAACCCGACGGAACTTCATCCCAACGGGATGTTTCCTTATTGATTATGGTCGGTTTTGGCTGCAAAAGTATGAACCCATACCAGACTGTCAGCATTCCATGTCATGCCGGCGTGCATTTTTAAAATGATGTCTCTGTACACGTCAAGATTTGGATAACCTTCTGCATGTGCGTCCGCATCAGTCATATCACCTAACCGCTGACGCGTTAAATCGGTAACAATAAAAGTCATGCCTTCCAGGTCAAACGTTTCATCCGGCAAACCATAAATACCATCACGACGTTGCTGGGTTTTTGTTCCGGCTTTTGTGGCCGCGACCAGTTTTGGGTGAGTGACCAAACGCTCTATTGAACAGGTTTTTGGGGGGTAAGCTTCCATTGAGGATTCCAGATAGGTAAAAATGGCATCATTGTACACCACCCGGAGAAAGGACGGCTAAAGTCGATTAATCTAAAAACTCAGTTTATCCACGAAAGACACGAAATAAATTAGTACGTTATATAATTTAGCTATTCACCCTTTGGGCATAAGTATCTACACAAATAAAATCGACGTCATTCCGGCAGGGATTGCCGGAATCCAGGCTACATGGATGTAAAAAATACGACTAAATGTGTACTTATGACGATCAAAAGGCATGTAAATATCAAGGATTGCCGTCCATGGCATCTGGATCCCGGCAATCCCTGCCGGGATGACGAGTTGTGTAGATATCTATGCCCTTTGGGTGACGGCTTACAGCTTGGTATCTCTTTAAACTTTTTCGTGCTTTTTGTGTTTTTCGTGGACGAAATGATTTTTCCAGGATTCGCCGTTTCCGTTAGACCGCTGAATGCAACGGTATTATTTATCAGGCAATCCTGCCAGCCAGACCTGGATTTTGTTGGCAGCTTGCCGGGTTAACGCAGCAAAACCATTGACTGCACCTGCCGCATCGGGTGTTGGTGTGGGTTGTTCCAGATAAAACGCCTGTGTGCCTATTTTTTTCTTGTCGTCATTAGCATACGCTTCTACGACAAAACGCAATACGACTTTGGCTTTATCGGGCGCATCGAATTGCTGCTCAAAATCAGTCAGCCGGATAATTAAAGAATGATTTTGTGTTTTGCCGCTGGCGATTAATAGTTGTTCAAACAGTTCAGGCGGTGAAGCAATCCAAAGATCCAGTGCATAGAAACCTACTTGCGTGGGCGATGCATAAAGCAACCGGTAACGAAGGCGATTATCCCAGAGCCATGTGGGTGCATCCACGGTAATTGCAGGCTCGTTATTCTTGCTGCTTGAAACGGGAACAGGCAGGCCAAAATCATGGACGGCCGGATACTTCTTTGAAACACTACAACCGGTGTTGAACACTACCGTTAAAAACACCAGAAAACCGAAGAATAAAAGTTTCATTTGGGTTCCTTATAGCCGGGTTCACCTGGGCCGGAACCTTGATGATCAGGGCCCATCAATAAGGCTTGTGGATTATTATCCAGTGCTGCGGCGGCTCTTTTTACCTGTTGGGCGGTCGCTTGTAGTTCGGTAAGTAATTTATTCACTTTCGGTAAGGTGGTTTGTATCAATAAATCACTGGCCGTCTCACCGTTATTAAGCAGATGACCTGCTTTTGTGCTGAGGTTTTTCACGTCACCGGTTAATAGTTGTAAATCGTGGGTTAATTCGTTGATATGAGCCAAGGTTTTTTGGCTGTCCGTGGTTAAAGCGGGAATACCGGCCAGCGCCTTATCAACGCTTTTTCGCAATTCAGAAAGTTTGTTGGTTGAAGCGCTTAGGTTGTTTAAAATATCACCGATATGTTTTTCGTTTTCAACATTCAACAACGAACTCAGGCGCAACATTAAATTATCCGCTTTGTGTAAAAGCTCTTCTCCCGAACTCATCAATTTGTCAGTCATGGAGGGCACCAAAGGAATACGGGATAAGGGATCATCGCCTGGCTGTAACACCGCAGGTAACGTACCGGAATCTTCTAATTGAATCTGGGTAAGCCCCGTCACCCCTTTTAAACGTAAAGTGGCAAAAACACCTTTGGTAAAAACAATGTCTTTGTCGACTTCAATGGGAACCAGGATAATACCGGTATCATTGGGATCAAACAGAATTTTTTTCACTTTACCAACGGCAATGCCCCGAAAAAAAACCGTGGATTCGGGGTTAAGACCGGATACAGATTTAAGGGTTGAAATAACATAAACATTCCGCTCCCTTTCAAAATGCCCTATCCAATAAATAACCGCAGTGACTCCCACCACAAAAATAATTAAAAAAAGACCGGTGACCAGTGCGTGTTTATCTCTCCCCATGAGTAGCCTCTTGATATTGAAATACCCGCTGAGCGCGTTTATTGTAAAAAAATTTTTCGATGAACGGATGTTTGCAGCTTAACACCGAAGCCAGTGACCCAAAAGCAACCAACTGATTGTCCGCCAGCACGGCAACCTGAGTACACAAGTCCCTTAAAATATCCAAATCATGGGTCACCATAACCACCGTAAACTGATGAGCGCGATGCAGTTCGGATAACAGACTGACAAAATCTTCACTGGAAATAGGATCTAAACCGGAGGTGGGTTCATCCAGCAACAACAACCCCGGTTCCAACACCATAGTCCGAGCCAGTGCTACCCGTTTGATCATGCCGCCGGATAAGTCGGCAGGTTTTAGCCAGGCATCATGGTCAGCTAATCCGACCATTGACAGCTTCATAAAGACGATACGTTTGATTAATTCTTCATCCTTAAAACCCAGTTCGCGTAACGGGAAGGCAATGTTATCAAAAACGTTTAACACGCTGAATAATGCGCCTTTCTGAAATAGCACACCGCAATTATAACGCAACCGCTGGCCGTGATCGGCATCCACATTTTTTAAAGATTGCCCCATAACAAATACTTCGCCTTGCGTGGGTATTTGCAAACCAATAATTTCACGTAGCAAGGTGGTTTTACCACAACCCGATGCGCCTACCAAGCCCAATATCTCGCCACGTTTCAAGATCAGATTAATATCCTCATGAACAATTTTATCATCGAAGCGGGTGTAAATATGCTCCAAGCGTATTGCATCGGATGAGGTCATGGCATGCCTACGCCCATAAATAAAATGGCAAAGACGGCATCAATCATAATAACTACGGTAATGGAGGCCACCACAGAGTTAGTTGTTTCACTGCCCAGACTTTCAGTATTGGGTTTAATTCTAAAACCAAAATGACAGGCAATCAGGGCAATCATAAAGCCAAAGACAGCGCCTTTCCCCAAACCAATAAACACATTGAGTAACGGTATCACATTCGGCAGTTTAAGAAAAAACTGCTGATAACTGATATCCAAGGTATTTTGCGCTGAAAACATGCCGCCTAGCAGTGCTGAGGCGCTAGTCCAGGCACTTAAAAGCGGCATGATTATCGTCAACGCCATCACTTTGGGCAGAATCAAGCGCAAAGAATGGGAAATGCCCATCGCAGACAAGGCATCCAATTCTTCTGTAACCCGCATGATGCCTATTTGCGCCGTCATGGAGGAACCGGAACGACCTGCAACCAGAATGGCGGCCAACAAAGGGCCTAATTCACGAATAATACTTAAGCCAAGAATATCTATAATATAAATTTCCGCCCCGAAGGTTTTTAATTGTAAGGCCGATAAATAACTCAGCACGACACCAATCAAAAACCCCACCAGTGCGGTAATACCTAAAGCCCTGACGCCGGCATCATAAATCGTGATGGAAATTTCAGAAACGGGAATTTCTTGCGGATGACGTAACAGATAACCTACATCCAAAACCAGTTGTCCCAACAAAGTGACCAGACTTAATAGTTGCGCCCAAAAGCCCCAAATCAGGTGTTGAACAGCGTTAAAAAACAAACGGAACCAAGCATTGACGGGTTCCGCTGTCGGCACACTCTGGGTCTGCCAGCGATTAAATAAACGCTGGTGTTCGGGTTTAACCTGTAACCGGTCGGGTAGTTGCTTCCCCCAGGATTGCCAAATAATCAAAGCTGCCGTACTATCCAGTTCATCCACCAAAAGCATGTCCCATTGCGTGGCTTTATTGACGGCATTAAGGCTTATTTTTTGTTGCAGATCCGGCATTATCGCCAAATGACGAAGATTCCAACAACCGGTTAAGCGCACAGTCAACTGCCCGTCGTTATTCAAATCGACTAACAGTTGTGGCAGTAAGTCCGGACTTGCTTCGGTTTCAATCATGGCAGGGTGTTACAGGGGTCAAGAAGCGTCAAGTGCTTGTGCATAGCCCAATGTCATTAAGTTAAGTCATTGGCTGAGCGAAGTCGAAGCGATTTTGCTGGCTTCGGCTCCGCTCAGCCAACGCGGCTCCGCTCAGCCAACGCGGCTCCGCTCAGCCAACGGTTTATCTTACCAAGCGCTTTGAGGGGAAGGGATACCCAAAAAAGCTTTCGCAACCCTCATGCTACTTGCGGGCTTAGTCGTAGCTGTAATGCTTGCGTAACGCCTTGACGACTTCCCATTGGCTGTTTAGACCGGCGGGAAAAACAACCAAGTCACCTGGCAAGATTCGTACGGCTTCACCGCCTTCAGGCGTCACCAAAATTTCGCCTTCCAGAATATACGCAGTTTCTGTTTCGTCAAAGTCGATGGGGAATTTGGAGACTTCTTTTTCCCAAATTTCCCAATTAGCGACATTTAATTCTTTTAAACGTTCTTCGCTGGGGTTATGTTCTATTGTGATTTGTGGCATGTGTATCCTGAACTACTATAAATTAATTGAGGGGAGATTTTAACACTTTTCAGTGTCGTGTCGGTAAAATTCCGTGTTGATTCATTCTTGGATAGCGTCTTACATGAAATATTCCCCCTAACTATTTGACAGATAGCATTTTATAGACTTATCCACAAAACCTGTGGATAAGTCTGTGTGTTACTGATTGTGTTGCCCCCTAACTGCATAATTTTTATTGAGATTTGTTAGATTGACCAAAAACTGCACAATGCGTATAGATTATTAATAATCAATGACTTATAGTGAATATTTGAGTTTTTACGGCTGTATTAACAGCCATTTTAGCAAAATCTCTTTAGCAGATAATCAATGTGGGTAAGTGATAAACAATCAACGTTAAATGCGGCTGTTGAAAATCATGACGGATCGTTTTTAAAATAATTTATCAAATGTAACCGGAATTTAACATTCGATACTTATAGTTCCACGTTCCGAAAACCAAAAAGAAAGATCAATCACTATGAAGACTTTGCAAAAATTGCCTTTGGCTGCTTCAATACTGGCGGTTATTACCCTTTCACAGCCGTTATTGGCGGCAACCACCACTACACCGATTAAACATTTGATCGTAGTCACTGGTGAGAATGTGACTTTTGATACGTTATACGGTACTTATATTCCACCGCGCGGACAATCAGTTTATAACCTGCTTTCCCAAGGTATTGTTAAGGCTGATGGCACGCCTGGCGCTAATTATGGTAAAGCCAGACAATCTCAAGCTTTGGCAAACGATACTTATACCTTAAACCCAACAAGAACAGGTGCTTATGCCGCTTTGCCCCAGCCTATGCTGACCGGCGCTTATAATCCGGTCAGCCTGCAACTCTATGGCAATATCCTGGATCCGCGCTTTGCCTCACTGACCGCTAACGGTCCTTTTCAGATTACTAAATTTGTGGGTTATCAATCTGTGATTGGCGATCCGGCGCATCGTTTTTTTCAAATGTGGCAACAAACCGGTGGTAACAATTCAAAATTGGATTTATTTACCTGGGTTACTGCCATGACGGGAACAGGCGGTGAAACCTCCGGCGTGACCCTTGCCAATCCCGGTCAAGGCGGGGAGTTGATGGGTTTTTTTAATATGAATCAAGGTGATGTGCCGTTTTTTAAACAATTGGCACAAAACTGGGCGATTAGTGATAACTATCATCAATCGATGATGGGTGGCACCGGTGCCAACTTTTTTTCTTTGGCAACGGGCGATGTTGCCGTTTATAAGGAAAACGGAGTTTTGGCTACGCCACCGGCAAATCAGATCGAAAATCCTGATCCTGCGGTCGGAACCAATAACTTTTATACCAATGATGGCTATGAAGGCGGTTCTTATGTCAACTGTTCGGATGCCGGTCAGCCAGGTGTTTTACCCATTTTAAGCTTTCTGAACGCAGCCAATCGCGCCAGTAATTGCGAAAACGGCGCGTATTATTTGGTCAATAATTATAATCCGCCCTATAAAGTCGATGGTACGGCCAATCCAATAACGGCAACCAATTATGTTTATCCACCGCAAACTGTAGCAACCATAGGCGAGTTATTATCTTCGCATAACGTAACCTGGAACTGGTATACCGGCGGTCGTGAGGATGCAGACATCACTAGCGATCCGATTTATACCAATGCCGTTTATCCGCAAGTTTATGCTTACGTTCAAAGTCAATTGCCGGTTGGAACTCCGGCCAGCACTATTGCAGCTTACGCAACACCAACAGCAATCACCACAACGCGTCCTTATTTATACAATGCGATAGGCGATCCGCTCAATGCTTCTTCTAATGTGGTATCAACGCCAAGTTTAAAAGCTAATCTGAAGGGGCTGGCTTCATTTTATAATGACGTTAACAACAGCGCACTTCCAGAGGTGTCATTTGTAGTACCCAAAAATCAGAGTAGCGGTCATCCGGGTTACTCGGCACCTTATGCTTACGAAACCTTTCTTAAAGACTTGGTCGCTAAAGTACAGGCTTCCGGTCAATGGGCAGATACCGCCATTGTGATTACGACTGATGAAGGCGGCGGTTATTTTGATAGCGGCTATATTCAAAATCTGGACTTTTTTGGCGATGGCCCACGGATTCCGTTGATCGTTGTCTCGCCTTTTGCCAAGAAAAACTATATTGACCATACCTATCACGATCATGCGTCTATTCTGAAGTTTATTGAGCATAACTGGGGTTTGCCGCCATTGACCCATCGCAGTCGTGACAATCTGCCTAATCCTCTAAAAAATGCTAATAATCCATATCGGCCGACCAATCAACCGGCTGTCGGCGATTTAACTACCTTATTTAAATTTTAAATTAATTACCGCACCTGTATTTTGGAGAAAAATAAATGATAACTTTGAAAAAATCGTTTACCGGACTGGCATTTGTGCTGGTTTCAGCAAGCTCAATTAACGTTGCGCACGCTAACACGGTTGAGCCTTTTGCCGGCGGACAACTTTCCGCTTCAGGTTGGAGCTCTCCCATTGGCACCGATGCCGGCGCTTATGGAATAAACGCGGCACCCGATGGCAGTTATGGCATTGCCTTAAGCGACGGCGTTTGGTCATACAATACCAGCATTCAGTTTTTACCGGGTGATACGCTTTCTGCCTGGATTAATCCCGGTCCCAGTGCAACTAGCAGCAACAATGCTCAAGGTGGACGAATTTATTTGGGTTTCGATGCGGGTGCAACTGTGGTTCCCCTACTGACTCCAGTGACTTTCTTTGGCACGCAATTATACGAAAATCCTGTTACTAAACAACTTTTTGCCAACCAGCAATACGAAACAGTTAACACCAGCTATTCTTTCGTAGCGGCCTCTGACACCAATCAACTGGGGTTTCAAACCAACGTTGGTGATTCGATGTCAAGTTTTAGCGGCAGCGCTGCTCAAAGCTACCTGGATCAATGGTATTTCATGACTATCGGTTTGAGTGCAAATGGTAGTTCGGCAACCGCGAATCTTTATGATACTGATGGCGTTACCTTGTTGAGTTCTGTTACCGAAACCGGCTTGTCGTCATCCAACACCGGTATCGCTTTACGTGGTATCGGCGGTGCGGCAATCACCTCCTTGTCAATTACTGCCGTACCGTTGCCTGCAGCGCTCTGGTTGTTTGCACCGGTCAGCGGTTTTTTACTGATGTTAAGTCGTCGCCGTAAAGGTTTGGTTTAACGTTTAGGTTATCTGTTAAACTCGTTGTTCCGGTTTTTTAGCTTGACCGGGGCAATCCCGGATAAATTAGTATGTTTTCGTTAGTCGCGACGTAGGCATCGCTCCCACCGTGGGAGCGATGCCTACGTCGCGACTATAGCTTGTCATTATTTGCAATCAATGAATAAAAAATTGAATATCGAGTTATAGCTGTTCTGTTTCCCAGCCTTTACAAGCCAGCGCGATATATCGAGGTACTGGCCGTTTCCCGGAACCGTAAGCGGTCATGGTACGGGGCGTCATGCCCAAGGCACGTGCAGCATCGGTCAAAGACAGGCCGTGTCGTGCCCGCCACTGGGCAAAAATGCGGGTGTTTTCATCCTGTGCGTTTTGTGCTTGAGCATCCAGCCATAAGGTGTCAGCGCCGATCTGAATATCCAGTTCAGGCCACTCCAGTGTCCATCCCCATTCATCTACAATAGCGCCGGCAAAAACAGAGGGGTTTTTTAAGGGGGCAAGCCCCGGCGATATATCGAAAAAAGGCTTAAAATCAATGGTAAAAATAGAGTCGTCTATAAAGGTGGCGGCAATTTTAAAATCATTGAGCAGATTAATTGCCTTTAAACGGGGGCGTTTCATCATTTGTGCCATAATTTCCATTCCTTCACTAATTCATCGTGATGTTCGACAATCCAAGCCATTACTTCAGCTTTGACGGCAGACGGCCATTCGCCGGTTGATTGTAACGTTTCAAGGTCAATCATGACATCAAAGCCACAGCCGGACAGATGGACATGAGGCGGGTTATGGTCATGTTCACGAATTTGCAGGGCGTATTTGTTGCGGAAGCGTTGCTTTGTTGTCATGAGAAATATTGTATAGAAAATATTGCTATACTACAAATTATATAATCCTGATTAATTAATGTAGGA
>Ga0194058_10000104_pt1 | contig 32506 bp, 22 predicted proteins | sample SepL4417m_MetaG_FD_155490 | JGI IMG/M metagenome (GOLD analysis project Ga0194058, IMG submission 155490) | Anoxic zone freshwater microbial communities from boreal shield lake in IISD Experimental Lakes Area, Ontario, Canada - Sep2016-L442-17m | ecosystem: Environmental > Aquatic > Freshwater... | reverse complement strand
GTCTTGCGGTAGCCGCCGCTGGGCCGCAGTTTCTTGTGGGGCTCGTTCACTGGGTTTGCCTGGAGGATGAGGCAGACGGTGGCGTTCCGCAACGGAAAGATCGGTCGGATCCGACCGATCTTTCCGGAATGTGCGAGGCACGTTCACCGGGCCTCGCTCCGCCGGGGGAATGCCACGGTTCCTGCGACGGCTGCCGTCAGGAGGAGGGCCGCGACGAACCATCCGCTGGCACCGCGGGTTTCCGCGAGGGAGAGCCGGAGGTTGAGCGGGGCTTCGCCATCGACCTGGATGCTTCGGGTGAAGGTGAGGATCTGGCCGCTTTCCGGGATCGTGACCTGGATCGCTCCCGGCGCAGGCTCGGCGGCGAGCTGCTGCTCGACGATCCGGCCGGCGATCCCGCGGAGCGCGGAATTTTCCTCGGCGGTATTCCCCATGAGGAGCTGGTCCATTTTTTGCGGATCGAAGTTTGTGCCGCCCTGCATGAACGGGTTGGCATTTGCCGCCTGCTCGAGCTGCTCATTTTTCGCCGAGTCGTTATTTTTGTTATCGAGGTAGAGCCGTTGGCGGCGGGTGTTCAGCCCGACGACCGCCTGCTGGGTCTTGAGCGTTTTGAGCTGGACGCGGGCGTCCTCGTTCGAGGCTTCGTCGAGGGCAAATGTGTTTGCGGCCTTGCTGAGGACCTCGCCGGCCTGCTGCTGCTCGCCTTTGCGCAGGAGGGAATTTGCCTGGTCCATGAGGGCGGCGGCTTTTGTGGCTTCGGTGGTTCGCACGGAAGAGGAGAGATTCACGTATTCCTGCAGGCCGAAAAGTCCTGCCGATTTTTTCTCTTTGAGCCGCAGCCCTCCCCAATAATCCGCGACGGCGTAGCCCGGCGGGACGATGACCCTCCAGGAAACATTGAGGAGTGGGACATTGAGGCTGGGGCCAACGAGACTGATGCCCCTGCGCTGGGCGTCCGGGACCGAATAGACGAGGCGGACTTTCGCCGAGCGGTCGGCATCCGTGTTTGGCGAGACGTTCAGCAGGTAGGCGTCGCCCTCCCGGACGACGATGGCGCTTTCTTCGTTCACGAACGCGCTGAAGAGCTGCGCCCCCTTGGGCAGCCGGACGTGCAGGGAGCTTTTCTCGACGACCTCGACGGCCAGATGAACAGCGGTGAGCGAGGGGCCACGCGGCGAGAAGAGGGTGGTGAGGTCGCCTTGCGTGACCCGAAGCTTCAGGGCATCGGCCACATCATGGCGACGGATGTTTACAGCCAGCGCGGCCTCGGGTTCGGCGACTCGAAAGCAAAGGGCAGGAACGCTGCGATCCGAGCGGTCCTGGAGGTTCGAGGGCACGGCGCTCCAATCCATCCGCTGCCAGCCCCGGGGAAGCGTGGAGGCATCGAGCTCCAGGCGGCCGCTGCCGCGAACGGAGACAAACTGGGCGACCTGGCGGGCTCCCTCGAAGATGGGGGTCGAGATCTGTTCCCGCCCCTGCTCGCGGGCAGTCTGCCCCTGGAATTCCACCTGCGCGTCGGTCTCGCCGACAATGCCTCGCTGGAAGCGGATTTCCCAGAGGTCCGACCCCACCTTCACCAGGTCGCTCACAGCGGTGCCCGTGGCGCGAACGGTTGGGATCTGGCTTTCGCTCAGCCCGGGGAGGCGGAGCCGCAGCTGTTTCACGGCGGCATTGTCCACCCGGTAGCGGAGGCTGATGCGGGTCAGGGATTGTCCCTCGCGCACCGTGACCTCCTGCAAGGCCTGGACGGTGACCCAGGGTTCCAGCGCCTCGATCCCGAGATTCAGCGACCAATTTTCCTGAAGCAGCCGAAAGGCGAGGGCTCCGGCCCGGGCTTCTCCGACGGTTCGCGAATCCACTTGGGAGACGTTCTCGCGGGCCACGGCGTGGAGGCGGATTCCCTTCTCCGGCACGAGAAACAGCTCTCCGGTCTGGCGGGTCGCCTCACGAAGCGAAATGCGAGGAACGGCCCACGAGCCCTGAGCTCCTGGGACAGAGCCCAGCAAGGTGAGGGCAAAGGATTGGTCGCCGATCGTGCGGCCGTTCAGCTGAAGCAGGATGACCCGCTTGCCTCCCTCCCGGGCCTCGGTCCACTGGCTGAGAGCCGCCCCGCTGATGGCCTCGACCTCCAGGCCCTCGGGAAGATCAAAGCTCAGCTTGAAGAGGCCGGCACGGGTGATGGAGACATTCCAATCGACAGCAACAACGAGCCGGTCATCGCCAAACGAGAGCACCTGCTTGCTGACGACCCGCACCTCGGGAGTCACGGCAGCCACTTTCAGCTCCACGCGACCACCCTCGCGCCCGTAACGAAAAGCCTGCTGAAGAGCCGCGAGAGGCAGTCCGTCTTTGCCTTTCGGAATCAGGCTCGCATCGAAGTCCTCGAGGTTCACCGGCGAGAGGCCCCGCACGTTTTCCGGCTGCGCGTCGCTGCCGAATGCCAGAGCGATCAGGCCAACTTCGCCCGCTGCGCCGAGGATGCGGATGGGCTCGAGCGACAGATCCACAGGCAGATCGGAGGTTCCCAATTGGGTCTCGACGTCAAACTGGAACGAGCTTGCCTGGGGAGGCGCCACATCGACCCGGAGCTTGCGGCTCTTGGGATCAAATCGCCAGGCGCTGACCGGGCCGCTTCGCACGTCGCCCACGGTGAAGCCTTTCGGGACTTCCAGCTCGAGGGAGGAAACCAGGCCCTGCACCGGACGGATCGTGACCCGGCAGTATCCGTTGGCCACTCCGGGACCCGGCACAAAAAGATTCGCGGCCTCGGCATAAAATTCGGTTTTCTCGGCGGCCAGATCGCGGGTCCGTGTCCGGGCCTGGATTGCCGGAGCCTCACCCGGGATGATCACCAGGGTTGCGCCGCTTTCATTTTCTGGAAGCCCGGCGAGCGCCTGCACGCTGACGGCGGAAGCCGAGGTAAATTCCCAGCCTCCCTGGTCGAGCTGAACCGTGACGCGTTGCAGGGCAGCCGGACCGGTGGCAAATGGAAGCCCCTTGGTCAAATCGCCGGCCGGCATCTCGAAGCTGGCGTGGGCGCGGCGGGCCCCATCGCGTTCGAGGGCAACGAAATAGAGCGTCTGGTTTCCCCGCTCGGTCTTCGTGACGCGCAGGCCGTCGTCCCCGCGGAATTCTGTCAGGACCGCCGGCGGACGCAGCAAAAGAAAGCTGTCCCCGGCAGCGCCGCGAACCTGCACGTCGAGCTCGCCGAATACCCGTCCATCATGAATTTTCCAGGTCTGAACGATCGACTCCGCAGGCCGTCCGTCATCGGGCTCCGCGAGCAGGGACGACCCCATGAGCAGGATCAGCGCCGCAGCCGTCTGGACCACGGGTTTCCGCATCCACCGGAGGAATGCGGGGAGCAGGAGAATCCCGAACACCACAAGCGCCACGAGGAGGAAAAACACGACGGCCCCGCCGCGCTGGGCAAGAGATCCGACCGCGACGAGCACGGTCCCGGTGGGGACCGGCCACCCTCTGCGGCCGCTCCCCTGCCAGACCCGCAAGGAGGCGAACGAGATCAGCCCAAGGCCGGCTGCTGCGGAGACAATGCCCCAGTAGGAAAGCATCGCCCGCGTGGAACCGACATTATCGACTCGAATCGTCACGGTTTCCCCCGCCGAAACGACGGAGGAGGAATACCTGAGCTCGGTCAGATTAGAACGGCATTCCCTCGTGGCCGTGCGCGACAGGCTAAGGGCAGACACGACCGCGATCGCTGCGATAAGAAACCCGAGCCGGGGCCTCCATGTCGTGCCGCTCCGCAGCATGCCAGCAGCCACGGCAGCGGCTATCAATAGCAGAAGCGTGGACGCTGCAGCGCGGGCGGAGAGCCACTCGAAGCCGGTTTCCGTGAGGGGCGGCACGCTGAGCTGGGCGGTTCCGCCTGCCGGGACGAGCAGCTGGCCGGGATCGCCGGTGACCGTCCACTCGCTGATGACGGTCGGAGACATGGCCTTGGGGGAGCTCAGCACCGGGGCATGGGCGCGCTTGGCGCTCTGCCCGAGCCGAAGGACGACCTCCACCGGCTCGTTCGGATTGAGCTGGGGAGGGAGCGGGATGAGCGTCTGCTCGCCATCGATCCGGGCGCTCACAACCTCCTTGTTCGCGCGCGCCTCCCACAATTTCACCCCTTCAGGAAGCCCGATGCGCAGGGCCTTGCGCCCGCGGGTTTTCACAAAATACCTGGCGTCGGTGACGATCTGGCCATCTCTTGAAATCCGGCTGGTGAGCTTGGCGAAATCGACAAGCTGGTCCACGGTTTCCGCCGGAGCGAACCACTGGACATTCATCTCCAGCGCGAACGGCCGGGCCGTGTATTGGTACACCGCGAGGGAAGGCGAGGTGGTGAGCAGCCGGAACTCCGCCGGCAGCTCGAGCGGTTCGAGCTTCAGCAGGGCCCCCTCGGCCTTGAGCGCTTGGATTTTCACCTGCAAGGGGCTGACCACCTGAACAAACCCCCGCTCGCCCTGCACGCCAAGCGGCCGCACTTCGCCCGGCCTGATGTCGCCGCCCCGCGCGCTCATCGGCAATTCGAAGGTGACCAGCACGGTCGCGGCCCCCAGCACAGGCTGATGCAGGGACACGATGACCTGGTTGCCTTCACGACGCCAATCTCGCCGGACGTTCTGTCCGACGACGTCAATATTTCCCACGGATTCCGGGACCTCGATCCTCCACTCGTTGGCGGGAGCTCCGACAACAAAGTAATTGATCAGGACGCTGCCGTAAACCACCCCTTCCTTGAGCGAGTAGAGGTGGAAGACATCCGCCTGGACGCTCTGGCCCAGGGCCTCGACCGACAGGGCGGCCGACCAGTCTGCCTGGCGCTGCCGGAAGGCCTGCTGGAGGCCGGCGACCTGGCTCGGAAAATAGCTGAGCGGCACTTCCGCAAGCTGGCTGACGGTGCGGGGAAGAATCCGGAACCCCGGCGCGGAGACGACCCCGATATGGCCGCGCACGGATTTTGCACCCGGATACAATAGCGGCGGTAGCACCCATTCTCCGGCTGCCGCAGCCTGGTTTTTCTCAAGCCGCAGATGGACCAGCTGCCGGCCATCGACAGCATTCGCAAAAAGGATTTTGAGCACGCGCGTGCCATTTTTTGTTTCCGTCTCAGCGACGTAATCCGCCACGTTTCCGCCGGTGGCGGACACGACCGCGTAGTCTCCAGGGATCGCGAGCGCCCATTCCCGCAGCGGGGCTTCCCGGATATCGAGCTCAAGGTCAGCCGAGATCACCCGGTCGGTATCGCCCAGCTCGTAAAGGACGATTTGCGAAACCCCGACTTCGGGCAGGATCTGGTTGGCCACGACGCGGAAGGAGTAGCTCGCGGAGGGAAAGCGATAGACGAAAACCTGGCGGGGGCTGGGGTTCAGGGCGGCGCCGGGAAACTGCGCCGGAGCGAGCTGCATCATTCCCGCCACATCCGAAACTTCGAGCCTCACCGCCCCGTCATTCGAAACCCGGACAGTCCCCGAGTGGCGGACTCCTCCTTCCGGGGTCAGACGCAGGGGCTCTGCCCGAACGGGAAAATTGCCGAGCGGCGACTGGCTCCGCACGAGAAGCGAACCGCTTTTTTCGAATGGCCGGCTCAGGCGGACCTCGAGCGCTCGCTGCTTGCCTTCGGGCACCACCTTCCAGCTCATGACATTCGGCCCCTCAACCCCGAGGACCTCGCCCGGGCCGTCGAGCGCCATGCGAACGCCCGGCAGCTTCCCTTGGAGGATTCGAAAATCGATTTTCGAGGTTTGGCGGAGGAGTCCGGCCCCGACGCTCACATCGCCGAGTTCGTTGCTGGTGAATGACAGCGCGCCGACGCCCGATTCCCGTGTCTGCCGCCATCCGGCGGAGGCATTGCCATCGGGGGCAAGGAAGCCCTTCCGCGACGCCTCGTCCGGGACGACGGCGGCGTTGGGATCGAAGGTGACCGCCTTCGGAAGCCCCTCGAGCAGCATCGGAACGACGGCCCCGGCGGGCATGCGAAAGTCCAACCTCTTCCAATCGCCATCGCGCACGGCCGCCACAAATCCCAGGTCGATCGGAAAGGTTCCGGCCCGGTCGAAGACGAGCTCGGACTGCCCGTCTTTCCACTCGGCATGCCATCCGTCGCCCGATGCCGCATCGGCCAGCGCGGCCGAGCCGGACAGCACGGGCAACCTGGCTCCCGCCTGGCGGATGCGGGCTTCGGCATGGAGGCGGAAATTCACGCAGCCGGCAGCCGCATCGAGGGTTCCGATCAGGCGGGCCCCGACCAGGTCGGCATCCGCCACCGCCGCTCCGCGCGAGACGATCATCACCTCCAAGGCATTTTCGCCGGTTCCATAAAGCTGCTGCTCCCCATGAGGCCGGGGGTCCGGGCCGAGGGGGACCAGCCCGTCGGCGCGAGTGACGCGAACGTCCACGGCCTCGCCCGGGACGAGCCTGATCCGGGAAACAAACCCGACGGCATCCCCCGGGGCGAGCGTCGGCAGGGAAACCGTACCGGGGACCTTGGGCTTGGCAAATTTCACCGTGACCGTGAGGCTCATCTGTTCCGGCCCGGGCAGGCCGTCTTTGAGCAGAGGCCGCAGGTCCAAAAACCGCTTTTCCCCGGCTTGCCGAACCGACCAATCCCGAAGGCCCTCGCCCTTCACATCGCCAACCTCGCCCTCGCCTGTCAGTCCCAGGGAGAGCACCTCCGGACGTCCCTGCACCACCCGGATCGCCACCTTCATCTCCCCGACGATCTCGCCCGCGCCGATCCGCATCACATTTTCCGACGTGGCCGAAAAGAAGAGCGGGGACTTCGGGAGGATCCCATGGGCCTCGACGACCAAATGCCCGTCGCCGGGAGCCAGCTCCGCGGAGACGCTCGCCCGATCCGCGCGTGCGGCCGGAGCAGAAAATGCCGGAGAGGAAAGGACGCAGGCGAGAAGGAGGACGGACGTTTTCATAATAGGAGAGTTTTTAAGATGGTTTGGATGAGGAGTTGGGACGGATGCCGGTTCACGGCCTCATCGCTTGAAACATATTGATGAGCTCCCGTACCCGTGCCTGGTTCGAGTAATGCCCGCGCAGGCCGGTGAGGACCGGTGCCAGAGCCTTCAAGTCGACTTCCTGGTTGCCCTGGAGTTTTTCCGCGAGGAGGGCGGCCGTGCCGGCCAGCTGCATCGACTGGGTCGCCTTGTCGAACGCCGCAGCCCTGGCATCGTAGGGCATCGTCCACGAGCGCTCGACCATCCGGCCGTTTGCGGGATCCCGAAAACGCACGAACACCTCGCCGAGGTCGCCCTCGCCCTTGGGCAGCGTTTCGACCTGATACAGCGCGACGCCAGCCTCCTCGGCCGCGAGCTCGGCGGCCGCAACCTTGTCGTCGCGGAAATCCTCTTTCTTCAGCAGGTGCTTCTCGAAGCCGATCAGCCGGTATTGGCTCACCCGTTCGGGATTGAAGACGACCTGCACCTTCACGTTTTCCGCCGCGGGACGAAACGCGCCGGCTAGCTGGCGGGCGAATCCGGCATCGGCCTCCTCCGGGCTGTTGAGGAAATAATACCGTCCGTCTCCCTGCCGCGTCAGCGATTCGAGAACCTCGTCGTTCGCTCCCTTGGCCCCCACTCCGCAGGCGTCGAAAGAAATCCCCTGCTGCCGGGATTTTTCGACCAGGCTGCCAAGCCTGACCGGATTCGCGTTGCCGAGGTTGGCGGCTCCGTCGGTGATGAGGACAACGCGGTTCTGCGCGGCGGGGAGGAATTGTTTCAGCGCCAGCTCCGAGGCCAGTGCGAGCGCCTGCTCGAGGTTGGTCCCGCCCTCGGATGGCGTGCGTGCGGCGATCTCGACGAGCTTGCCGGCCTGATTCCCCGGAACTTGCTCGGCGAGCAGCCGCGGGGTTCTGGCAAACCCGATGAGCGTCACCCGGTCGTTCGGACCCAGCAAACCCGCGAGCGCCTGAAGCGCCCGACGAACCGAGGCCGCGCGGTCTTCGCGCTCCATCGAGCCGGATGTATCGAGCAGAATCGTCAGCCGGAGCGGCTGCGCGGCTGCGCGGCCAGACGCCGCCACCCGGAGGGCGATCCGGACGAGATTCCGCTGCTGCAGGAACGGATGCGCACATTGCTCGATCCGGCAGGCGACTTCCTCTTTGCCCGCCGGCGAGGGATCTCCGTAATCAAAGGCGTTGTAAAATTCCTCTGGGCGGATCCGGGCGGGATCCGGCCTCCCGCCCCTCGCCAGCGCATCCTTCGCCAATTGAAATGAGACGTCGCTCACATGCAGGGAAAACGTCGAGAATGGCTGGGTGGCAGTCGGGATTTCCTTCCGGCTTGTCTCGGAACGTGCTTTTTTCGCCTTGGAAATCTCCTTCCTTCCTGCGGCAGGAGAGTCTGTATCTTCGCCAAGACGTCTGTCCAGCTTAGCGAGGCTGTCGCTGGCGGCCTTCATCGCGAGCTGCTTCTCTTCACGCACGGCTCCACGGGCGGCAGGAAGCCGGCTGTCCTTCAGATCGTCTGACCCCACAGAAGAATCTGCGACGTCCTCCCTCGCGCGGGCCCCGGTTCCGCTCCCGCTCCCCTTCCCCCATCCGCCGGTGAAGGCCTTAATGTTGCTCGCCTGAGCCGGGGCAGCGGACAAACTGGCGACTTCCGCCTTGCTCGGGGGCGATGGCAGAGCGGCGGCGGGCGACATCGCCACGCTGCCGCGATCTCCGCGCTGGGATGCTTCACTGCGCGATTTTGCCTCGCTCGGCGGTGGCGCTTGGGCCGCCAAAGCTGGTCTGTTCACGGACATGGGGGCCATGCTGAAATTCCTAGCTGAGGAGCCGGCCGACGCAGTGAGCGAGTCTGCGGTTGCCAATACGGGAGCGTTCAAGGGCATCTCATTTTCGATGAAGCCGACCGCCACCTGTGAGGCCGGAGAGGCTGGGGCCTCAGCACCCACAAACCCGGCCGACTCCCCCACAAAGTCTGGAGGGCTCTGGGCACTAGACTTCGATCTGGACGCCTTCACAAGCGAACCGGAGATCGCCGGGAGACTCAGTGACGAAAGGAGAGCAAGGATTCCCCCGATGACCAGGCACGCTGCCAGTCGGCTCAGAAACTCGGACTTCTGCCACCCAGGCACGTAGGGGAGGGGAGCAATCTTCCTCTCAGCCCCCTCCGGTCTGCCGCCGATCGTTTCCAGAAGCTTCTGCCGCCGGTCCGCGGCCATGCGGATCTTGGGCATCTCCGGACGGATTACCGCGCCGACGAGCGCATGGACGGCTTCGATCCGCCGATGGAAGATCGCCAGCTCGGGATTTTCCTCGAGGATCCGTTCCAGCTCTTCCGACTCAAAAGCGGAGGATTCGCCGAGCACGCTGGCTACCACGCGCGCTTCGAGCGCGGGATCGATCCAGGCTTGGGGTCCATTTTCGTCGTCGTTCATAGTATTCATCCCAGGCTCCCGTCGATGCCGGCATGGCGAAGGGCCTCGGCGAGCCCTTTGAGCAGGTGGTGGAGCTTGTAGCCCACGTTGCTCACGCTGAGGCCGGTCTGTTTGCTGATGTCCTGATACTTGAGATCTTCGTGGTATTTGAGGTGGATGAGCGACTGGTCGTCCGGGGGGAGTTCGGAGATCAGGAGGCGGACCATCCCGATCGCCTCGAGGCGGCCCATCGCTTCGTCCGGGGGATTGCCGGCCGCCACGCCCTCAAGCTCCTCAACCATCGTTTCTCTGGAATGGTCGCGCAGGTGGTTGAGCGCCAGATTTCGCAGGCTGCGATACAGCCAGGCACGTGGATTTTCCACCTGGCCCCAGAGCTGATGCAGCCGCATAAATGCCTCCTGAACAAGCTCCTCCGCCACCGAGCGCCGGCCGACCAGCCCGATCGCGAACCCCAGCACCGCGCTTTCCTCAGCCTCAAAAAGCGCCGCCAGCGTCGTCTTCCCGCCGGAACACGGGAACGCTACGGCCGGAGAGGCCTCGTGCGGCAGGTCGGATGCGATCGGTTGGGTCATAGCTCGGAGGATACCCCTCCAGCCTAACAAGACACGCGAGATGAAACATCCTTAGAAAATAAGTTCTCAGGCTTGCCGTCAGAGCCGTTTCCTCTGATTTTTGGTGATTGTGAGAGATGCCATGGCCCCCGATGCGCGCACGGGGGCTCCCATTCGATTGGACACCCCAAGAGCTTTCGGCTACCACGCACGCATGGAAATGCGGATTGAGGAGAAAACCTCCGGACAAATCCCCGCCGCATCCGAAAAGCCATTCCCGATCGTCGAACCTGCCGAAGCGCCGCCCCGGACGCCCGGAACAGATCGGGGAGAGTCCCTATTTTCCGGCCGCGGCCTGACAAAAATCTATGCTTCTGGCGAGGCGGAGATCCGCGCGTTGGACGGGGTGGACGTGGACCTGTATTATGGCGAGCTCATCGTCCTGCTTGGCCCGTCGGGCAGCGGCAAGTCCACCCTGCTCAACAATCTCGGCGGGCTGGACGTGCCGACCAGCGGGACGTTGACCTACCGCGGGCGGGACCTCACCCATGCGGACGAGGGGGAGCTGACAGAGTTCCGTCGCACGGCGGTCGGATTTGTTTTCCAGTTCTACAACCTGATCCCGAGCCTGACGGCGCGCGAGAATGTGGCGCTGATCACCGAGATTGCTCCCGACCCGATGACCCCGGAAGAGGCGCTGGCCCAGGTGGGTCTCGGCGACCGGATGGATCATTTCCCGTCCCAGATGTCCGGCGGACAGCAGCAGCGGGTGGCCATCGCCAGAGCCATCGCCAAACGCCCCGAAGTCCTGCTCTGCGACGAACCGACCGGGGCGCTGGATGTGAAGACCGGCATCGCCGTGCTCGAGGCGATCGAAAAAGTGAACCGGGATCTCGGCACGCTCACGGTCATCATCACCCACAATGCCGTCATGGCCGAGATGGCAGATCGCGTCATCCACCTCTCGGACGGCAAAATCTCCCGGATCGACCGGAACCCGATCCGCCGTCCCGTGCGCACCCTGCAATGGTAATCTCCCCTATGGTTTTCCTCGTTGAACCCAGACGGCGCCCATGACTGCGCTCGATCTCAAATTGATCCGGGACATGGGGAAGATGAAGGGGCAGATCCATGCGGTCGGCCTGGTGATGGCCTGCGGGCTGGCGATGATGATCATGGCGCGCAGCCTGATCCTTTCGCTGGAGACAACCCGTGCGGCCTATTACGAGGAGCACAGGTTTGCCGATGTCTTTTGCGATTTGAAGCGCGCGCCCAATTCCCTGCGCGAGCGCCTGGCGGCGATCCCCGGCGTGGCGGCGGTGGAGACCCGGGTGGTCGGGGCCTTGCGCATGGATTTGCCGGGCTTGGCCGAGCCGGCCGACGGCACGATCCTCTCGATTCCCGAAGACCGTCCAATGCTGCTAAACACGCTTTTCCTGCGGACAGGACGCCTTCCGGAAACCGGGAAAGCGAACGAGGTCGTCCTGAGCGAATCGTTCGCGAAGGCGCATGGTTTTCAACCTGGAGATTCGATAGACGTGATCCTGCGGGGGGCGAAGGAACGCCTTTCCATCGTCGGGATCGGACTTTCTCCAGAGTTTGTCTTCGAGGCGCGGCCGGGCCAAGCTCTCCCGGACAGCCTGCGTTTCGGAGTTTTCTGGATGAACGAGCGGAACCTCGCCACGGCCAACGACCTCGACGGCGCATTCAATAATGTCGTCGTCGACATCGCTCCGGGCGCGAGCGCGGCCCCGGTGATGGCCGAGCTGGACCGGCTCCTCGAGCCTTACGGCGGGCTCATCGCCTACAGCCGTCGGGACCATGCCTCGGCAAAGCAGCTTGATGACGAAATCGCCATGCTGAACGGCATGTCGATCGCATTCCCAGTGGTCTTCCTCAGCATCGCAACCTTTATGACGAGCGCGGTGCTCGCCAGGGTGATCCGGCTCCAGCGCGAGCAGATCGCGCAGCTCAAGGCGTTTGGATATTCCTCCAGCCAGGTCGGAGTCCACTATCTGAAGTTCGCCCTCGTCATCGTCGCGATCGGCCTCCTGGCTGGAGGCGTTGCCGGGGCGTGGCTCGGATCTAACGTGGTCCAGCTCTATCACAAATTTTTCCAGTTCCCGGCCCTCACCTTTCACCCTGACTACGCCGCGATCGGGATTGCCTTTCTGGCGAGCTCGTCGGCGTCGCTGCTGGGGGTGCTCGGGGCGGTCCGCCAGGCGATGCGGCTGCCGCCAGCCGAGGCGATGCGCCCCGAGCCGCCTGCGGATTTTAAGCCCTCCGTCCTCGAGCGGATGGGCGCGACCAACTTTGCAGGCCCCTCGCTGCGCATGGCCCTGCGAAATATCGAGCGCAGGCCATGGCAGGCGGCATTCACGACGCTCGGGCTGGCTCTGGCGGTTGGAATCCCCATTGTGCCGGGAACCATGCGGGACGGCATCGCCTTCCTTCTCGACTTTCAATGGACGCTGGCACAGCGGCAGGATGTCACGGTGACGCTCATCGAGCCGGGGTCTGCTGCGGTCCTCGGCGGCATCCGGCACCTGCCGGGGGTGATCCTGGCGGAGCCGTTCCGCAGCGTTCCGGCGCAGCTTCGTTTCGGGCATCACAGCCACCGGCTGGCGGTGACTGGAGTGCCTGCGGGCACTTTGCTCAACCGCGCGCTCGACGAAAAGGGCAACCCTCTGCCCGTGCCGCCGGAGGGCCTGCTCATTTCCGCGAAGCTGGCGGAGATGCTGGGAGCGAAGTCCGGGGATGTCTTGGAGCTGGAGGTGCAGGAAGGTCGCCGGCCGAGGCGGACAGCTACCGTCCGCAGCCTGATCACTGACTATGCCGGGCTGTCGGCCTACATGGACATCGACGCGCTGCACCGGCTGATGCAGGAGGGGCAGACGGTGAGCGGCGCACACCTCTCCGTGGATGCCAGCCAGTGGGGCGCCTTCCTCGATCGGGTCAAGGAGGTGCCGCGCATCGGGAACCTCGGCATCACCTCGGCCCTCCAGCAGAGCTTCCGAAAGACGACGGCCGAGTCGATCGATCTCATCCAGGGCATCTATTTCACGTTTTCTGTGATCGTCGCATTCGGCGTGGTCTATAATAGCGCACGCATCGCGCTGTCCGAACGCAGCCGCGATCTGGCCACGCTGAGGGTGATCGGATTTACGAACCGCGAGGTTGCTGGGGTGATGATCGGCGAGCTCGCCATCCTCACCGCCCTGGCAATCCCGATCGGGCTCTGGATCGGCGAATGGTTCTCGAGGTTCATCGTCCGGGCAGCCAGCACCGAAACGATCCGGCTGCCCCTCATCCTGACCCACCAGACTTACGCCACCGCCATTTTGATTGTGCTGCTCTCCGCCGGCGTTTCATTCTACGTTGTGAGCCTTCGCATTAAAAATCTCGACCTTTTGGGAGTTCTGAAAGCCAGCGAATAATGAAAACATCCGCGCCATCCAGACGGGCAGCCAAAAGCCCCTGGCGCAAGATCGTGCTCTCGTCAGCCGGGCTTGCGCTGGCCGCATTCATCGCCACCGGCCTCCTGCCGAAGCCGGTCGAGGTCGAGATGGGCACGGTCGCGCGCGGCCCGCTCACGGTCTCGGTGCTCGAGGAAGGGAAGACGCGCATTCGCAACCGATATGTCGTTTCCCCCCCGGTAGCGGGATATTTGCGCCGCGTGCCGGTGCGGGCCGGAGATCCGATCGTGGCGGGCGAAACCCTGCTGGCCGTGATTCAGGCCTCGCCATCGGGGTTTCTGGATCCAAGGGCTCGTGCCCAGGCAGAGGCGGCGGTGAGATCCGCAGAGGCCTCCCGCCTCCAGCGCAACGAGCAGGTGCAAAGCGCTTCCGCCGAGCTTGATCTGGCTCGCAAGGAGCTGGTCCGGTCCGAGCAGTTGCGAAAAAAAGGGGCCATCGCCCTCCAGGAATTCGACGCCGCCGCCAACCGGGCGGACATGCTGAGCAACCAGCTCGGGTCGTCGCGCTTTGCCTTGAAAATCGCCGAATTTGAGCTCGAGCAGGCCAAGGCAGCCCTCGTGCAGGCCACTGGCGACCCGGCGGAGGACGGACATCCGATAGAAATCCGCGCGCCGGCTTCGGGCGTCGTGCTCAATGTTTTTGAGGAAAGCGCCAGGCCCGTCGCTCCGGGGCTGCCGATCATGGAGGTGGGAGACCCCTTGGATCTCGAAGCGGAGATCGAGCTGCTTTCGAGCGATGCGGTCAATGTGAAGCCGGGTGCGGACGTCTCGATCGAGCAATGGGGCGGAAGCGAACCCCTCCGCGGAAAAGTTGTTCTCGTCGAGCCCGGTGGCTTCCTCAAAATCTCGGCGCTGGGAGTGGAGGAGCAGCGGGTGAAAGTGCGGGTGCAATTCGCCGGCCTGCCAGCAGGCGTCCTCGGCGACAGGTTCCGCGTCGAGGCGCGCATCGTGACATGGACCGGAGGCAGCGTGCTGCAAATCCCCACAGGCGCGCTTTTCCGACGCGGCAATGAATGGATGACCTTCGCGGTGGAAGGCGGGCGGGCGAAGCTCACCCCTGTCGAAATCAGCCATACGAACGGCATCGCCGCCGAAGTGACCGGAGGGATTTCAGAGGGGCAGAAGGTGGTTTTGCACCCCCCCGACACCGTGAGCGAGGGCTCTTCCGTGAGACCTCGCCGCTGAGATCGAAGCTCCCTTCTTTCTCCGGGCTTGTCATGTGCGGGGCGCCTGGCAAAATGGCACATCCGACAAATGAGCGACGACCAATGGTATTGCATCAAGGCCCGCCCGAGGCAGGAGCGGTCGGCGAAGCTGGCCCTGCTGAGCGACGTCGGGCTGGAGGTTTTTTGCCCGATGCTGAGGTTCGAGCGGGCGCGCAAGAGCGGCCGGGTGCGGGTGACCGAGGCGATGTTTCCTGGCTATCTGTTTGCCAGGTTCGACTACGCCGGTCAGTTCCGCCAGGTGCGGACGACAAACGGGGTTTCGACGATCGTTTCGTTCGGCGGCATCCCCTCGGTTGTTCCTGACGACGTGATCGGCGAGCTGCGAGCCGCAGTGGCGGATGGCGAAACCGTAGAGATCCCGACCACGATCTCCATCGGCGAGGAGGTGCAAGTCGTCGAAGGGCCGTTCCGCGGCATCCGCGCGGTCGTCACCCAGGTGCTGCCCGCGCGCGCGCGGATCACCGTCCTCCTCGAGCTCCTCGGCATGGAGCGCGAAATCGAGGTTTCCGAAAAGGCGGTGATGCCGGATACCAAGCACCCGATGGCGCCCCGATGATTTGACGAAACGGAAAAGATCCGCGAAATTCCCGCCATGCCGATCTACGAATTTTACTCGCCCGACACGAACAAGGTTTACTCGTTTTTTGCCCGCAGCCTGGCGCAGGGGAAGGCGATCCCGCGGTGCCCGGACAAGCCGGAGGCGAAAATGGAGCGGATGATCTCGCGGTTCGCCGTGACCGGGCGGGCGTCCGAGAAGACGGACGCCGCGCAGGATCCTGCGGACCCCCGGGTGCAGCGCGTGATGGCGGAGATGGAGCGCGAGATGTCGGGCTTCGACGAGAGCAACCCCGACCCGAAGGCGCTCGGGCGGATGATGCGGAAGATGACCGAGGCGACCGGGCAGGGGATGCCAAAGGAAATGGAGCAGATGATCCGCCGCCTGGAATCCGGCGAGGATCCGGAGAAGCTCGAAGAGGAATTCGGCGATGCCTTCGAGGGGATGGATCTTCCCGCCGAGCCCGGCGATGAGGCGTCCGCCGCGCCGCGCCGCACGCGCCCGCCGTCCCGCGACCCGGCGCTCTACGAGATGGCCGACTTCCTCTGAGCCACCGCGCGCGCCGCCCGGCTCAGGTCTTCGAGAAAACCATTTTCCCCTTCTCGACACCCGCCTGGATCTCGTCTCCATCCCCAAAGTGTCCGTCGAGGATTTCCAGGCTGAGCGGGTCGAGGATTTCTTTTTGGATCACCCGCTTGAGCGGGCGCGCGCCGAAGGCCGGGTCGTAGCCTTCGCGGGCGAGGTGGGATTTGGCCGCGCCCGTGAGCGAGAGGCGGATGTTTTGTTTGGCCAGCCGGACGAGGAGCCGCTTGAGCTGGATGTCCACGATCCGGGTGATCTGCTTTTCATCGAGGCGGTCGAAGATGATCGTCTCGTCAATCCGGTTCAGGAACTCCGGCCGGAAGTGCCCGCGCAGCGCCTCCAGCACCCGCCGGTTCCGCTCCTTCACCTCGAGGTCCTCCATGATGAACTGGCTGCCGATGTTCGAGGTCAGGATGATCACGCTGTTCTTAAAATCGACCGTGCGCCCCTGCCCGTCGGTGATTCGCCCGTCATCGAGGACTTGGAGAAGCACGTTAAAGACGTCGGGGTGGGCTTTTTCGACCTCGTCGAAGAGGACGACGCTGTAGGGTTTCCGGCGGACCGCCTCGCTGAGCTGGCCGCCCTCCTCGTAGCCGATGTAGCCGGGAGGCGCGCCGATCAGGCGGGCGACCGTGTGCTTCTCCATATACTCCGACATGTCGAGCCGGATGATCGCCCCCTCGTCGTCGAAAAGGAACTCCGCGAGAGCCTTCGAGAGCTCGGTTTTTCCGACCCCGGTCGGGCCGAGGAACAGGAACGACCCGATCGGACGGTTCTCGTCCTGGAGCCCCGCGCGGGCGCGGCGGACGGCATTGGAGACCGCCTGGATCGCCTGCTGCTGGCCTACGACGCGCTCCATGAGCCGCTCCTCCATTTTGACAAGCTTCGCGCGCTCGCCTTCCTGGAGCCGAGAAACCGGGATGCCCGTCCAGCTGGCGACGATCTTGGCGATGTCCTCCTCGGTGACCTCCTCCTTCAAGAGCGTCGAGCCATCGTGCTTGTGGGAGGCCTCGAACTGCTGCTGAAGCGCGGGGAGCCTGCCGTATTGGATCTCGCTCGCCCGGGGGAGGTCGCCCTTCCGCTGGGCCTGCTCGAGGTCGGATTTTGCCCGTTCGATCTCCTCGGCGAGCTTGCGCGATTTTCCGTGCTCCTCCTTCTCCTTCAGCCAGCGCGCCTTGAGCCGGCCGGCCTCCTCTTTGATGTCGGCAAGCTCCTTCTCAATTTTTCCCAGGCGGTCGCGGCTTGCGGCGTCCTTTTCTTTTTTCAGCGCGGTGCGCTCCATCTCGAACTGCATGATCTGGCGTTCGAGCTGGTCGACCTCAGTCGGCAGGGATTCGAGCTCGATCTTCATCCGGGCCCCGGCCTCGTCAATCAGGTCGACCGCCTTGTCGGGCAGGAACCTGTCGCTGATGTAGCGGTGGCTGAGGATCGCGGCCGCCACGAGCGCGGCATCCTGGATCCGCACCCCGTGGTGGACCTCGTAGCGCTCCTTGAGCCCGCGCAATATCGCGATCGTATCCTCGACGCTCGGCTCGTCCACCATCACCGGCTGGAACCGGCGTTCGAGGGCGGCGTCCTTTTCTATGTGCTTCCGGTATTCGTCGAGCGTGGTCGCGCCGATCGTGCGGAGCTCGCCGCGCGCGAGCTGCGGCTTGAGGAGGTTCGAGGCATCCATCGAGCCTTCCGCTGCGCCCGCTCCGACGATCGTGTGGAGCTCGTCGATGAAGAGGATCACCTCGCCCTCGCTCGCCGTGACCTCCTTCAGAAATGCCTTCAGCCGGTCCTCGAACTCGCCGCGGAATTTTGCGCCGGCCACCATCGCGCCGATGTCCATCGCGACGATCCGCTTGTTTTTCAGCGACTCGGGCACGTCGCCGCTGACGATCCTGCGGGCGAGGCCCTCGACGATTGCCGTCTTGCCCACCCCGGGCTCGCCGATCAGAACCGGGTTGTTCTTCGTTCGCCGCGAGAGGACCTGCATCGTGCGGCGGATCTCGTCGTCGCGGCCGATCACCGGGTCGATCTTCCCCTTGCGCGCAAGCTCGGTCAGGTCGCGGCCGTATTTCTCGAGCGTCTGGTATTTCCCTTCGGGATCCTGATCGGTCACGCGCTGGTTCCCCCGGATCTCCACCAGCGCCTTCATCAGCCGGTCCCGCGTCACCCCGCTGTCCTTCAGAAGTCTCGAGGCCGACGAGCCCGACCCGACCAAAGCGAGCAGGAAATGCTCGGCGCTCAGGAACTCGTCCTTCAGCTTCGCCATCTCGTCCTCCGCAGCATCAAACGTCTTGCGGAGCTCGTTGGAAATTTGCGGCTGCGAGCCTCCCCGCGCGCCCGGATACCCAGCAACCGCATCGCGCAGGCGGGATTCCAGCGCAGGCAGGGAGACCCCAAGCTTCTCCAGCAACGGCCTCGCCAGCCCGTCGGCCTGGCCGGCCAGAGCCAGCAGAAAATGCTCGCATGTGATTTCGGGGTTGTCGTTTTTGGATGCGAGATCGAACGCTGCGGTCAGCGCCTCCTGCATCTTGGCCGTGAACTTGTCTGGGCGCATAGGAGAGAAGATTTCCAACAAATCTAGCCGGCTTCGCGCGAAAAGAAAAGCGTCGGCAACCAGAAAGTTGGATGCTCCGTAACGAGTCCCCGGGCCATCGCAGGGCGCTGAAGCGATGGAAAAACTGTCCGAAGAAAATGGCCAGCCCGACGGATTTCGGATAGGAATTGCGGCTTGCCATTGCTCCGGCGTGACGAGCCCTCGGCAATTTTATGACCAGCCACGAACCGACATCTCTGGGGACCAGGCTTTCGCCGCTGAGCGGCGGAGGTTTTTTTCGTCCCTTGAGCCGCCCGGCTGCCGCCATCTACATCGACTGCGCCGAGCGGCTCGTCGAGGCCTCCGACGACGGCGGGCAGGTGGCCCATTCCGAGGCGAGGCTGCTGATCTGCGAGGTCCTGGTCCGGCATCCTGACATCCAGCTCGAGGAGGATGAGGGCGGTCAGTTCCGCGACCTGAGCCAGCGCGCGGCCCAGTTTTTCAACAAGCTGATCGAAGCGCATTGGATCGAGCCGCGCCGGATCAGCCTGGACGAGCATTACGTGCTCATCGCCCCTCCGCTCCGCCGCCTCCTGCGGCTGCTGCGCGAACTGGCCGAGGACCGCCCGGCAGAGCTCAAGGACTTCGCGGTCACGCTCCGTTCGCTTTGCAACGACCTGCTTCGCGAGGGTGCCCTAGATCCGAACCGGCTCGGCCCCGAGGAGATGCGGCAGACGGTGAAGGACTTGCTCGAACGGGCCGGGCGGGCCGATGACCAGATGCATGCCGTCGAGACGCTCATCCTCCAGCAGGAGGCTGCGCAGCGGGCCAGCGGGTCTGCGCAGGAGACGCTGCAGCGGTTCCTGGTCGAGTTTCACGCGGGCGAGCACATGGTCTGCTACGATGCGATGCAGGAGGCCGGCCTGCTGCCGCGCCTGAACCAGGCTCGCACGGTCGTGCAGGAGGCGCTCTACGACCCGTTCGCCAAGCAGCGCCTTGCCGAGGGGCTGGGCAAGCACCTGGGGCTGGATCCCACGGCCGCCTACTCAGAGGCTGAGCGATGGTTCGTGCGCCTGGAGCGCCAGATCGCAACGATCCCCGTGAAGCAGAGGCTCATCGATGGCCGCATGGCTGACTTTGCGCGCCTCTCAGACGCGCGCCACCGCTACCAGACCGAGATGCGCGGCCGGCGCCCGGAGCAGGTGAAGGCGTATCTCGACGATGCCTCCAGGATCCATGCAGGAAAATCCTTCGCCGGCCTCTCCGGGGAGCCGGGGATGCTGATGCTCTCCCCGAAAGCCGAATTTTATTTTGGTGCGGATTCTCTTTCGCCGGTCCGCCGGCAGCGCGCGGCGGTGAGCCTCGACCTGGGAGGTCCGCCGCCCGAGGCGGATGCGGGCGCGGCGCACGAGGAGATCCGGAGGCGCAATCTGAACGTCCTCACCCCGCAGCGCGCTGTGCGGTTTATCGAGAGGCACCTTCCCGGGAAGGGCGATAGCATCTCAACCGAGCACCTGCGCGTGGCGGTCGAGGACGACTTGCTCGATCTGCTTGCGGCGCTCGCGTTCGATCGCGGCCCGTCCGCCGCTACCCACCGCGGCGTGCGCTGGCAGGTGCGGCCGTCCAGGGCGGATTTCGGCACCGATCCGGAGCGCATCCCCCGCGACCCCGAAGCCGGCCGCCTGGTCGAGCGGTTCACTCTCGAACGAATTTCCTGATGACGATGCCCTGGCCGACATTCTCCACATGGAGCCGCATCCGCGAGGACGACCGCGCGGCGCTATCCGACGTGCTGGCCGAGCTTCTGGCTCACGGGGCGCTCCTCGGGGATGCCGGCCGCGATCGCGAGCTTTACCTGCTCGCTCGCGAATACCAGCCGGAGCTGAGCGAATACCTCGCGCCGCTTCACCTCGCGCTCCTGCCGGATCCCGACCGGCCGATTTTTCTGATCCGTCCGGTGCCCGGCGAGTGCGGGTTGCTCGCCCGGTTCAACAAAGCGGAAACCCTGCTCGTGCTCGCGCTCTGGCGGATCTACCACGATGCGCAGATGGAGCAGGCGGCCGAGTCCGTGATCGCCACGGCGAACGAGATCTGGCAGCGGCTGGCGCTCTACTTTGCGCAGGTGGACCTGCCGACTCCCGCCCACCTTCGCGAGATGCTCGGCAAGCTCCGCAGCCGCCGGCTCGTGCGCGTGCAATGGCACGATGACCCCAGCCGGTTCGGCGAATCCCAGGTCGAGATCCTGCCGACCCTCCGCCAGGTGATCCCCTTCGACAGCGCCGCCGCATGGGAGCAGCGGGCCGGGCAGTATCAGCAGGCCGCGGGGACGGATGCCGAAAAGGAGCCCGCCCCATGAGCCGGAGGATTTCGCTGACGCGAGTCATCGCGCTCAACTGGTATGGGTTCCGGCAGATTTTCGACGTGGATGACAACGTCCTGATCTCGGGCGCATTCGGCACAGGAAAGTCCGCCTTGCTCGACCTGGTGCAATACGTCCTTCTCGGCGAGCACTGGCGGGCGAACCGTGCGGCCGCCGGGAATGCCCGGGGGCGCGACCTCGTCGGCTACTGCCTCGGGGATACGAACCAGACGCGCAACGGCCACCGCCATTTTTTGCGCCAGGGCGGGGTCACTCTGGTCGCGCTCGAATTCACGAGGGCCTCCAGCAGCCCGAAGGAGGAGCCGGAGCGCGAGACGTGGGGGATCCGGCTCCAGTTTTCCAGCCCGGACTCCGCTCCGGGGCACACGTATTTCTGTATCCCGGAGCGGCTCGAATACCCGGCCGTCGCCCCCGAGGGAAAGCTCCTTCCAGACGATGCCTTCCGCGCCTGGCTGCGCCGCGAATACGGGAACGGAAGCCTCTTCAGCCGCCAGCGCGACTACCTGGAAGAAATGGCCGCTCCGCGCCACCTGAACTTCGATTCGGCCGCCTTCCGCCGCACGTTCCCGAAGGCGATCGCCTTCGAGCTCGAGGACAGCGTGGAGAAGTTCATCCGCGAGTTTATCCTGGAGGAAAGTCCGCTGGATGTCCGCGAGGTGCGCTCCGCGCTCCGCGCCTATGACGACACGCGCAAGCGCCTGGAGAAGCAGGAGGACGAGGCGGCATTTCTGCGGCGCATCGGGGACCAGCACGCCCGCTGCGAGGCCGCGCACTGCGAGGAGGCGGTCCTGCAGTTCGTCGGGAGCGCGCTCAGGCTGCTCCAGGCGCAGGAGCGGCACGGGCGGCATGCGGCGGAGCTCGCCCGGCTCGAAGGGGAGCACTCGGACGACCTGAAGACTTTGGAGGTCGTCCAGGCCGAAGCCTCCGGGGTGGGCAAGCTGCTTGGCGCCGTGCGGTTTGAGATTCAAAAAGACCCGGAGGGAGGGAAGCTCGACCAGCTCGACAGGCAAAAGCGGGAGCTGGAAGACCTGGTCCTCACGCTGCGCGAGGCGCGGAAGTCTGCGCGCCAGCAGCTCGATGACCGCCACTCCCGCTGGATGCACTGGCTGAAGCTCGGGGCGTCGCTGCCGATCGAGGGGTTGAAGGAGATGCTTGTCGTGGATGATGCCCTGCTCTCACGGCTTCGCGCCGGCACCGACGGCGAGCGCATCGAGGCGATGGCCGGGCTGGCCGCAAGGTTCAACGAGCTTTGGATTTCCGCTCGCGACCTCGTCCGCCCGCTGGAGGAAAACCTCCGGGCGGCATCGGGCCGGCTGCAGATGCTTGCAGAGGATTTGGGCAAGCTCCGCGACCAGCGGATGCCCGGCGGATTTCCGCTTTTCGAGGCCATCCGCCAGAAGCTGGGCGCGCGCGCCGAGCAGCTGGGCCGGCTGGTCGAGGTGAAGCCCGAGGCCGAACGCTGGTGGCCGGCGCTGGAGCTGGTTCTCGGCCGCAACCGCTGGACCGTTGTCGTCAGCGACGGGGCGGACTATCGGGAGGCGCTTGCCATTTTACAAAAAACTCCACCGGGCCGCGAAGGCGAGTCGCTGCTGAATCCGGCGGAGGCCGGCCAGCTTCGGACCGCCGTGCGCGAGGGGTCGCTTTTCGGCAAGGTCGAGATCTCGCATCCCGCCGCGCGCCAGCTTGTCGGGCACCTGCTCGGGGACGTGCAGTGCGCCGAGACCCTCGAGGAGCTGGAATCCACCGTGGCCGCCAGCGCGGTCACTCCTGACGGGATCTTCAAGCAGGCCCCGCTGCGCCGCCGGCTCAGGCCGGCCGGACCGGTCGAGCTCACCCTCGGCCGCGAGGGGCTCGAGCGGATGCGCGCCGCGAAGCAAAAGGAACAGAACGAGAGGCGCTCCGAATGCGATGCCCTTGCGCTCCGGCTGGGCGACGTGCAGGCATGGCTCGATGCCGGCCGCGCGGGCGGGCTCGCCGGCAGCTCCCTGCCGGACCGCGCCGCAGAGATCGTCCACCTGCCCGAGCGCGAGGCCGAATGGGGGCGCGTGCGCGAGACCCTCGCCCTGCTGATGACCCCGGAGCGCGAGGCCCGTCAGGAGCAGCTCAATGCCCTCGAAAAAAGTGAGAAGGCCCTGCTGGCGAAGATCGCGGTCCTTTCCGAGCGGAAGAAGCAGTTTGACGTGACCTCGCGTCCGGAGAGGGACGGGCTGGCGCGCGCGGAGGAGGATGTAAGCTCCGAGCTGCTGGCGGTCGAAGGCCGCCGCGCGGAGCTCGGACGGCGCTTTGGCGGCGTTCTCGACGCCGAGCTCGTGGAGCGTCGCGATCGCTTTCGGGCGGAGTTTCCCAAGTGGACGGATTGCTTCTCCGCCGCCTTGGAGGCGGCCGGGAAGGCAGGGCAGGCATCGGTCGAAGCCCGGCAGCGGCGGAACAGCGAGCGGGTCCTCCTGGCGACCTCCCGCGACGAGCACGGCAACCTCCGGCACCCGGAATACCAGGGCGAGTTTCCCCCGGAGGACGAAGGCAACGAGGCGTGGGCGGCGCGGCTCCTCGCGCTCGAAAGCGTCGAGCTGGAAAAATCCCGCCAGCTCGCGGCCGACCGCAAAGGCGAGTGGGAGCGCCGGCTGGAGGACAACGTCCTCAACGAGCTCAACCGCAGGATCACGGATGCGACGAACACCATCCGCCTGCTCGACAGATACCTGAGCCAGCCGGTCGGGAAGTTCCGCTACCGCATCAGCCAGCGCAAGGATTCCGCAGGATTCGGAGCGATCTGGTCGCTGCTGGATTCCGGCCTCGAGCCGACCGACCCGCTTGCGGCGGCGATTCGCGACACCGACGCCCGGAGCGCCAAGGACGAGCTGATGCGGGCGGTCGATGCTCCCGAGGCGGGAGACGACCGCGCCCGGCGGCTGCTGGATTATCGGAACTACCACCATTACGATCTCGAGATGGTTCCTGCCGACAGGCCCGATGCGCCGCCGATTTCCCTCGGCCGCAGCGGGCGCAACCTCAGCGGAGGCGAGAGCCAGGCCCCGTTCTTCATCTCGATGCTCGCCGCGTTCCGCCGCGTGTATGACCGCGGCGACCGGGCCTCCACCCGGGCGCAGCAGCTCGGGCTCGTCGTCATGGATGAGGCGTTTTCCAAGCTTTCCGGCGACGGCATTGAGGACTGCCTGGCGCTCGCGAGGAGCTTCCAATTGCAGCTCATCATGGCATTTCCTCCGGAGCGCCTCGGGGTGATGGTGCCGCACGCGCAGACGGTTGTGATGTGCCAGAAAGAGGTCGAGCGGGATCAGGAGGGATACGTCACGAGCATCACCAACATCCCCCTCCTGACAACGATGGCCGACGCGATGGAGGCGCTCTCTTGAGATGGGCCCGAGGACCTCGCCGGTCGCGGGCGAGCTGTTCCGTCAATGGCAGCGGGCCCGGGGCGGGCGAACCGGGCCGGCGGCGCGCCCGTTTTCGCGGGGCTGGGAGGAGCTGCTCGAAAAGGCGGGCCTGGTCACCGCGACTGAGCGCGCGGATGCCGAGCGCGATGCGCGGGAGCTCGAAGCCGGCGGCTGGGCCGAGCTGAAGCCAGTCCCCTACCGGCCGCTCCGGATCAGCCGCATCGCGATCCCGCTCGGGACGGAGGCGCAGTGGGGGGAGGCCTTCGGATTTGTTCCGCCTGACGACGGGGAGGCCAGGCGGATCCTCGAGTTCCCCTGGGAGCCAGCCATGACGTTCGTGCGCGAGGCCCGGCTGAATGTCCCCTTCGCCGAGCTCCTCCTCCTGAACGGCTTCATCAAGCGCGGCGCGGGCGAGATCGTGCCCATCAAGGAGCGCTCGCTCCAAATCTTCGGGGAGGAAAAGCGCCTTGACGCCCTCGCTGCATCCGCGCTGTTCCGCGACGGGCGCCTCGACGCAAGGCGGGATTTTCTCTGCGAAGCCATCGGGGTTCCTCTCGCATGGAAGCGCGGCCCCGCCGCCGCTGCGGCCCGCCCGGTCATCGCCATTGAAAATGCCGCGACGTGGCATTCCTACTGCCGCTGGAACATGGAGCGAAGCTTCTTCAGCGCGGTCGTGTATGGGGATGGCAACCGCTTCGCCGAAGGCATCCGCTACCTCGCCGACCTGTTCGGCGAGCTGGGCGGACCTCGCCGCATATTTTATTTCGGCGACCTCGACCCGCAAGGCCTGGCGATTCCCCAGGAGGCATCCCTGCGCGCCCGCAGCCTCGGGCTTCCGCCTGTCGAGCCGCACCTGTGGAGCTACCGGCAGATGCTGCGGCTCGGCGCCGCCCAACCCTGGGACGGCGACCCGCCGCCGCCTGCGCTTTGCGACTGGCTTGCAGGGTGCGCGGAGCCGGCGCGGCAGGTGGTTTCTGCGCGCTGCCGCCTCGCCCAGGAGCACGTCGGCTGGGAGTTCCTCCAAGGGGTGGCGGACATGTCGGACGATGCGCCCTGCGGCGGGCAGGCCAGATGGGAGATTTGCATCTGATATTCTCCCAGCCGATGGATCGATCCTGCCGGCCAACCTCTGTCGGTTCGATCCCGAGCCAAATGCTCAACCGGCCATGAGATCAGGAAGACCCGGCCCTGTGCGATTGTCTCCCCGGATGAGATGAACCACAATATCGGGACAATCATCATCGCTCCGATGAGCAGGAAGGGCCGCCCCTATCCCACTCGTGTCGCTTGCACCTTTCAGGGCGTTGACGGGCAAATCGTGCTGGATCAGATCAGGACTGTGGACAAAGGGCGGTTGGTGAAAAAACTCGGCAGGCTTTCGAAGTCAGCTTGCGACCGCGCGCTCGAAGTTCTGTCCGAGATGTTTCAGAAATGACCAACCCCCTCCCTCAACATTGCAAGGTCCATCGCCGCACCGCGAGGCCGGCTTCCTATCTGCCGTGGTAACTGCTCAGGAGGCAGGAAGCCCCCTGAGAGACGTGGGCGGCACTTGCTTGTCGTGAACCTGTCGCTTCTCGATGCCATCGGGCGATTTAAACGGAAAAACTTGCAAACCTCTCGGCGCCGGGGTAGTAGCTCCCACCTCACTGTTCCGCCATTGGAAATTTAACCTCCATCCGAAATTCCCCCCCGATGAAAGCGATTTTGCCCCCTGCGCCCGCCAGCCTCAAACCCATCCAGCCGCCGATGTTCCGCAGGGTTTCTCCTGTCCCTGAGGCCGCGCCAGCGCCGGGCACCTCCGGTGCCGGGGCTCCACCCACGACGTCCCCGGAGGGCATCCAGCCGGCGATGCGATGTCTGGGCAAGCTGGCGCTCGATGATCTGGCCGCCGGCGACAAGGTGGTCGTGAAAACCGCGAACAGCACCTACCGCTTTGAGATGATCGGCGCCCTGCGGTGCAATGTTCTTCCCAGCAAACCATCGGCAAGGTCGGGAGAGGCGATCCTCGCCGGCGGGCTGAACGATGAGGCCAGCGAGCACACCCCGAACCGCGTCTTTGTTGGAGGGCGCCTCGCCTATCAGTTCCCTGATGAGGAGGCCTGCATCATGACCTCGGTGGTCGAATCCATCCTTCTGGTTCCAGCCATGGCCGGTCAAGTCGCCTGATCCTCCGCTCCCGGGGTGTCGGCCGGGAGCGCCAGGTCACTCCCGGGAGAGGTCCTCCCGCAGCCGGCGCAGCCCGTCGAGCACCTCAAGGTCCGCGCGGCTGAGCTTCGATGCCGGCAGGTGAAACTCGAGCTGGCGGTGCACGGGGCGGCCCGGGCGGCGCGCATTCCAGATGATCTTGCGGAGCGATTTGATATTCATAGCGCCGCACACCCTGGGCCACCATGTAGGTCAATAACTGTCCTACCCCTGATTTTTTTTTCCAAAAAGCAAAAACTGATACCGCCCGGGCGGGCGGAGTTTTTTGTCCAGCCGGCTCGTGAGCTTTTCGCTGGCGGCGCGCGGCATGTGATTCGCGGCCGCGGATTTCTGGTTTATGGTTTTGCAGGGAGGCACCCGGCATTGTATGGTGGTTGGCCTTACCCATGAACCTGCCGCCCTCGATATGAACCTGCCGAACAAGCTGACCGTTTCGCGGCTCTGGCTTGCGGCGGCGTTCGTCTGCTGCTTCTCGGTCGAGGTTCCCGGGCGGTTTGCGGTTGCGCTCGGAGTTTTTCTGGCCGCTGCGGCGACCGACTATCTGGACGGGGTGCTTGCGCGCCGCCGCCGGCTTATCACGGATTTCGGAAAGCTCATGGACCCGCTCGCCGATAAGATCCTTACCGCATCGGCATTCATCGGCCTCTGCGCGATCGGCAGGTTCCCGGCCTGGGCGGTCATCGTCATCATCAGCCGGGAATTCCTGATCACCGGGCTTCGTTCGCTGGCGGCATCGAAAGGCATTGTTGTGGCGGCCGACAAGCTTGGGAAGCATAAGACCGCCTGGCAGATGATCGCTATCATCTATTTCCTGCTCCTGCTGGCCATCGGCGAATGGGTCTCTGGCCCGTGGGCAGCGGTTGCCTGGGATGTCGGCACTTACGGGCTCGTCCCCCTCACCGTCATCCTCACCGTTTACTCCGGGGCAGCCTACCTTGCGAAAAACCGTGCGCTGATCCAGACGGATTAGCCCGGGACGGCTCCGCTGCGGTTTCTCCGGGTCAAAGCTTCGCCTCGCCGATCGACAGCAGCCGCACGAACTCCGCCGGGTCGTGAACGTTGAGGAGCTGATCGAGCAGGGGCTTTTCCCGGCAAAGCCGCACGATGGCTCCGACGATCCGCAGATACTCGGAGCTGAACGCCGAGGGGATTCCAGCCACGAAGACGAGGCTCACTTTTTCGGAGACCTCCGGAGAGATGAGCCCGCTCGAGGAGCGCCCGGCAGCCATCACCAGCGAGCTCACGGCGTTTGTCCGGCCGTGGGCGATGCAGACGCCGCAGCCGTTGCACGACAGGGCCGGAGCATTCCGCTCGGTGACGACCTGGACGAGCGCCCCCCAGTCCTGGACGCGGGGATCCCCGTTGAGCTTGGAGAGCACCTGGTCCACGCCTCCGGCCTGGTCGCCCGCAGTGAGCGCCAGGTTGACCTGCGCGGGAAGAAGGATATCAGAAATTGGAATCATATGTTGCTGCCGGTCCATTTGAGCTTCTGCCGCAGAACCTCGCTGAACGAGCGTTCCGGGAGCATCGCCAGCGCGAGCTCCTGCGCGCTCTTGCGGATCGTGAGCGAGTCGCCCATCCCCATCGCGCAGGATTCCTGGCCGTCCACGGTCACGAAAACCACCTGCCCCGGCTCGGCGAGCTCCACCTGGATTTTTGAGGCGTCGCTGACCACGACCGACCGGTTTGTCAGGACGTGCGGGCAGATCGGGGTCACCACGAACCCTCCGGAGTCCGGCATCAGGATCGGACCGCCTGCGGAGAGGGAGTAGGCGGTCGATCCGGTCGGAGTCGCGACCACAAGGCCGTCGGCGTTGTAGTCTGTCAGGGACGCCCCGCCGAGGCGAACGCGGATTTTTACGAGCTCCGAGCGCTCGCCCCGGCTCACGACCGCGTCGTTCAGCCCATGAAATACCCGTGCCTCGCCATCGGCCAGGTCGAGGCGCGCCTCCAGAAGCGGACGCCTGCTCAGGATATAATCCCGGTTCCGGATGCTCTCGACCGCCCGCGCGATTTCCCCCGGCCCCAGGCAGGTCAGGAATCCGAGCGATCCGATGTTGATCCCGAACACCGGAGGCAGCGCCCCGGAAAGCTTATGCACCACGCGGAGAATCGTGCCGTCGCCGCCCATCACAACGAGCAGATCACATCGGGCGGCCAGCGCCCGCTCGTCGAACGCAGAGGTCAGGCCGGCCAGCGGGGCCGTCGCCCGCTCGAGCGCAAACGGGATCCCCTGCCTGCCAAGCTCGCTAACCATCGCCTGCACGACTGCGGCGGCGCCGGGCTTTTCAGAATGGGCAAGGAGTCCGATCATTATGGGTAGCGGATTGGAAGGAGGTGGCGGCGGCGGCCCCTTCCGCAGGGGGCCTCATGGTTTCAGGTGGGCGAGGAACTCGACGTTCCCGTCGCGCCCGGTGATCGGCGAGGTGATGTGGCCGAGCCAGCGGCGGCCGGCGCGCTCGATGGACGCGCGGATTTTCTCGACGGCCCGGAGGCGGGACGCCTCGTCGCGCACGATCCCTCCGCGCCCGACATCTTCGCGCCGGAGTTCAAATTGCGGTTTAATGAGGACAACCATATCAGCATCTGGGGGCAGTAACGCAAAGATTGCCGGGAAAATCAACGTCAAGGAAATGAAGCTGACATCGGCGACGGCAAGCGTAGGGGCAGGGGAGAAGTCTGCGGGGGAAAGGTAGCGCGCGTTGGCGCCCTCCCGCACGTCCACGCGCGGGTCCTGCCTGAGCTTCCAATCGAGCTGGCCGTGGCCGACATCCACCGCAAAGACCTTCGCCGCTCCGCGCTGGAGCAGGCAGTCGGTAAATCCGCCGGTCGAGGCGCCGATGTCCGCGCAGACCCGGCCGGCTGGCACGATCCCGAAGGCGTCGAGCGCGGCCTCGATCTTGTGCCCGCCCCGCCCGACATACTTCTCCCGCGCGGTCACGGCGAGGTCCTGGTCGCCAGCGACCTTGTGCCCGGGCTTGTCGGCCGCCTGCCCGTCCACAAGCACCTGCCCGGCCATGATCGCGCGCTGCGCCTTTTCGCGCGTGCCAAACAGGCCGCGCTCGACTAGCGCGACATCCAAGCGGGACTTGCCAGAGCTCATGGTTTGCTGTCAGTCTGCCCGACCACAAACGATTCGCAACGACTTATATGGCAGAAGATGAATTGAAACTCCGGATCAAGGAGATGCTTGTTTCCAGCCTGATGCTGAAGATGGCGCCTGCGGAGATTGGCGACGAGACTCCGCTTTTCAGCCCGGACGGGCTCGCGCTCGACTCGATCGATGCGCTCGAGCTTGCCGTTGCGATCGAGAAGACCTTCGGCGTGGCGACCCCGAGCGCCGAGGTCGCCCGCACCGCGTTCGTGAGCGTCAGCACGATTGCCGGCTACGTGTCGGCTCACCGCCCGCCCGCCTAGCCCGGAAAATCACAACAAAGCCGCCCGGCGTGCCCGCCACATTTTTTTAAAGATATGAACACAGAAAACCCTGTCCCCTCCCAGATCGGCCGCGACATCCTGAACCAGCTCAAGTTTTCTCTCGCGAGGGATCAGAAGACGGCGACGACCCGCGACTGGTGGATCGCGACGGCGAAAGCGGTGCAGAACCTGATCGTCGAGAGGATGATCGTCACGCAGGGTGTCCACAACAGCCAGAATGTCCGCCGGGTTTATTATCTCTCTCTGGAGTTCCTGATGGGGCGGCTTTTCGTCAACAGCATGTATAGCGCCGGCGTCATCAAGGAGGTGCAGGAGGCGCTGGAGAACCTCGGCATGGACATGGACGAGCTCCGGAAGGAGGAATACGACATGGGGCTTGGCAACGGGGGGCTCGGGCGCCTCGCCGCGTGCTTCCTCGATTCTCTTGCCACGCTCGATCTGCCGGCGGTCGGCTACGGGATCCATTACCAATACGGCCTGTTCAAACAGGAGTTCCGCAACGGCTACCAGGTCGAGCTCCCCGATGCCTGGATGCAATATGGAACCCCCTGGGAAATCGTCCGCCCGGAATACACAACAGAAATCCACCTCTACGGGCATGTCGAAAATGTTTTTGACGACGTGGGGAATTCCATTTCGAAGTGGGTTGGCTGGAAAACCCTGCTGGGGGTTCCCTACGACATCCCGATTCCCGGCTACGGGACCGGGACGGTCAACTTCCTGCGCCTCTGGGAATCCCGCGCCTCTCAGGAATTCAACCTCGACGCCTTCAACAGCGGCGGATACGAGCAGGCGGTCCATGAGAAAAATGCGAGCGAGACGGTCTCTAAGGTTCTCTACCCGAACGACAAGACAGAATTTGGGAAAGAGCTTCGCCTCGTCCAGCAGTATTTCTTCGTGGCCTGCTCGCTGAAGGATATCATCCGCCGCTTCCATAAAAGCAACAGCGATTGGGAGGCATTCCCCGAGAAGGTCGCGATCCAGCTCAACGATACGCATCCGGCGATCGCGATTGTCGAGCTCATGCGGTTCCTCCATGACGAGAGCCGGCTGACCTGGGAAAACGCTTGGTCGATCGTCACCCGCACGTTTGCCTACACGAACCATACGCTCCTGCCAGAAGCCCTCGAAAAGTGGAGCGTCGGGCTCTTCCAGAAAGTGCTTCCGCGCCACCTGCAGATCATCTTCGAGATCAACAAGCGATTTTTGGAAACCGTCGAGGCGATGTGGCCTGGCGACGGAGAGAAGAAGCGGCTTCTGTCGCTGATCGAGGAGGGCGGCGGACAGATGGTGCGGATGGCTCACCTCTCGGTCGTTGGCAGCCACTCGGTCAACGGCGTTGCCGCGCTCCACACCCAGCTCCTCAAGAGCCACCTCTTCCCGGAGTTCGACGCGCTTTACCCGGGGAAGTTCAACAACAAGACCAACGGGATCACCCCGCGCCGGTGGCTGCTCGCCTGCAATCCGAGGCTGAGCGGCTTGATCACGTCGAAGATCGGCGGCGGCTGGGAGCGCGACCTCCAGAAGCTCCGGGCACTGGAAGCTTTTGCCGACGACCCGCAGTTCCAAGCCGACTTCATGGCGGTGAAGTACGAGAACAAAGTGGATCTCTCTCGCATCATCCTGAACGACTGCGGGGTCGCGGTCGATCCCTCCGCGCTCTTCGACGTCCAGATCAAGCGCCTCCACGAGTATAAGCGCCAGCACCTGAACCTCCTGCACATCCTCGCCCTCTACCGCCGGATCCTCCAGAACCCGGACGCCGAGGTCACCCCGCGCGTCTTCATCTTCGCCGCAAAAGCTGCGCCCGGCTACGATCTCGCGAAGCTCATCATCAAGGCGATCAATGCCGTCGGGGCAAAAATCAATTCCGACACCCGGATTCACGGGAAGCTGAAGGTCGTCTTCCTGCCGAACTACCGGGTCTCGCTCGCCCAGCGGATTGTCCCGGCCGCCGATCTCTCCGAGCAGATCTCGACCGCAGGGAAGGAAGCCTCGGGAACCGGAAACATGAAGCTCGCGCTCAATGGCGCGCTCACGATCGGCACGCTCGACGGCGCGAACGTCGAGATCCGCGAGGAGGTCGGCGACGATAACATTTTTATCTTCGGCAACACGGTCGAGCAGGTGAACGAGCTGGTCGCAGCAGGCTACCGGCCGGGCGACTTCTACAGCGCCGACGAGGAGCTTCGCGCGGTCGTGGACTGGGCCGGCTCGAACTACTTCACCTCTGACGAGCCGCCAGGAATTCTTAGCCCGCTCCGCGAAAACCTCCTCTACCACGACCCGTTCCTCTGCCTTGCGGATTACCATGCCTACAGCGAGTGCCAGAAAAATGTGTCAGCCGCATTTCTGGACAAGCCCCGCTGGGCAAAAATGGCCATCCTCAACACCGCCCGCGTCGGAAAGTTCTCGAGCGACCGGACGATCTCCGAATACGCCCGGGATATCTGGAACCTCAGCCCGGTCGAAGTCAAACCTTTGGCGGGCTCAGAAAATCTTTGAAAGAATTCCTCAAGTTTTCTGCGGGGCAGTCGAACTATGCCTCATCTGGTGCCTAGCATCAGATAAGTGAGGCCGAACACTTCATCAAGCCGGCCCGCCCGTGGCACGGAAGCCGCACAATAAGCAAGACAAGGAAAATTTATGTCATTATCGATCAATACCAATTCTTCGGCCTCCCAGGCTGCATCGAACCTGAACTCGACGAACACGATGCTGCAAAAGAGCCTCCAGCGGCTTTCCAGCGGCACGCGCATCGTCGATTCTTCC
>Ga0194058_10000096_pt1 | contig 33172 bp, 27 predicted proteins | sample SepL4417m_MetaG_FD_155490 | JGI IMG/M metagenome (GOLD analysis project Ga0194058, IMG submission 155490) | Anoxic zone freshwater microbial communities from boreal shield lake in IISD Experimental Lakes Area, Ontario, Canada - Sep2016-L442-17m | ecosystem: Environmental > Aquatic > Freshwater... | reverse complement strand
CGAACTGCTGATCATTGCTGCGGTAAACGAGCGCTGCTTCAGGGCCGGAGTAGCCGCCACTGCACCCGCGATGGCGAGATCAATGGGGAGATACGCCGGGAACGTGGCGAGGCACTGCCCGATTCCCGCAGCAACTCCCTTCCCCCCACGAAAACCATTCCACACCGGGAAGCAATGCCCGAACACGCTGGCCGTGCCTGCGATATGAGCCCCTGCCGGCCCAGCGACGAGGCCGCCGATGCCGCTTGCCAAGGCACCTTTCGAAATGTCGCCGGCCATCACGGTGGCGCCGGCTTTCTTGCCGAGCACCTTGAGGGCATTGGCCGCCCCAGGGTTACCGCTGCCTTGAGCGCGAAGGTCGATGGTGCCTAACGAGACCCGACGCGCCACCAGATCGGCTGTCGGGAATGTGCCAAGCAAATAGCCCAATGCCGCAGCAGACAAAACGGGTCGAACTCGCATGTTCGAGACGTTACGCGACCCGACCCACAATGCCCGCAAGCAACTGATGTTGGGCGATTCTGCAATCCGTTGGCGCGAACACCCTCATCGCCGGATAATGTACGTGTGCTCTCAACCGGAGACGTACCTAGCCCCCATCGTCTAGAGGCCTAGGACACCACCCTTTCAAGGTGGCGGCACGGGTTCGAATCCCGTTGGGGGTGCTGACCAGTTTTCTGGTCCCGTGGTGAAGTGGAGTTCACGCCGGCCTGTCAAGCCGGAGGTCGCGGGTTCGAACCCCGTCGGGACCGCTGCTAGCGAGGAAACTCGCTGGCAACTGGTCAGTAATCAAGGTAGGTAATGCTGAAAATCTTCGTCGGTCGCATGCGATCGGTGGGGACCACGGTCCTGTAGCTCAGTCGGCAGAGCATACGCCTGAAAAGCGTAGGGTCACCGGATCGACGCCGGTCAGGACCACCACGAAAGCCGCAGGTCAGGGGTTTTTTACACCTCAATCCTGCGGCTTTTTACATTTTTCTATCGGCTCGACACAAAGTGACAAACGGCAATTGCGCCGCTTCACCGCGGTGAATTAGCTTGATCCGCATGGACGCCCCGGCACTGAACTCGCACCTCGTCGTTGTTGCCGAAACGCTCATCGCTCGAGCCAACGGTTCGGTCGATGCCGAGTTCGTTCACGATCTCGTTGCCGACATCGCCCGCAAGTTCGAAGACGCCCCAGTTCGCGATTTCGTGCCCGTGCTGGTGGCCAAAGAAGCTGGCGACCGGTTGCGCCGGCTCGACGCAACTCGACTCATCGCTTCGTAACTCATCGGTCGTTCTTACGACTGCCTTGTCGCCTCAATGTCCACGGCGTTGCGACCATCGCGGTGTCCTCGGGCCTCAAAGGTTGTGATCGGACGTTGCGATGGTCGCTCGACCCGGCCACCGATCAGCCGAGGTTCGTTGGTAACTGCCTCAAGCACCTGTTCGGCGTACGACGCATCGTCGGTGGCAACTCGCAACACGCCGCCCACCCGCAAGGCATCGACAATCAGCCCAAGACGCAGCGCAGTGAAGAGTCGCTTGTGTGCATGGCGCGGCTTTGGCCAGGGATCGGGAAACCACACTCTGATCTCATCAACTGCCTGCGGGCCAAGGTGGGTCAGCAGATCGAAGGCATCACCGATGAACAGATGAACATTGGTGATGTTGTCGGCATCGAGCAGTGTGGCGAGATGAGCCATCGTTGCTTCGTTGGGCTCGCAGGCAATCACCGTGGCGGGCGCGTCAACCGACGCCATTGCAGCTGTGGCCTCGCCCTTGCCGCAGCCAATCTCGACAATCAATCTCCCGGTGGCTACCACCGGCAAGGTCAACAGATACTGCGGCACGAGATGATCGAATGCGCGTTGGCGTGTTGGCGACATGCGTCCCTGGCGTCCGCCAAACGTGTAGCTGCCACCCACGGGCCATTGGTCACTGGGGCGGGTCATGGGCACGAAGGGTATCGGCCAGAGCGAATGTGTTCGATACGGTTCGCCTCGTGAATGAGGCTGCAGCACCACAATTGAACGAACTCGGTTTCTACGGCCTTGCCGGCGCACCAAAGTCGCCGCGTGATCTGCTGAACGAATGTCGCGATGGCGAAGCGATGGGCTTCGGCTCGGTGTTTTTGTCCGAGAGATTCAACGTGAAAGAGATTGTCACCATCAGCGGCGCGGCCGCTGCCGTGACCGAGACCATGGGCATCGCCACCGGCGCAACCAACCACAACACCCGCCACCCAATCGTCACTGCCAGCTACGCCACCACCATGCACCGCATGACCAACGGCCGCTTCGCGCTGGGCCTCGGCCGCGGCATCGACAAGCTCTTCGATGCGTTCGGCATGGATCGCATCACAACGGCACAGATGGAAGATTTCGCCGGCTTGATGCGCCGCCTCTGGAAGGGCGAAGTGGTGTTTGGTCACGACGGGCCATGCGGCAAATTTCCGTTGCTGGCCCTCGACACCGAGTTCGACGAAGACATCCCACTGATGCTCACCGCGTTCGGACCACAGTCACTTGCGCTCGGCGGCCGAGCCTTCGACGGTGTCATCCTGCACACCTTTTTCACCGACGAAACCCTGCAGCGATGTGTCGCTGGCGTGAAGCGCGCCGCCGAGCAAGCCGGGCGCGACCCAGACTCGGTGCGGGTCTGGAGTTGCTTCGCCACCATTGGCGATTGGATCCCAGAAGATGTGCGATTGAAGAAGACTGTGGGGCGATTGGCCACATACCTGCAGGGCTACGGCGACTTGATGGTGCGCACGAACAACTGGGATCCGGCCGTGCTCGAACGATTCCGTGCCGATCCGTTTGTGGCCGGCTTTCGTGGAGCGTTCGACGGCAAGGCAACCACCAGCGAGCTTGAACACGTCGCCACATTGATTCCCGATGAGTGGCTGGCGCCGGCGGCCACCGGTTCGGCCGAGCAATGTGCCGCTGCCGTGCTGCGTCAACTCGATCTCGGCGCCGACGGCGTGATCTTGCACGGCGCAGCGCCAAGCGAGCTTGCACCCACGGTTGAGGCCTATCGGCAGATCCGACCTGCGGGTCGGTTCGATCACCTCGCGGCCAATCCGGCTGGCTGACAACCGCTCCATCGTCGAGCGAACGCCGTGGTTGTACAGTCACGCCATGGCATCGGCGAATCCGTGGGAACAACTCTCTCAGGGCATTGAACTTCCCTTCAACCCCGGCATCGTGGTGCCCGAGTTACACGAGGTATCGCTGGCGATACCGTCGCCACCAGCCATCACCGACGTGGCGGGCGCGGCCCGCGCGGCCATCACCCAACGACTCGCCAACGATGTAACCGCTGGCATGACCGTGGCGGTTGGTGCTGGAAGCCGAGGACTCAGCGACCGCGTCGACGTGTTGCGCGGAACCATCTTGGGCCTACGCGACCTTGGAGCCGAACCGTTTGTCGTGCCGGCGATGGGCAGCCATGGCGGCGCCACAGCCGAAGGCCAACGAGCAATGCTCGAGACACTGGGCATGACCGAGCAGGCGATGGGTGCCGAAATCCGCGCCACGATGGAAACCATCGAGATCGCCCGCACCGACGATGGCATGCCGCTGTATCTCGACGCTCACGCGGCGAGCGCCGATCGCATCCTTCCGGTGAATCGCGTGAAGCCTCACACCTGTTTTCACGGTCCCATCGAAAGCGGCTGCACAAAGATGGCGGTCGTTGGCTTTGGCAAGCAGCCTGGCGCTGCGCAGATTCACGCATGCGGTCCAGTCGAGATGCGCGAGCGCTTGCTGCGCGGCATATACGCGTTGCGCTCAACCGGTCGACTGCTTGGCGGCGTCGCCACGGTTGAGTCCGCCTCAGGAGAAGTCGTTCGGGTCGAGGGCTTCACGGCCAACGATGTGGGCGGCGAAGCCGAACGCCAGTTACTCAACTACGCGAAGGCGCTTGTGCCGGCGTTGCCGTTCGACGAAATCGATGTGCTCATCATCGAGCAGGGCGGCAAAGACATCAGCGGCACAACCATGGATCCCAATGTCACCGGACGCTTCTGGGTGCACGGCCTCGACGATTTCACATCGCCGCGCGTGGCCACCATCGTGATGCTCGACATCACCGAGGTCAGTGGCGGCAACGTGTTGGGCATTGGCCTAGCCGACTTCATTCCAGCGTCGTTGGCCAACACCATCGACTGGCAAAAGACCTACGTGAACTGCTTTACGGCCGGCCCCAGCGGTGTGCGTCGCAGCCGAATGCCAATGGTGTTACCCGACGAAGAAGCCTGCATCAAGGCGGCGCTCAGCATGTGCGGGCGGGCGGTCACCGAACCGAAAAAGGTCGTTCGCATTCGCAGCACATTGCATCTCACGCGCTGCTGGATCAGCGATGCCCTACTCGGCGATCTGCCCGCCGGGGCCACCATCGTCGGCTGATGACCCCTTCGCCCGACGCGCTATGCCGCGAACTGCAAGCCTTGGTGGGCTCCAGTCACGTGTTGGCCGACCCCGACATGCGCGCTAGCTACGAAACCGATTGGACGGGCAGATTCCATGGCACGAGCCGCCTCGTAGTGCGGCCTGGTAGCACTCACGAAGTTGCCGCTGTGGTGCGCGCATGTGCAGTTCACAATGCAGCCATCGTTCCCCAAGGCGGCAATACCGGGCTCGTCGGCGGCGGCGTTCCTCGCGGTCACGAAGTGATCGTGTCCACCACTCGGCTCACTCGGTGCGACGCTGTCGACACCGCTGCATCACAGGTCACCGTCGGCTCCGGCGTGACATTGGCAGCTGCACGAAACCACGCTCGCGCCGTCGCACTTGATCTTGCAATCGACTTTGCTTCTCGAGATTCGGCCACCATCGGCGGCGCAGTTGCGACCAACGCAGGCGGCTCACGAGTTATCCGTTTCGGCACCATGCGTGCTCAAGTTGCCGGCATCGAAGCTGTGCTCGCCAACGGCGAAATCATCGGGTCGCTCTCGGGGCTACCGAAGGAAACCATCGGACTGCACCTGCCGTCGTTGCTTTGCGGCAGCGAAGGAACGCTGGCCATCATCACCGCTGTGCGGTTGAAACTGGTGCCGTGGTATCGCCACACAGCCACAGCTTTGGTTGGCCTGCCGTCGCTGGCAGCGGCGCTCGAACTCTTGCCGGCCCTTCGCCGCGAACTGGCGCAGCTCGACTCGGTCGAACTGCTCATGCCGTCGGCCATGTCGCTGGTGTGCGAACACCTACAGCGCACATGTCCCATTCCCGCCGATGCAGGTGCGTACCTACTTATTGAGTGCGCCGGCAACTCCGACCAACAAGACGAGCTGATGCGAGTTCTGGCGCGCCACGCGCATACAAGTGCAACTGCCGTTGCAACCGACGAAACAGCGCGTGGCCGGCTGCTCGAGCTGCGCGACAACGTGACCACTGCGATCAACCATCGGGGTGTTCCGCTCAAGCTCGATGTGGCATTGCCGCTCGCAGTATTGAGCCAAACCACCGCCGATATCGAAGCACTCATCCACGGCTTGGCCCCGCAATCCACCCTCATTAACTTCGGACACCTCGCCGAGGGCAACCTGCACCTCAACACACTCGATGCGGGCTCAGCATCCGCCGCCATCACCGATCAGGTACTGCAGATGGTCATCGCCCGAGGCGGCGCCATCAGCGCCGAACACGGCATCGGCATCGCCAAGACGCGTTGGCTTGTCGCCCAACGCGGAGTCGCAGAGGTAGACGCACTTCGGGCACTCAAAGCCAGCCTCGACCCGCACAACCTGCTCAACCCTGGCGTGCTGTTGCCCGAGGCCTGAGTCGGCGAGAGCGCCTAGAGCTTCGACAACACCACGCCGTAGATCGCTGCGAAATGCAGCCCAGCACCCACGATGGTGAACACGTGAAACACCTCGTGATAGCCGAACACTTGCGGCCACGGATCGGGTCGCTTGAGGGCATACACCAATGCGCCGATTGTGTACGCCACGCCGCCACCCAGGATGAGTGAAAAACCCAGCGGCCCGAGCCCGTTGTAGAGCTGCGTGAAGGCAAACATTGCCGACCAACCCACCAGCACGTACACGGCGGCAAAGAGCCAACGCGGCAGATGAAACGGCAGCCACTGCAGAGTGATGCCGACGACAGCACCACCCCACGAGATGCAGAGCACCACGAGTTGGTAGTTGCCGCTGAGGCCCACGACGGCAACCGGTGTGTACGCGCCAGCGATTGCAAGGAAGATCGTGCAGTGGTCAAGTTTCGACATCAGCTCTCGCGCCCGAGGTGTCCAGCGCAGGCGGTGGTACGCAGCCGACACGCCAAACATCGCTGCCGTGCCCAGAACGTAAATCACCATCAAGCCTGAGCCACGTGCCGTATCGCCCGCCCGGGCAATCAGTATCGATCCGAGAACGAGCAATACGCCGAGGGCGACAACATGCGACCAACCGCGCAACAACGGCTTGATCAAGAGGGGCGGTTCGGACACATCGTGGGCATGCAACTCGGCGTGCGGTTCTGAAATTGTGTCCATGACCACACGGTACTGCCCGCCAACAGTGCGGTTGGTCGGGGCTTCAACGCGGGTCGAACACTGTTTCACGCTCAAGATGCACCGCTCACGCGCCGATACCCATGTCAGAGCAAGAAAGTGGGTTGTTGTGCAGGTTCAGTCACTGACATGGGATACGCAAGGCGGATGGTCATCGCCATTGCCCGATCCCGACGATCGAGACACATTGGTGTTGGCCTTTGCAGACACGCGCCTCCGTGCGCATCCAGACCAACCGCTGCAGGAACTCAGCGACCTGTACGCAGCAAAGTCGGTGCTCGGCTGTTCCACCGCCGGCCAGATCAGCGGTGAGGCGTTAGCCGACGATTCGTTGGTTGCTGTGATCGCTCGCTTCGATCGCACTCAAGTTCTGTCGGCATCAGTAGAGGTCGACGCTGCCGGCGGCGCCCGCCGTGCTGGGCGACAGCTCGGAGCCGCACTGAAACATAAGAATCTGCGCGGCGTGTTCGTGCTGTCCGACGGCCTCACCGTGAACGGCACATCGCTGGCCACTGGCATCAGCGAAATGCTGCCTGGAGTGCCCATCTCCGGTGGGCTCGCAGGCGATGGCGACCGCTTCGATACCACTTGGGTACTGGCCGATGGGCAACCGCGCACTGGCTGGGTCACAGCCGTTGGATTCGTTGGCGACCATGTAGAACTCGACTTCGGCTCTGCCGGAGGATGGGACATCTTTGGTCCGCAGCGACTTGTCACGCGCAGCTATCACAGCACGCTCTACGAGCTCGACGATCGCTCGGCGCTCACGTTGTATCGCGAATACCTCGGCGACAAAGCCGAGGGCCTGCCAGCCGCAGCGTTGCGCTTTCCGTTGTCGCTGAGCGACCTCGATGGCCACACCACGGTGCGCGCCGTGCTCGCCACCGACAACGAAACCGGCAGCCTGCGCTTTGCCGGCGACATAGCTCAAGGTTCGATGGCCCAGTTGATGTGTGCATCGAGTGAGCGATTGGTCGAGGGAGCGAATCGCGCTGCGGTCATGGCGACTACGGGACGCGAGCAACTTGCCATCGCTGTGAGTTGCGTCGGTCGCAGAATGGTGTTGGGACAACGAACGGAAGAAGAACTCGAGGCCATTGTCGAGGGCCTCGCCCCCGATGCAGTGGTCGCCGGTCTCTACAGCTACGGAGCACTCTCGCCCACCGGCGGCACATGCGAACTGCATAACCAGACGATGACGATTACCACAATCGGCGAAAGGTCAACATGAGCGACCTCCCTACAGCCAACGACACACTCAGTCGACAACTTCGCCGCCTCGGAATCGACGGCGAGACTCCAAACGCCACCCAATGGGCTGCTCTCTTACAACGCGTCGCAGAGACATACAACGAGCACAGCAGCGACCGAGAGCTGCTTGAGCGCTCACTCGAAATCTCATCGCGCGAGATGCGCGACCTCTTCGATGAACTGCAGCGCGTGTCCGAAGGTCAGCTTGCGTTCGAGCGAGACCGACTGCAGGCGGTGTTCGATGCTGTCGACACGGCGCTACTCGTTGTCGATCAGCACGGCATCGTGAACGCGGCGAACCCTGAAGCTGCGCGACTGCTCGGCTCGCGAGCGCGCCTTGTCGGTTCTTCGCTTGCATCGCTGCTCAATATCGGAGCCACAGCCGATTCCGGGCGGTGCCTGCTCGACGAGAACGATGTCGCTGCAATCCTGCAGGCTCATCGGTGGCAGGCCGACGGCATCTACCTCAGACCCCACGGCCGCGCCCCGTTTCCAGGTGACTGCGCGATCGTGCCATTCGAAGGTGGCCCCACCGACGACAATGCCAAAGGCGCAGTGGTCGTCATCACCGACAACACTCATCGAGTTGCCGAACAGACACGATGGGGATGGGAAGCCACCCACGATTCGCTCACCGGTCTCAGCAACAAGAGCGCCTTTATGGGCTTACTCCAGCATGCTCTCGACGTTGCCGATCACAACGGACTGTGGCCGTCATTGCTGGTGGTCAACATCGACTGGTTCAAGTCGGTCAATGACCACCTCGGCACACGCACCGGTGATCGGCTGCTGGTAGAGACCGCTCGGCGCATCGAACAAACGGTTCGTAAGGTCGATGCAATCGCTCGTCTCGACGGTGGCGAGTTCGCAGTTCTGTGTGAGGCCATGGAACGACCCGACATCGCGGTACTTGAAGCAGCGCGTCTCATCGGGGCAATCGAGGCACCATTTCATTTCGATGGAGAGGTCGTACACGTCACGGCATCGGTTGGGATCGCGCTCGCCCATGAGGCATGCCGGTTCGCCGACAAATTGCTGCAGAACGCAGACCTCGCGGTGTTTCAAGCCAAGGCAAATGGCCGCAACCGTATGGAGACCTTCGACGACATGGTGCGTCCTGAGACGCGACGTCGCATCAACATGGAGCGGGCGTTACGCGAGGCGATCGACAACGATGGTCTGTCGGTCGTGTACCAGCCAATCTTCGACATCGAGTTCGATCGTGTCGTGGCTTTTGAGGCACTCGCTCGCTGGCACGATGCAGCCCTCGGCGCTGTTGCCCCCGACGAGTTCATTGCTCTTGCTGAGGACGCCGGATTGATCACTGCAATCGGAGACCGAGTACTCGAGATTGCGTGCCGCGATGCCTCGACATGGCTGGGTGCCGCTGGTCGACCGATTGATCTGCACTTCAATGTGTCGAGCCGTCAGCTCAGCGCCTCGACGTTTGTGAACTTCCTCGGGCGCGTGCTCAAGCACCACCATCTTGCTCCCGAGAACCTCACCCTCGAACTCACCGAGTCGATGTTTCTCGACAATCCCGAGCGCTCAGAAAATCGACTGAATGCGCTTCGTGACATTGGTATCCGCATCGCGATCGACGACTTCGGAACGCTGTATTCATCCCTCGCTCAGCTGCATCGATTCCCCATCGATGTGGTGAAGCTCAATCGCCAGTTCGTGTCGAACCTTATCGAGACACCACAGAACCGGCACACCTTGCAGGCCGTGGTCGAATTCGCTGCGGGCTTCGATTACACCGTCGTTGCCGAGGGCGTAGAGCACGCAACCGAACTCGAAGTTCTCCGCGAGCTCAAGTGCGATCGAGCGCAGGGCTACTTCCTTGGTATTCCGTTGCCACCCGCCGAAGCATTGTTGCTCGCTGCGGCCTCGACCACGAGGGCCTTTGTCGACAGCGATCAGGGCGACCGCTAAACGCTCGCCGCAGTCGTACCGGTCAGGTTCCGAAACCGAAGCCGAGATCTTCGGCGGTAAGCATCGGCACGTAGGCGATGCCTGCCTCGGCCGCCATCGCGGCACACGTGCCACCGCGATCGACGATGACCGTGATGAGAACCGGAATAGCGCCGAAGGCTTGCACCGCCTCGACCGCCTCCATCAACGAGGTACCGCGAGTAACGGTGTCTTCGGTAATGACCACTCGATCACCAGGGCTCAGCGCTCCGGCGATACGACCAGTAATGCCATGGTCCTTTGCTTCCTTGCGCACGCTGAAACTACGCAAGCTCAAGCCGCGGGTAGCGCCAACTGCAGCAATGCCGAACGCCACCGGATCGGCACCCATCGTGAGGCCACCGATCGCGTTGGCGTCGGGTGGAATGAAGCTGAGCGCAACATCTGCCACGAGCACAATGCCGTCGGGACGACACGCTGTCTGCTTGGTATCGAGGAACCACGAACTCTTCGCTCCCGACTTAAGCGTGAAGTCACCCCGCTTCACCGAGTAACGAATGACATGGTCGCGTAACGCTGCTCGAGCCGGATCGAGTGGTGGAAGTTCGTTGGTCACGCCCCGACCGTAGTGTGTCGGCCCGCTATTACTTCGAACGGTTGTCGCTACTTCGAACGGTTGTCGCGCATCAACACTTCTTGAGCAATGGTCGCCACATGTGTGCCGTCGGCCGCGAATACGTGACCTATCGAGAGTCCCCTGCCGCCAACAAAGCTGTGGCAGGTGAAGTCGTGCAGGTGCCATTCATCGGCCTTCACCGGTCGGTGAAACCACATCGTGTGATCAAGGCTCGCCGAGAACTGAGCTCCCTGACGTTCTTCTTCGGGCTCAAGACCCATTGGGTGCGCCCGAACCACTGCATCGGTAGGCAGGTCATCAGACAAGTAGGCGAGGGTGCAGATGTGTAGTAGCGGGTCGTGACCCAAACTGCCATTGGCCTTCAGCCACGCCGCCGACCGGCCAGCGCCGGTGCGACCATCGGCGGGCAGATACTTCGTGGGCACCCAGCAGCGATCGAAGACATCGGACCATGAGTCGTGCTTGAGTTCATCGGGCGACGGCAGGTTCAACGGCATTCCCACCGTTTCGATGTCTACCGATGGCTCGGCGCGTTGAAACGAGGCCTCAAGATTCAAGATGGCTCCCACGGCTTGGCGAGCGACTACTCGACGCGTGCAAAAGCTGCGTCCGTTGCGAATGCGATCGACCTCGTAGCGCACCGGTTCTGCATGGTCACCCCGCCGAATGAAATAGGCGCGCAGCGAATGTGGCACCAATTCGGGATCAACCGTGGCTGCGGCTGCCCGCAATGCCTGCGCAACAATCTGCCCGCCATACAGGCCACCCCATGGATATTGGGGGCCAATGCCTACAAATGTGTCGGCGCCATGGGGTGAGAGTTCGAAGAGTTCGTGGGCATCCATGAAGGCAATAACGGTACGAGACAAAGAACACAATCGTTCGCTTGGTCGGCATCGAATATCAGATCTATACTGTTCTCATGGCAAAGCGTGGACCCAAAGGACCAATGACCGACGAGCACAAAGCAGCATTGGCTGCCGGTCGCTTCGAAGGCCGAGCCGTGCGCGACTATCTCGATGTGCTGCGGAATTCAAAGCCAAAGCGCGGACGCAAGCGCACTGCTGAATCGATTGCCAAGCGTTTGGCCGCAATCGACGCCGAAATTCTCGACGCAGATCCGATCCGCGAACTGAAACTGGTGCAAGAGCGCCTCGATCTTCAGGCCGAACTCGCCGCTGGCGACGACACCGTAGACATCAGTGCGCTCGAGGCCGAGTTCGTCAAGGTGGCCAAGGCGTACAGCGCTCGCAACGGCATCAGCTACGCGGCTTGGCGGGCAATTGGCGTTGAGGCTTCGGTCCTCAAGGCTGCTCGCATCGCTCGCAGCGATTCGTAGCGATTCGTAGCGAGCGACGGCGATGAGCCCTCAGCTCAGCCGATCGAGAGCCTCAAACACTCGATCTACGTGACGCAAACTGCGATGCACATCGAACGCTGCATCAAGCACTGCTGCATCGATTGCAACCCGACTATCGAGTTCGAGTAGTTCACGAAATGCAATTCCTTGGTCCCAAGCCCGCATCGCGTTGTCCTGCACAATTCGATACGCATCGTCACGGCTGAGGCCCGATTGCACCAGAGCCAACAACACTGGCTGACTGAATACCAGCCCAAGACTGGCCTCGAGATTGGCCAACATTCGCTGCGGAAACACCTGCAATCCGAGCAACAATTTGCGCATTCGATTGAGCACATAATGTGCCAATAGGGCCGAATCGGGCAACACAATGCGCTCGACGGAGCTGTGCGAGATATCTCGCTCGTGCCACAGTGCCACGTCTTGCATACCGGCCTGCAAGTTGCCTCGCAGCACCCGCGAGAGGCCACTGACGGTCTCGGCTGAGATCGGATTGCGCTTGTGCGGCATCGCTGACGAACCCTTTTGGCCGACCTTGAAGCCCTCTTGTACCTCGCGCACCTCGGTGCGCTGCAGGTGGCGCAGCTCAACCGCAATCATCTCCATCGTGGAGCCAACCGCTGCGCAGGCCCACAAGAACTCGGCATGGCGATCGCGTGCAATCACCTGAGTGGCCGGCACGGGCGTGAGACCAAGCTTCTCGCCAACGAACGCTTCGACCGACGGATCGACATTGCTATAGGTGCCAACCGCGCCACTGAGCTTGCACACCGCCACAGCGCTGCGTGCGGCACGAAGGCGCTCGCGGTCGCGATCGATCTGTAGGGCCCAGAGCGCCACCTTCATGCCAAACGTTGTGGGCTCGGCGTGCACACCATGGGTGCGACCGATCATCACCGTGTCGCGATGCGTGATAGCGAGTTGCTTCACCACGTCAAGCAAGGCCGAAGCGGAATCAATCAACAGATCGCAGGCGTCGCGCAGCATGGCGCACCAGGCAGTGTCGACAACATCGCTACTGGTGAGGCCGTAATGAATCCATGAACCAGCAGGCGAACCAATCGCCGCTTGCACGACATCGACGAATGCGGCGACATCGTGATCGGTGACAGCTTCGCGATCGAGCACCGCTTGCACGAATGCGTCGTCGATGACCGGCGCACGATTGCGACACTGCGCAGCATCGGCGGCAGGCACGAGGCCTAGCGCCACGTGCGCATCGGTGGCCAGCAACTCGATGTCGAGCCAGCGCCCGAAGCGAGCGGTGTCGCTAAACACAGCTGACATTTCGGGGAGGGCGTACCGGGGGATCATTGGCTCACGACCACAGCAGGTAGTCGTCGCGCTCGGCGCCAACACCGACAATGCGAATGGGAACTCCGACTTCGCTCTCGACAAGGCGCAAGAAGTCTTGAGCCTGGGAAGGCAGCTGCCCAGGCTCGCGAACCGCTGCGAGCGACTGGTTCCAGCCCGGCATGTCGACAAACACCGGCTCGACATCGGCGAGAAGCTGCATGCGGTCGGGGTAGTTGCGCAGTGTGGTATCGCCCACCCGATAACCAACACACACTCGAACCTGCTCGAACGTGTCGAACACATCGAGCTTGGTGAGGGCCAGCTCGGTGAGCGAGTTCAGCCGCACCGCTTGACGAAGCATGACGCAGTCGATCCAGCCCGGCCGACGACGACGACCCGTTACCGTGCCGAATTCGCGGCCGATATCGACCAACTTGTCACCGAGTTCGTCGGTGAGTTCGGTGGGAAACGGACCCGCGCCCACGCGAGTTGTGTAGGCCTTAGTGATGCCCACGATGCGGTCGATGTCGCGAGGGCCGAGGCCGGTGCCTACGCACGCCCCACCCGAGGTGGGGTTCGACGAAGTGACGTATGGATACGTGCCGTGGTCGAGATCGAGGAACGTGGCTTGGGCCCCTTCGAGCAGCAATTGGTGGCCGGCCGCCAAGGCATCGTGCAGTTCGCTGACGGTGTCGCCCACGTATGGTGCGAGCCGAGCGGCCAACGTAGAGAACTGCTCGACGATGGCATCGACATCGAGCACTGCCGCCCCAGCCGCAGCGAGCGCGACATTCTCTGCAGTGGCACGTTCTTTGAGAGCGATCGCAAACCCACTTGCATCGAGAACATCGCCCGCCCTGATGCCAACTCGGCGGGCCTTGTCGGCGTAGGCGGGCCCAATGCCCTTGAGCGTGGTTCCGATCTTGTCGTCGCCGCGGCCCGCTTCGGCGTGAGCGTCCCACGCTTGATGCCACGGGAAGATGAGATGGGCATGGCTACTCACGATGAGTCGGGCGCATGAGATGCCGCGACGCTCGAGCGTGTCGATCTCGTTGAACAAGGTGATCATGTCGACAACAACGCCGTTGCCGATGACCGGCACAACGTGGTCGTACAAAATACCGCTGGGGATGAGTTGCAGCGCATAGCGCTCGTCACCGACAACCACCGTGTGGCCGGCATTGTGACCGCCCTGATACCGAACGACGTATCCGTGCTCTTTCGAGAGGAGGTCGATGACCTTGGCCTTGCCTTCATCGCCCCACTGGGCTCCAACTACAACGGTGACAGGCATGCACGCTCCAAAAAGCCGGATTCATAGAGAACAGGCGAACGTGATGTAACCCTAGTGTCCCGCGCGCCCAATCCTTGTACCGTTTCGACCATGACTGTGATGCGACGGATGCGTTGGGACGACATGAGCGAGGCCGATCGCGCAGCGCTCTGCCATCGCGGGCTCGACGACATCTTCGATCCGGCGCTGCGCGAGTCCATCGGTCGCATCATCGAAGACGTGCGCGTCAACGGCGACGACGCCGTTTGCCGAGCCCTTCGCGACTTCGATCACATTCGGCTCGAGCCGCACCAGCTGCGCGTCAGCGAGGCCGAACTTGCCAACGCCACCGTGTCGGTAGCAGTTGATGCAGCTATCGACGAAGCGATTGCCCACCTGCGCACGTTCAACAACGCCGTGCGCGAGCGCGCCAGCGATTGGGTCGTCGAAAGCGAACCAGGTCTGTTCGTGGGCGAAAAGATCACGCCTATCGCATCGGCCGGATTGTTTGTTCCTAGTGGCAAGGCCAGCTATCCATCGGTGGCGTACCAACTTGGAGTTCCGGCAACTGTGGCTGGCGTACCCGAGATCGCGCTCGTCGTTCCGCCAGTGCCCGGCAGCGCCGGCGAAGTTGATGCCGCTGTATTAGTGGTGTGCCGCAAGCTCGGACTCAACAACGTGTTCCGCGCAAACGGGCCCGCCGGAATTGCTGCGCTCGGGTTTGGCACGCACTCCTTCCCACAGGTACGCAAAGTTGTGGGCCCCGGTTCGCCGGCCGTCACCTGCGCCCAGGTAGAGATGCAGCGCCACGGCGTGGCCACGATGATGCTGCTCGGTCCTACCGAAAGCGTGGTGCTCGCCGACGACAGCGCCGACCCAATTCGTCTCGCAGCCGACCTACTCATCGAGGCCGAGCACGGCACCGACTCAGCTGTTGTGTTGGTGACCACCTCGATCGAGTTGGCCGACAAGACCGACCTCGAGCTTGCCCGTCAACTCAATCTGCTCCCCGAGGTTCGCGCCGAAGCGGCGCGGGCTGCGCTTGGCGTGAACGGTGGGTGCGTTGTCGTTGCGTCGCTTGCCGCCGCAGCGGCGGTGGTCAACCGCTACGCGCCAGAGCACCTGCAATTAGTTGTGCACGAATCAGTCCAGCAAAGCACGCTCAATCTGCTCACCGAGGCCGGCGAGATTCTGGTGGGCCAGCACACCCCATTTAGCGCGGCCAACTATGTGCTCGGTTGCCCAGCGTCATTGCCCACAAGTGGTTTCGCCCACGTGTCGTCGGGTATCACGGTCGAGACCTTCTTGAAGCGCACGGCGATCGCCACATCCGACGAGAAGGCCATGCTGAGGTTGGCACCATCAATCATCGCCCTTGCCGACCACGAAGGCTTCCCAGCTCATGCAGCTGCATTGCGTCTACGAATGGGTCGTTAGACCCACCGAGAGCGCACACTCCTTGACAGCAACTTGACCCCCCCATTCAGCCATCTCCATTAGGTTGACGCTGTGTTATTTCGCCGGCGGAACGACGAACTTCATGGCGGTGTTTGGCGCTCTGTAGCAGGCTTTTCTGTCGCGGGAGTTCTGGCAGTTATCGCTGTCGGTTTCGGGCTTGTCGTTGTCGGTCGTCGCGTTGGCGAGCGAGAAGCAATCGCTAGTGCCCGCACGCAGACGATTCAGGTCGCTCGCGAAATTGTCGAACCCTCGGTGACAAACGGACTCGCTTCGGGAGACCCAACATCTGTTCTCGCCATCGACGACCTGGTGCGCCGATTCATCATCAGCAAAGACGTCGTACGCGTCAAAGTCTGGCGAAGCGACGGCCGCATCGTTTACTCCAACGAGCCGCGCCTGATGGGAGAAGCCTTCCCGGTGGGAGAAGACGAAGTTGAAGCGCTCGGCACGGGCACACCTGCGGCTGGTGTGAGCGACCTCTCGAGCCCCGAAAATCAATTCGAGATGGCCGACCGCAAGTTGCTTGAGGTGTACGTGCGAGTGAAGCAACCCGACGGGACTCCGTTGCTTTTCGAGTCGTATTACCGATACGACGTCGTGAGTAAGAACGGCAACAAGCTCATTCATGATTTCGCTCCCATGTCGCTTGGCGCGCTCGCCGCATTGCAGTTGGTGCAGATTCCGTTGGCATGGTCGTTGGCCAGGCGGCTGCGCGAACGCCAGCGAGAGCGCGAGGGTCTGCTTGAAAGTGCGCTCGATGCCTCATCCGCCGAGCGGCGTCGAATTGCCTCCGATCTTCACGACGGCGTGGTTCAAGACCTCGCCGGCGTGGCGCTCGTACTCAGCGGCGCTGCGCTTCAACCCAACATGTCACCGGCAGCACTCACCGCTCTTGAGGATTCGGCAGCCGATGTTCGCGAGACAATCGGGTCGCTACGAACCCTGCTCGTCGAGATCTATCCACCGAACCTGTTTGAAGAAGGCCTCGAGTCGGCACTCGACGACCTTGCCGTTCGTACGGGTAACCGCGGTGTCGACGTTGAGGTCAATGCACACGATGTCAACGGTCTGCCCAAGACTGCAACTGCCCTGATTTATCGAGCAGCCCAAGAGGCGCTACGTAACGTGGTCAGCCACTCTCAGGCAAAGAACGCTTCGCTCACGCTGTCGCATACGGCAACTTCCGCCGTTCTCGAGGTGCGCGATAACGGAGTCGGGTTCGACGACAGTCGGCTCGACATCGCCGCCGGCGAAGGCCACCTCGGAATCCGCGCGCTCAGTGGGCTCGCATCAGACGCCGGGGCCACACTCAAAGTCAGTAGCATGCCCGCAGGCGGAACCTGCCTTCGGCTTGAGGTGCCATTGCGATGATTCGACTTCTTATTGTTGATGACCATTCGGTAGTTCGCCGCGGGCTCGAAACACTGCTCGGAACATTCGCCGACATCGAGATCGTGGGCACCGCCGCCGATGGCCTTGAGGCGGTTCGGCTCGCCGCTGAGCGTCATCCCGACATCATCTTGATGGACCTCTCTATGCCGAACCTCGACGGCTTCGACGCCACCCGGCAGATCCTGGCCGCCAATCCGAACATTCGTATTGTCGCGCTCACCTCGTTCTCAGAACAGCGCAAAGTGTTCGACGCGATCTCCGCAGGCGCCATTGGCTACCTACTCAAAGACTCCACGCCGGCCGAACTCGTCGAAGGCGTTCGGGCCGCATACGCCGGTGAGTCTCCGCTCGATCCCAAAGCTGCACGAGTCCTCATTGAGGGAAAGCGAAATCCAGTTGTTCTTCCTACGTTGAGCCCGCGGGAGTGGGAAGTTGCAATGGTGCTCTCCGAGGGGCTCACCAACAAAGACATCGGCAAAAAACTTGGTATCAGCGAGCGCACTGTGAAAGCTCACCTCACCGCAATCTTCAGCAAGCTCGAGGTGTCCGACCGCACGCAGGCCGCAATTTGGGTGAGGAACAATCCACCCAACGGCTGAGCCCCACTGTGCCCGCGTGGGATCACACCATCGACCTACGCTCAAACGCGTATGAGTTCGCTGTTGCTGGTCGAAGACGACGTGCGCATCAGTCAGCCGCTGGCGCGTATGTTGCGCGCTGAAGGGTTTGAGGTACGCCACTGCGACACTGGCGCAACCGCCCTGAGCGCGGTGAGCGAAGCACTTCCTGATCTCGTGCTGCTCGACCTGAGCCTGCCCGACATCGACGGGCTCGAGATTTGCCGGCGGCTTCGCGCCACGCACCCGTCGCTTCCGATTGTGATGCTCACCGCCCGAAACGAAGAAGTCGAAGTGGTTGTAGGCCTCGATGCAGGTGCCGACGACTACATCACAAAACCGTTTCGTGTCGCTGAGCTCACTGCGCGAATTCGCACCCGACTTCGCGCCAGCCAAGCTGGTCGGCCGGCAGCGCACGATGTTGATCAGATTGGCCAGCTTCGCGTTGACCGTGCTGCGCGCCGCGCATGGTTCGGAGATGACGAACTGGGCCTCTCACCGAAGGAGTTCGACCTACTGGTGCTGCTCGCAACTCGTCACGGCGAGACCCTGAGGCGGGAGATCATCATGACCGAGGTATGGGACGAAAACTGGTGGGGCTCTACGCGCACGCTCGACACCCACATTGCAACGCTGCGGCGCAAGATCGGCGACACGTCAGACCCACCCGAACGCATCATCACGATCCGCGGAATCGGTTTCCGCTACGAAGCGGGGTGACACGGCATGCGTAAGCGGCTGGTCCGTAACACGATTCTTGTGAGCGTGATGGTGCTCGTGGTGCTGGCCACGCCTGTGATCTTGTTGCTGCAACAAGCAACTCAAGATGAGTTACGCGGTCGGCTTGCCGCCCAAGCGACCTCGATGAGCGCAACGCTGGCTGAGCCATTGTTGAGTGGCCAGCCCATCGACCAAGCTCGCCTTGTCGACCTGCTCGCCGCGGGTGACCATGTCGAGATTCGGGCGCGCAACGGCGACCTCCTCGCTACCGCAGGGTCGGTAACCGGCGACTTGATTCACGCAACCGTCGCCGGTCCCGCTGATACGCGCATCGATGTGAGTACCAACCGCGCCGATGTTCGGCGGCGTTTCAACGGACAGTTGTCGCTGCTCGGCGTGCTTGCTGCGGGCGGTGTCTTACTAGCGGCTGTTCTCGCCTCGATCTTTGGCGCCCGAGTGTCGCGCCCGCTTGAGCAACTTTCGAGCTCGGCCGCTCGACTTGGTGCTGGCGACTTCAGTGCAGCGTTGCCTCCGATATCGGGCATTCGCGAGATCGACGACATACGCACCTCGCTCGAATCGAGTGCCATGAGACTCGACCACACGCTGAACTCAGAGCGCAGTTTTATTGCTGATGCAAGCCACCAACTTCGCACCGGCCTCACCGGCATCAGCCTGCAGATCGAGTTGCTTGCGTCTCATCCTGATCCAGCGGTACGCACCGACGCATTGCATGCGCTCGAGCAGACCGACCGGCTCACAGCAACACTCGACGAGTTACTCGACCTCGCTCGCGGCGGCCGCGGGCGCCTACGAGTACCCGTTGCGCTTGAGCACATCGCCCAACAACACCGAGTCGACTGGATGCCGCGCTACCAACAGCACCGCCGGTCGCTCACATTGAGCGCTGCTGCCTCTGATCAACCGACACCGGTTCTCGCGACACCTGGCTTTGTCGGTCAGATCATCGATCTGCTGCTCGACAACGCGCTACGGCACGGCACCGGCGATGTGGACATCACCGTCAGCGGTAGGCAGTTGCGCGTGAACGATCAAGGCTCCGTGAACGCCGACCATATCGCCACCAAGTTCCTCGGCTCCGACGACCCAGTATCGCTGCACGGTCGCGGGCTCGCGCTCGCTCGGCGCTTGGCACAAGCCGATGGCGGTCGCGTCGAACTCACCTCGTCATCGCCCACAACGTTCACGTTGACGCTTCAGGCAGCGCACGACTCGCAGGGCTAAGCACGCTTGCTGCAAAAACCCGTTGGCACTCACGCAGTAGCCTTTGTGGAATGCAACGCCCCCACGTTCGAATCGGCGCTTTTGCGCTGAGCTTGATGACCATGTCGTCGCTGACCACTCTGGCCACCATGACCACAACTGCCTCGCCGGTCGCTGCGGTGGCACCTAGCGCTACATCGGCCTACCAACCCCTGGCCGTGCCGCTTCGCCTGGCCGACACCCGCGACACCGGTTCGCTGCAACGCGGTGGGGTGCTGGTTGTTCCGGTCACCGGCGACCTGCCGCTGCCGCCGCTCGCAAGCATGATCGCTGTTGTGCTCAACGTCACCGTTGTTGGACCCACAGCGATTGGATATTGGACGCTGTACCCACATGGCACCGCCTTGCCTACGGCGTCGAACCTCAACGTCGATGCGCCGGGCGCGTTTTTTGGTGATGACCTCGCATTAGCCAACATGGTCACGGTGCCCGTTGGTCCTTCAGGTGCCGTAGACGTGTACTCGTCAGCTGGCGGCAACGTGGTGGTCGACATGCTCGGTTACTACATGCCCGTTGCATCAGCGAGCGCCGGCAGGTTCGTGCCGCTGCCCGCCCCGTCACGCATGGTGGACACGCGCATCACAGCAACACCGATGATCGAGAGTGACCTTCGCACGTACGCTGTTGCAGGCGCAGCGAATGCTTCGGCCGTGGTGCTCAACGTGACCACCATCGGTAGTGGGCCCGGCTACTGGACCGTGTTTCCAGCGGGCTCCGCGCAACCGGCAACCTCAAACGTAAACACGGTCTTCGGCGGCCAGACCGCTTCGAACCAAGTGATCGTGCCGGTCGATACGGCCGGACAGTTCTCGGTGTTCTCATCGAGTGGCGGCGACTTGATCATCGACGTGATCGGCTCATTCACCGGGGAAACGGCTGCTGCCGGAACTGACGGCCTCTTCGTGCCGCTCGCTAGCCCAACGCGCTTTCTCGATAGCCGTTCGGCGGCGCTCAACCCACTGGGTGGCACGCAACGCTTACTGCCCGGATGGAATCTCGAAGTTGGCGTCTCGAGCAATGCTGCTATCGGTAGGTCTGACATCTCGGCGGTTGCGCTGAACCTCACGGTCGACGACGCGCTCGACGCCGGCTACATCAGTGTCACGCCTGCGGGTTCAAACAACCCTGCGGTGAAGCAGCGCGACACCTCGTCGATGAACGTGAGTTGGGCTGGCCAGACGCTGGCCACTCAAGTGATCGTGCCCGTGTCGGCGCGGGGCTTCGACGTATTTGCTCAGAACCCCACCCATGCCATTGCTGACATCAGCGGTTTCTATCTCGGCACGCCAGTGGCCGCCCCGTTCGGCACTCCACAAAACGTAGACCCAACGCCACCGCTGTGTGCGGGCTTCATGAACACCGCCATCCTCAGCGCTGGTCGCGGCGCAACCGGCGCCAACGTGGCTGCCATTCAACAACGACTTCTTGACTTCGGATTCTGGAATGAAGGGGCCAACGGCACGTACAGCTGGAGCACCCAACAGGCCGTGATGGCGTACCAGAAGTGGCATGGGCTCACGCCGAACGGCACGGTCAACGCCGCAACCGCACGCAGTTTGAACTGGCCGAACTGTCGTGCCACTGCTGGCATCACCAATTCTGGCGATCTGTTCGAAGTGGACAAGGGTCGCCAGCTCGGATTCTTTGTGCGCAATGGCCAAATGCTGCTCGTCGTCAACGTGTCCACCGGCGGCGGTTACTTCTACGAAGCCGACAACCAGATCACGGGCGCCAAAGTGTCTGGCACCGCCATCACCGATGTGGGCACATTCCACATCTATCGAGTCATTGATCAGCCCGCCTACAAAGGCACGCTTGGCACGCTGTATCGCCCGCGGTTCGTGGTGCGCGGCATCGCCGTGCACGGTGCACCCAACGTGCCCGGTTACGCCGCCTCACACGGATGCATTCGGGTGAGCAACCCGGCAATGGACATGATCTGGGCGCTCAACCTGTTGCCAATGGGCAGCAAGGTTGTTATCCACGAATAGTTGAGTCAGAGCAGCGCGATGCGATCGTCGACAACATCGACCATCACGGTGTCGCCGTCGCTGACCGTACCCTGCAGAAGACGCACGGCCATCGGGTCGCTGATCTCGCGTTGGATCGTGCGCTTCAGCGGCCGAGCACCGAAGGCAGGATCGAACCCTTGATGGGCCAAGAGGGCCATCGCTGCCTGGGTGACATCGAGCGTGATGCGCCGGGCTGCCAACCGCGAACGAAGCGAACCGAGCTGAATGGTGACGATCTCGACGATGTCGGCTTCGGTGAGTGAACGGAAGCGAATGATGTCGTCGACGCGGTTGATGAACTCAGGCTTGAAGAACGAACTCGGATCGCCTGCGAGGTTGCTGGTCATGATCAACACCACATTGGTGAAGTTCACGATGCGGCCCTGCCCATCGGTGAGGCGGCCGTCGTCGAGCACTTGCAGCAACACATTGAAAACATCGGGGTGCGCCTTTTCGATCTCGTCGAGCAAGACCACGCTGTACGGCCGGCGGCGCACGGCCTCGGTGAGTTGGCCACCTTCGTCGTAACCCACATAGCCAGGGGGCGCACCGATGAGCCGGCTCACCGAGAACTTCTCCATGTATTCAGACATGTCGATGCGCACCATTGCCCGATCGTCGTCGAACAGATACTCGGCCACAGCACGAGCCAATTCGGTTTTACCGACACCGGTTGGCCCGAGGAACATGAACGAGCCAATGGGACGATCTGGATCGCTGAGCCCGGCACGACTGCGGCGAATGGCGTGTGACACGGCGGTGACTGCGTCGTCTTGGCCAATGACCCTGCGATGCAGCAGCGCCTCAAGGTTCACGAGCTTGGCCATCTCGCCCTCGAGCAAACGGCTCACCGGGACACCCGTCCATTTGCTGACAACCTCGGCGATGTCTTCGGCATCGACCTCTTCTTTGAGCATGCGGTTGCCGCTCTGCAACGTATCGAGATGCGCCGTGGCTTCTTCGATACGGCGCTGCAGTTCGGGCATGCGGCCATAGCGAATCTCGGCCGCAACATTGAGATCGGCTTCGCGCTCAAGTTGGGTACCGAGATGCTCGAGTTCTTCTTTCAACGTACGGATGGCGGTGATGGCCTGCTTCTCGCCTTCCCAGTGAGCGCGCATCGTTGCACTTTGCACATTGAGACCGGCGAGCTCGTCGTTGAGCGCATCGAGGCGCTCGATGGACGCCACATCGGTTTCTTTGCTGAGTGCCACCTGCTCGATCTCGAGCTGCAGTATGCGGCGTTCGACGATGTCGATCTCGGTAGGCATCGAGTCGATTTCAATACGCAGCTTGCTGGCCGCTTCGTCCATCAGATCGATGGCTTTGTCGGGCAAGAAACGGTTGGTGAGATAACGGTTGCTGAGCACCACTGCGCTGACCAACGCGCTGTCTTGGATGCGCACGCCGTGGTGCACTTCGTAGCGCTCTTTCAGGCCGCGCAGAATAGCGATGGCGTCTTCGACCGACGGCTCACCGACGTAGACCTGCTGAAAACGACGTTCGAGCGCGGGATCCTTTTCGATGTGCTTGCGGTATTCGTCGAGCGTGGTTGCGCCGATCATGTGGAGCTCGCCACGAGCCAACATCGGCTTGATCATGTTGCCCGCATCCATCGCGCCCTCGCCGGCACCCGCACCAACAATGGTGTGGATCTCATCGATAAACGTGATGACCTCGCCAGCCGAATCGATGATCTCTTTGAGCACCGCCTTGAGCCGCTCTTCGAACTCGCCGCGGTACTTAGCGCCCGCCAACATGGAGGCAATATCGAGGCTGATCAACCGGCGGTTCTTGAGCCCCTCGGGCACATCGCCATCGGCGATGCGACGAGCGAGGCCTTCCACGATGGCGGTCTTGCCCACACCAGGTTCGCCAATGAGCACCGGGTTGTTCTTGGTGCGGCGACTGAGCACTTGGATGACGCGACGAATCTCTTCGTCGCGCCCAATGACCGGATCGATCTTGCCGTCGCGGGCGCGCTTGGTGAGATCTTGTCCGTACTTCTCAAGCGCCTGAAACTGCTCTTCGGGATTGGCGCTGCTGACGCGATGACTGCCACGCACTTGCTGCAGTGCTTGCAGCATTTCTTCACTGCCGATGCCAAGCCGTTGGTTCATCGCCAGCAACAGATGCTCGACCGAGAGGTAATCGTCTTTGAGGTCTTTGCGATAGGTCTCGGCGTTTTCGGCGATGTTGGTGAGCTCACGGCTCATGCGTGGTTCGGATCCGCCATATGCGCGAGGCAACTTGGCCACAGCCTCTTCAGCTTTGTTGCGCACCATCAACGGTGCCAACCCCAGCGACTGCACAAGCGCCGCAGCGATGGTGCCCTCTTGGCCCATCAACGCGACCATCACGTGGTCGGGGGTGATCTCGGGGTTGCTGTTCGCTTTGGCCTGATCGATTGCGGCCGCGAACGCTTCCTGTGTCTTGTGGGTCCATTTTTTCGGGTCGAACGCCATACCGGCAGGCTACCCCGTGATAATAAAGTTGATACGAGGCATATCAACATTTATCGATAGTCTGCACAGGTGCCGTCGCCTCTGAACCCTTCAACCAGCGCCGCCCTTCCTCGGCTGATGGCGTTCGATCTCGACGGAACGCTGCTCGATCCAGCGGGCAACATCACTCAACGCTCGGTAAACGCGCTGCTTGCGGCACACGCCGCAGGCGTACAGATTGTGCTCGCAACGGGTCGGCCGCCGTTCATGATGCACGACCTCATCGAAGCAATCGGTCCAGCAATCACCCACGGCGTGATGGCCAACGGTGCCATCGTGTGCACCTTCCCCGATGCAGTACCACTGCGCACCTTGCACTTCGAGTTCAACAGCGCGGTCGAGATCATCACGCGTCTGCGAGCGGTTGACCCACTGCTCGGCTTTGCGCTCGCCACCGATCGCGGCTTTGCGGCCGAGCCTGGTTTCGTCGAGCGCATGCCCTCGCCCGCCAACATGCCGATCACCCACGATGTGCTCGTCGCCTCCGAAGGCGCGTCCGTCGTCGTAAAGCTGTTTGTGTTTCACCACACGGTCGGGGCGCACGAGTTAATGGTGCAACTCGCGCCGCATGTGAGCAACGGCTTCGACGTCTTCCACATGGGCGCCGAGGCTGTAGAGATCGGCGCTGCCGGAGTCGATAAGGCCGCCGGGCTGCAATGGCTCTGCGCGCACCTCGGTATTGAAGCTCACGAAGTGATGGCGTTCGGCGACAACACCAACGACCACACGATGCTCTCGTGGGTTGGTCGCAGCGTGGCGATGGGTAATGCATCGCCAGCAACCCAGGCGCTGGCTACCGACATAGCGCTCACCAACTCCGACGATGGTGTTGCTGTGTTCATTGAGCAACTTCTCGAGGCACACCGTCGTCGCGTCGATGCGTGATCCGTTCGATACGGTGACTCGGGTATGAGTCCCGCCGCGGCCGCGTCACCAGAGCTGCAACTCAGCTGGCACGACAACGCCCTGCACCTGTGGGCAATCAACCGCAGTGATGGTTCGGTGCTACATCTCGTTGAGCTCATTCGTCTCGCCGATCGGCTGCTTGGTCGCCACAACGCTGCGGCCGCCCTTCCCACGCGCATTCCGCTGCAGTTGCCCGAGCCGCTGGGTCAGCGTGCAACGCCCACACTGCGCATGCCCGCAGACGGGCTCTGCGATCTCTCAGATGCAGAGCAGCCAGCAACACTGCGTTGGTTCGCGGCCGTGGCAGCGCTCGCGCAAACTGCTGTGCGAGCCGGATGCATTCGGCCAACGCTCGAGGTAAACGGACCGGTGTTTGTGGCACGTTGGGTCGCTGTGCTTGAGCACGCACTGGTGGCCGCACTGAACGAGTTGCACAACGTGATGCCGCCCGCGTGTGGCGTAGACGACATGCCGTCGTTCTTCAATGTGGTGGTCGATGCAGTGGCCCGCCGACGCCTCAACGAAATCGGCTGGCGACCGGCCCCGCCGCGCCAATCACGCGGCGCCAACTACCGCGCGGCGCAAAGCACATTTCGAGCGCTGAGCTCAGCGTCGGGGCACGTGCTCTACCGCACCGACGACATGAGCGCGCTCACCGAACTTGCGCATACCTTCGAACACGAAGTCGATCGAGCACTCGGTGTGCCCGTAGTGGCGGCGCAACTGCGGTTGCATCTGCCAACTGAGGCCGACGACCCATGGCGGCTCACCCTCGAACTCTTCGACGTCGACCAACCACAGCGCTGGTGCACCGCAGCCGACGTCATGGCTGAAAATGCGCTGGCGCGCGACATCGCGCGACAACCACAACACGTTCCACGTTTGCGGTCGCGGATTGAGACAGCCGGACAGCTCATCGGCATGCATCTCGACACGCTCGAGGCATTCGCTGTCGACTCCACGTGCACGGTTGAATTGTCGCTCGACGAGGTCGAGACCTTTCTCACCACAGCGCCCGCTGTTCTCGACGATCTCGACGTGCGCCTGCTCGGCCCCGAGCATCTGTTGCGCGCCAAGACCAACGTGCACGCCACTGCCACCCCGAAACCCGACGTACCGTCGAGTGGTCGATTCTCGGCCGGGGCGCTGGTGCAATGGGACGCCACCATCGACAACTCACCCATCGACGAAGCACAACTCGAGCGCGCCGCAGCGGTGGGGAACTCGCTGATCCACGTGAACGGCCGCTGGGTTCGGCTCGACGCCGAGCAGGTGAAATCAACGCTGGGTCGACTGCACAAACATCGCAAAGACCACAGCGAGCTCGATGTGGGCGGGCTGCTGAAGCTTGCGGCCGAAGCCGCCGCCGCAGAGTCGGCAGACGCTGGCGCTGCGGTTGCCCTACAGACCGACGGGTGGATCGCCGAATTGCTTGCGGGCTTGCCCGATGAGCAACTCGAAGAGTTGCACGAACCCGACTCGTTCGTGGGTGAACTGCGCCACTACCAACGACGCGGGTTGAGCTGGATGGGGTTTCTGGCACGCATCGGCCTTGGTGGTTGCCTCGCCGACGACATGGGTCTCGGCAAGACCGCCACCACCTTGGCGCATCTGGCCACGCGACCCGGCCCACATCTAGTGGTGTGCCCGCTCAGCGTGGTGCACAACTGGTACTCCGAGGCCGCTCGCTTCACGCCGCACATGCAAGTCGCCATTCACCACGGCGGCGAGCGCGCTCGGGGCGACACGGCAGCCGAACAACTCATCCCGTCAGACATTGTGGTCACCACCTACGGTCTGCTCGCTCGCGACATCGATGCGCTCGGCGCAATGAAGTGGGGCACCTTGGTGCTCGACGAAGCGCAGAACGTGAAGAACCATCTCACCCGCGCGGCGCGCGCCGTGCGACACATCAACGCCGACCAGAAGTTGGCGCTCACGGGCACGCCGGTAGAAAACCACCTCGGCGAGCTGTGGGCCATTCTCGATGCGGTCAACCCCGGTTTGTATGGCAGCGCCAACTCGTTCAACGACAAGTACGCGAAGCCCATCCAACGAACCGCCGATCCCACTGCAACGGCTGCGCTACGCGCGCTCACGCAACCGTTCATTCTTCGCCGCACCAAGGCCGACAAGACATTGCTGCCCGAGCTACCCGACAAGATCGAACAAGTGGCTTGGGCAACCCTCACTCGCGAGCAAGCCACCATGTATCAAGCGGTGGTCGATCAATTGCTGGCCGATGCGCAAGCCGAGACCGGAATGAAACGGCGCGGTCTGGTGCTGGCCGCGCTCACACGGCTCAAGCAGATCTGCAACCACCCTGCGCACGCCACAGGCGACGGCTCGCGGCTCGCGGGTCGTTCGGGCAAGCTCACGCGCTTCGACGAATTGGTCGACGAGTTGCTCGAACTTGGCGAACGTGCGCTGGTGTTCACCCAGTTCCGCGAGATGGGTCTGCTGCTGCAACGCCACCTCGGCGAGCGTCTACAGATCGATGCGCCGTTTCTGCATGGTGGCATCTCGCGCACCGGCCGCGACACCATGGTGCAGCGATTCCAAGCCGGCGAAGGCTCGCCCCTCTTGTTGGTTTCACTCAAAGCCGGCGGCACCGGACTCAACCTCACCGCTGCATCACAGGTGATTCACTTCGACCGCTGGTGGAATCCTGCGGTCGAAGACCAAGCAACCGACCGAGCGTGGCGACTCGGCCAGTCGAACACCGTGTTGGTGCACAAACTGGTCTGCGAAGGAACCCTCGAAGAACGCATCAGCCAACTCATCGACGACAAGAAGCAACTCGCTAATTCGGTGCTCGGAACCGGCGAGCAATGGCTCACAGAACTGTCTACCGATGCGCTGCGATCGTTGGTCGTGCTTACCCCCGGGACGCAAACATGAGCGCGCCCGGTGCATCACGCGAGGGTCGACTGGTCTCGACGATGATCGATGTCATGCTCGCTGGTCTCTGCGATCCGGCGCGCTTTCGGCGCGGTCGCGAGTACGCGCGTCAAGGCGCTGTCAACGACTTGCTCATCGCGTCTGGCATTGCCACCGCCAAGGTGCAGGGCAGCCGCGCTCAGCCGTATTCAGTAACCATCCGCACGGTTCCAACAACGGCCACCTCCCTCGACGGTGAGAAGCTGACATCGTTGGTGCCAACTCGCGACGAAGTGAACTTCGATTGCGATTGCCCCGACTGGGACTCGCCCTGCAAGCACGCCATCGCCGCGATGGTGTTCTTGTCTGAGCGCATCGCGTACGAACCAGTGCTGTTATCGAAATGGCGCGCGCTCGAACCCGCCGAAACACCTCCGCGGGCAACAGCGGGTTCACGCGCGGGCAACGCACCAAGCAAGCCTGAGACCAATGCGGTGCATCTCGATGCCCATGCTCATGCTGCGCTCAACGCGTTCTTGGGCAGCCACGTGTCGGTCAAGATGCCCGTGCTCGGCTCGGCGCCAGCCGCCCCCGAAATGTGGGACGAGCCGTGGTCGTTCATCCTGAATGATGCGCTCACAGCACTGGCGCGCAAGGCACCCTAAGCCAGCGCGCTCGCCAGCAAGAATTAGGGCATTGGTTTGGAGCGCTGGCCAAACACCGCAACGGATTGCCGCAGCGGAACCAGATCGCGGCGCGGTGCACGGCGCTCGGCCTCGGCCAACGCTGTGGTGGCCATATGCCGCAGCTCGGCAACTTCTTGGCGAAGCCGAACGACCTCGGCTTCAAGAGCCATCACCTGACGGATGCCCTCGAGGTTCATGCCCTGGCCGGCAAGTTCTTGAATGCGACGCAAGGTATCGATGTCGACATCGCTATAGCGGCGATTGCCGCCCTGCGATCGAGCCGGTTGCACGAGTCCGCGACGCTCGTAGATGCGCAGCGTTTGCGGATGCATACCAGCCAACTCGGCGGCAACCGAGATCACATAGACAGCGTGATTTCTACTGCGCATGGTTATGCCCCCAAGTGTTCTCGAGGAGAGACCGTAGTCGCTTCTGCCAGCGCTTCAATTGCTTCGCGTTGCTCGTGAGTGAGCGAGTGAGGCACCTGAACTTCGACGGTGACGATGAGATCGCCGGTGTGTTTGGGGGTCTCGACCCCTTTGCCCTTGACCCGATGACGACTGCCGGTTTGCGTGCCGTGTTTGAGACGCAACGTGACGCGCTCGCCAGAGAGCGTTGGGATGTCGATCTCGGCGCCGAGCGCTGCCTCGGCAAACGTGATGGGTACACGAATGGTGAGGTTGGTGCCGTCACGGCCGAAGATGTCGTGAGCCTTCACGCGGCAATCGACAAAGAGATCGCCAGGCGGGCCGCCGTTGCGACCTGGCGAACCGCGACCCTTGACTCGAATGCGCTGCCCATCGGCCACTCCAGCAGGGAGGCGAACCTTGACCTCGCGCTGGCGCTTTTCGATACCGCTACCACGACAACCGTTGCACGGTGACTCGATGACGAGACCGCGACCCTGACACGCACGACATGGCGAGCTAAACGAAAAGAAGCCTTGGTTGTCATCGACAACGCCTCGACCACCGCATTGCGAACAGTGACGAGGCGACGTACCGGGCTTGGCGCCCGAACCCCCGCAGGTGCTGCACTGCGCATCGCCCGTGAGATAGAGCGACGTCGTGAGACCCGTGATGGCATCGACAAAGTCGAGGTTAAGCACAGCTTCGAGATCGGAGCCGCGTTGGGGCCCCGCACCCGATGACGCGCCGCGTCCGCGGCCACGACCACCGGCGCCGGCACCGCCAAACATATTGAACAGGTCGCCGAGGCCCTCGGCCCCAACATTGAAACCGCCGGGCCCACCGGCGCCGGGGCCACCGTGGCCAAAGCCGCCCATTGGCCCAAGGCGACGAACTTCGTCGTATTCCTTGCGCTTGGTTTCGTCGCTGATCACGTCGTAGGCGGCAGAAATTTCCTTGAAGCGGGTTTCGGCAGCCTCATTATCGGGGTTGGCGTCGGGGTGACTTTCGCGCGCGAGTTTGCGATAGGCCTTGGTGATCTCTTTCGCCGTGGCCGTCTCGGATACGCCGAGGATCTTGTAGTAATCCTTTTCGTACCACTCTCGCTGCGCTGTCATGTCGTCACCTCTGGGTTAGCCCCGAACCTTCACCATGGCGGGGCGAAGTACTTTGCCCTTCCAGCGATAACCAGTTCGCAGCACTTCGCTCACCACTGGCTCACTGGTTTCATCAGTGGCAGGCTCGTGCAGAACCGCCTCGGCGTGCGCTGGGTCGAACGGCTTCTCGACGAGATCCATTGCCTCAAGGCCCTGCCGTTGCATAGCGCCCATCAGTTGCGACCAAATTGGCTCGACGCCCTCGACACCGTGTGCGAACGCTGCCTCGCACGCATCGAGCACGGCAAGCAATGACTCGGCCACCTTGCCGCTGGCGCGGTCGATTTCGTCGGCTTGAGTGGCGAGAGCGCGCTTGCGATAGTTCTCAAAGTCGGCCTGCAGACGCAGTGCAATGTCTTTGAACTGATCACGTTCGGCTGTAACCAGCTCGAGTTCGGTTGGGACCACAACGGTTTCGTCGACAGGCGCGGCACCTGGGGCTGATGTCTCAGATCCCAGGGCCTCGTCTGCGGTTTCATCGTTCATAGCGGGATCATCGCTCACTTGTCGTCGACGATTTCGGCGTCGATGATCTCTTCGTCGCTACCGGCGCCCTCTTGACCGCTTGCCGACGTGCCGGCTGCATCGGTGTCGCGTGCAGCAGCTTCGTAGAGCTTCTGCCCGAACGCCTGCAGCGCATCGGTCAACGAGGTGGTCGCCTCCTTGATGCCGTTGACGTCGTTGCCAGTGAGCGCAGTCTTGAGACCACTGAGCGGTGTCTCAACCGAGGCCTTGTCTTCGGCGCTTGCGGTTTCGCCTTGATCACGCAACATCTTCTCGGCTTGGTACACGGCAGAGTCGGCGTTGTTGCGCACTTCGGCTTCATCGCGACGCTGCTTGTCTTCTTCGGCGTGCATTTCGGCGTCGCGCACCATCTGCGCAATGTCGTCTTTGTTGAGCGTGCTCTGACCGCTGATGGTCATCGACTGCTCTTTGCTGGTGGCCCGGTCTTTTGCAGACACGTGCACAATGCCGTTGGCATCGATGTCGAAGGTGACCTCGATCTGGGGCACGCCACGTGGCGCAGGTGGAAGATCTACCAATTGGAACTTGCCGAGGGTCTTGTTGTAGCCAGCCATCTCGCGCTCGCCCTGCAACACATGAATCTCAACGCTTGGCTGCATGTCTTCGGCGGTGGTGAACACCTCGGTGCGGCGGGTTGGAATGGTGGTGTTGCGCTCGATGAGCTTGGTCATCACGCCACCCTTAGTCTCGATACCAAGGCTCAGCGGGGTGACGTCGAGCAGCAGCACATCTTTGACATCGCCCTTGAGCACGCCAGCCTGAACAGCAGCGCCAACGGCCACGACTTCGTCGGGGTTCACGCTCTTGTTTGGCTCTTTACCGGTGAGGCTGATCACGAGATCATTCACCGATGGCATACGAGTAGAGCCACCCACCAAGATCACGTGGTGCAACTGGCCCTTGCTGACGTTTGCATCTTTGAGCGCCTGCTCGAACGGAATGCGGCAACGCTCGATGAGGTCGGCGGTCATCTCTTGGAACTTGGCGCGTGTGAGCGACTCATCGAGGTGCAATGGGCCATCGGCATTGGCCGTGATGAAGGGCAGGTTGATCTGAGTCTGCTGCACCTGGCTGAGTTCGATCTTTGCCTTTTCAGCCGCTTCCTTGAGGCGCTGGGTGGCCATGCGATCGTTGGCGAGATCGACACCGTGAGCCGACTTGAACTGCTGCACGAGCCAATCGATGATGCGCTGGTCCCAGTCGTCGCCACCAAGCTTGGTGTCGCCGTGGGTGCTCTTCACTTCGAAGACGCCATCACCAATCTCGAGCACGCTCACGTCGAACGTGCCGCCACCAAGGTCGAACACCAAGATGGTTTCATCTTCGGTGCTCTTGTCAAGGCCGTAGGCCAAGGCCGCAGCGGTTGGCTCGTTGATGATGCGCAGCACCTCGAGACCAGCAATCTGGCCGGCCTCTTTGGTGGCGGTGCGCTGGGCATCGTCGAAATAGGCAGGGACCGTGATGACGGCTTGGGTCACAACATCGCCGCAATAGGCCTCGGCGTCACGCTTGAGCTTCATCAGCGTGCGAGCGCTGATCTCTTGGGCGGTATAGCGCTTGCCATCGATGTCTTCGCTGCGCCAAGTGGTGCCCATTTGGCGCTTGATGCTGCGGAAGGTGCGATCGGGGTTGGTGATTGCCTGACGCTTGGCAACTTCGCCAACGAGCACCTCGCCGGTCTTGCTGAAAGCCACCACGCTGGGGGTGGTGCGTGCGCCCTCGGCGTTGGCGATCACAACTGGTTCGCCCGCCTCGAGGAAGGCAACGACGCTGTTGGTGGTACCGAGGTCGATTCCGACTGCCTTGGCCATGATGGTGTACTCCTGTGTTCAGTAGTGCTGAAAGTCGTGCGTAATTGGGGGGAGTTCTGAGCAATGCTGAGTGAACTCCACGCAAGATTACCGGCGCATCGTTTGCGCACACAACCTACGTTCACAAAACTTGAGTCGATGTGACTCAAGTTTCATGCCTACTGTTTTGGTGAGGCGTGGCCAGGCTTCCAGAACCCGGGGAGCGGTTCGTCGGCGTGACCACCGCGGGCATAGGCGCCCAGCCGCGCCAAGGCATCGGCAGCGGTGAGATCGATCACGTCGTACACCGTTGACGGCCCCGCCGACCGCAATGCCAAGTCGCCCGGGGTACCGTCGCGGGCTAACGCCGTGGTGAGCACCACGAAGGGGCCATCGAGATGAGCGACCACGGCTGCGGCTCGACCCAATGTGCGCCACACAACATCGGTCTTGACGAGACCACCGCGATGGCTCGTGGCTCCGCCTGCAACGTCGAAGTACCAACGCGCGCCGCGTGCATCGGCGGCCATCAGACTGACTGCCACCCCGGTGCGACGCACGCGATGTCCCACGGCGACATCCTGAAATCCGGCGGCCAACAC
>Ga0194058_10000095_pt1 | contig 33208 bp, 35 predicted proteins | sample SepL4417m_MetaG_FD_155490 | JGI IMG/M metagenome (GOLD analysis project Ga0194058, IMG submission 155490) | Anoxic zone freshwater microbial communities from boreal shield lake in IISD Experimental Lakes Area, Ontario, Canada - Sep2016-L442-17m | ecosystem: Environmental > Aquatic > Freshwater... | reverse complement strand
CAATTAATACCATCTATTATAGATAATCAGACCATTAAGTTTTGGCAGAAGCGTTTGCTTGATCGTGTAGCCAGGGGCGACCAACCAAGGAAAGCACTGCAGCTGAGTCTTCCCAAAAGCGGCGAAGGCCCGGAAGCAAAGCCGTCCGCAATTTGCCGATGGAGTCGAACATCGCGTTGGCAAAGCCTTCGGTGTCTTTGATCACATCCCAGAGCTGCTCGCAGGGATTGAGTTCCGGGCTGTATGGCGGCAGTGAGATGATATGAACTCCTTCGGGCAGGCGCGCATCGCCTGGCTGCAAATGAAAACCGGCTTGGTCAGCGATGACTACATGCTCGGCACCGGGATCGCTTGAACGCAGGTGTTCCAGGAACAAGGCATTGCAATCCAAGTTCACTGTTGGCAGATGCAGGAACTCCGCCCGGCCCTCCACCACTTCCAGCGCGCCATAAAGATAATCCCATTCGTATCGGGTTTGTCGCTGCAGCGTTGGCCTCACTCCTTTGGTGATCCACACCTTGCGGGTTTCAGTGTGGAGCCCGAATCGGGCTTCGTCCATCACCCACACTCGCACCCGGCTGCCACCCCCTATCGTGAGAGCCTCGAGCCGGGCTCCCAGCTCATTTTTGAAAGCCTCTGCCGCTACGGGATCTGCTCCGGGGTGTCTGGGCCGCGGCACCCGCAGCACCCCTCCGCATTTTTTTATCCATTGCCAGACCGTGACATACGGCTTTTGCACCCCATGTTCCCGCGCGAGCCACTGCCGCGCAGCCTGCGCTGTCGTCCACCTTCCGCTCTGGACTCCTTCTCGGAGCTGACGGCTGACTTTTTCGGACAGCCCGCGCAACTCTCCTGCTTGCGGTCCGGGCTTTCCCCTCTGCAGCAGACTTTCAAATCCTCCCTTGCGAAAGGCTCGAATCCATTCAAATGCGCTCGCCCGTGAACATCCGCAGATCCCGGCAATCTCTCCCGCGCTGTGTTCTCCTTCCGCAGCAAGCTTCATACACAACAAGCGAACCTTGCTGCGAGAATCCTTTTCCTGCCGGTATCTTTGCTCGATCTGAGCGCTCAGGTCCGGCCTCCCAAGCTTAAGTTTTCGTGTGCGCACGTCCCTTTATCTCACGCAAACTCATATAGTCCAGTTATTTCAACTAGATGGTATTAGCCCGCAAGGAAGAAGAGGGATGCTTCTACCGACATGGAGATTCCTACTGATCTGCCATCTTCCGATTCCAGGCGTGGGGCGGCGGTCCCCGTGCCACCTCTGAAACCTACAGCCCCTATATTTCTTCGTGCGGATGCGGATAACAAGGTTATCCATGTAAGCCAGAGCCTTGCCGCTTACCTCGGAGTCGAAAAACGGAGTTTGCTGGCCTCCGCGCATGTCGCCGATCACCCAAAGTGCACCACCTCGGATCACTTCAAAGTGCACCACTTTTGGACGGAAAAACAGCCCCCTGTTTGACCTCATGAAAAGGGGGTTGGATGGGGTCTATGACCAACGTCCTGAAAGTGAACAAACAAGAAACGATACGAAATCTTTACGAGAAGGGGTGGTCGCTTAGGCGGATTGCCGAAGAACTGGGGATAAACCGGCGCACGGTGGCACGCCATGCGGCAAAGTGCACCAGGGAAGTGACCCCCGGCTCGGAGGGCGATTCAAAGTGCACCAGGGAAGTGATCCCCGGCTCGGAAGGCGATTTAAAATGCACCGGGGAAGTTGCTGTCGGTTTAGTGGAGGCGATTTTAGCGGAGCAGCACTCTGCGGCCAGGAGAGCCAAGAGCCGATGTGAGGAGCAGAGCGCCGTGATTGAGGGGAAGATCGCCAAGGGACTGAGCGCACAGAGGATTTATCAGGATCTGGTCCAGGAGCATGGATTCCAAGCTTCCTACCAGTCGGTGAAACGCTTTGTGGCGAAGCTCAAAACACGGGAACCCAAGCGGGTGTGGCGCATGGAGTGCCAGCCAGGAGAAGAGGTGCAGGTGGACTTCGGTCTTGGCGCGATGATCGTGGATGCGGAGGGGGGCCGGAGGAGGAGCTGGGTGTTTCGCATGGTGCTGAGCTACTCGCGCAAGGGCTATAGCGAGGCGGTGATGCGGCAGGATACGGAGACGTTTTTGCGGTGTCTGGAAAATGCGTTTCGCTATTTTGGCGGAGTTCCGCAGGTGCTGAACCTGGACAACCTGAAGGCGGCGGTATTGAAGGCCGACTGGTATGACCCCGAGATCAACCCGAAGCTGGCGGACTTCTGTCGGCATTACGGGGTGTGCGTGATCCCGTGCCGCCCGGGAACGCCGGAACATAAGGGCAAGGTGGAGAGCGGGGTGAGATACGTGAGAAACAACGGGCTCAAAGGGCACGATTTTCACTCGGTCGGGACGGAGAACGTGCACTTGGCGCATTGGGAAACCCACGTGGCCGACAAGCGCATCCACGGAACGACATGCAAGCAGGTGGGCGCGCTCTTTGAGGAGGAACGAAAGCACCTGCAGCCACTGCCGGCCTCGCTCTTCCCGAGCTATCAGGAAGCCCTGCGCACGGTGGGGAGAGACAGCTTTGTGGAAGTGGCCCGCTCGTATTACGAGGTGCCCCCGGAGTACATCGGCAACCGGGTCTGGGCACGATGGGATGGTCGGGTCGTGCGCATTTTGAACGCGCGCCAGGAGCAGGTGCAAATGCACACGCGCCTTGAGCCGGGGAAGTTCAGCCGCACGCTGGGATGCTCAGGCATGAGCCATCCTGTGCTCGTCTCCTGCCGCCTCTGGGTCGAGAGGGTCGGGATGCTGGGCCGTTCGTGCGAGCAGTGGGCGCAGTGTTCCGTGGACAGGCGCGGTCCAGAGGCACTGCGTTCGATCATGGGGCTCTGGAGCCTGAGGAAAACGCACGCATCGGCCGCCGTGAACCAGGCCTGCGAAAAGGCAGTTGCCGCCGGGCTCAAGCGGCTCAAAGACATCAAGCGACTGCTGGGAAAACCCGGCCAGCATCAAGAGGAATTGGCTTTCCAAGAAAGCCATCCGCTCATCCGCGACCTCGGGGTCTACGGAGAATTTATCAACAACTATGAACCATCAAATCCTTAAACGACACGCGCAGAACCTCAGGCTCTCGGGGCTGCTGGGCAGCTTGGAGCTTCGGCTTCAGGAAGCCGAAGCCAACCGTCTTCCCCACAGCCAGTTCCTGGAACTCGTGCTCCAGGATGAACTCGACGTGCGAGCATCCCGCCAGGTCGGGCGCCGCAACAAAGCCGCCTGCTTCCGGGACACGCGAAACCTCGAAGACTTCGACTTCTCCTTCAATCCCTCGGTTCCGCGCGGCAGGATTTACCAACTGGCCACCTGCCAGTTCGTTCGCCAGAAGCGCGATGTGCTCCTGGTGGGTCCGCCCGGAGTCGGAAAAAGCCACCTCGCCCAAGCCATCGGAGCCGAGGCGATCCGGGCTGGGTTCCTCGTGCTCTACCGCTCGGTATTCGATCTGGTGCGCGAACTCCTCGCCGAACAAACCGAGGCAGGAGTGGGCCGGATGTTGGCCCGCTACCTCAAGCCCGACCTGCTCATCATTGATGACATGGGGCTCAAAGTCCTGCCGCCAAAAAGCGGGGAAATCCTCTTGGAAATCGTCATGCGCCGCTACGAAAACCGTTCCACGTTCATGACCTCCAACCGCCCCATCGAGGAATGGGGCAAGCTCCTGTGCGACGTTCCAGCCGCCAGCGCCATCCTCGACCGCCTGCTCCACCACGCGGAAACCATCCCCATAACCGGACGTAGCTACCGGCTCCAGCAAAGCACGATGGACCGTTCCTCTGCCGATGAAACCCCGCCGCCAACAGATCGCGCCGAGAAAAAAAGTGCGGCCTCGCGGCCGGAAACCAACACGACGCAGGGAACCACGGTTCCCCGCACCCCTCCTCTAAGGGGAACAGCATCAGCCCGCGAGTGAAAATCATACCTCTCGCCTCCACGAATCAACCGCTTGCCACCAGCCAGAAAATGAACTAAAAAAACCGCGTCCGAAGTGGTGCACTTTGAACTTTAAATAGGTGACCCGAGGTGGTGCACTTTGAAGTGACCGGCGAGAAGCATCCACGCGCCGCATCCGGGGAGTCGTTTGTGGCTTTGACGTTCGACAAGAATTTATATGTTTATTCGCTGGTTGCCATTATTGCTTGCACTGTTTCTCTGCAGTTGCGCTTCCACATACTCAAAAAAGGCCCTAAATGGACGCTGGACTTCTGGAGATGGAACAAAGAGTTACGTGGTGGATCGTTACCCTGACGGCCGATACGCTGAGAAGGCGTATTTTAGCATAAATCTGAACAAGCTCTCTGAGATTGTGTTAAATTGGGGACGTTGGACTATTCGAGGTAAGAAGTATGTCTACATTATTGACGGCAGCACCTCGGATACGGTGAAACGCTTTTTAGGAAAATGGAGAGATTTAGACATAACCTCGATTTCGCAAAGCAAGTTCAGTTTCGAAAGCTCAGACGCCCATCCAATGGTTGAAATTAGGTCATATAGCAATGTTTCCTTGCCGGATGTGCCGGTCGGCGTTCCTGAAAAACCTGATTTTCCTGGTTCTATTTATGTTCAGCAGTTTCTCACGAATCCATTCACAAATTATCCTTCTTGGGTAAATGGAAAATCTGTCGAGCAATGACAGTCTACCGAATGACGGGGGCGCGCCCTCTTTGGACCGCGCCGGCTCTCTACCCGCCATCCGGTCACTTTGGACGTTAATGAAGGCACCCACACTACTTATCACTGCAGCAACCCTAGCAGCTCTAGCTGCATGGTGGTTTCTCGCGCCAAGCAGGCATGACAAAGTTGTGGCAGCATTTGAATCGGCTCAACTTGGCGATAGCCGCGAGATTATCAGACGGTGGATTGGTCCACCATCTCGAACGGAGAAAACAGGGAAGGGATTATCCGTAAAAGAAGGGCTTATTTGTGAGAGTTACTCGTTCTTCCTGACTCGCTACGGCTTTTTCTATGATTTAAACGGGCGGCTTGCTGATAAATACATGTTCACTTCAGAATAATATGAAGAAGCCGAACCTGAGTGACCCGTCAAACGGTTCCCACATCTTCTTCTTGATAATGCGAATTCACGACTGCAACATCATCTTGCGAGCTTGCCTTCTTCCGGGACCCGCAGGTAGCCTTTGACTCTCGACTACATATGTCACGCTCATACAGAACTGATCCGGCAAAGATAATCGCGCGTCGCAGAATGCCCTCGGCATTAGCCGAATGCCGAGTTATCGAGCGACGTCCGGCCCCTGGAGACATTCACCCGATTTCGGGAAGACAAATGAGGCGGATTGTTCAAGGCATCAGGAAGCGGTACATTTACGGTCTCGTCGCGATAGAACTTCGTGCCCGACCGAACACGGCGATCGGTTGTCCTTACGGCGAGTATCTCAACGACGAGAAGAAAATCAGGCTTTTTTCGGTTCCATTCCCAGAATGGAGGTTCGAACGCGAGTGCAATACCGGACTTTTCGAGTCCCATGGGGCTACAATCCAGAAGGAAGGGAAGACCATCGTGGTCAAATGGTCTGAGCTTGTCGACGTCGCCTACTTCATCTATGAAGTATTTTTACATGAACTGGGCCACCATTTCCACAACCAGTATCGGGCGAAGCGACCCCATCCAAGGACTCCAGCCGCGAAGGAGTCGTCGGCAGACAGGATTTCTGATGTCCTCGCGCGGTTCCCTGCTTTTCAGGGGTGGCATCAAGAGTAAACCCGTCGAGCGTGCGCGACTCCAGGCGCTGACCATCGCTTTGGCTATCGCGCTGTGCCTGCCCCCTCTTGGGGGAATCGCAGAGGATGAAACCGATTCTCGTATCATCGGAAACGTGGCTCCCGAGATCGAGTTGATCACTGGAGAGACGCCCACCACCAAATTCTCCAGCCTCCGCGGAAAATGGATTCTCATCCAGTGCGGCGGTGCCTGGCACAGGAACTCGCAAGCAACTGGACAGGTTTTTGCGCATATCCGCAGGGCGCTGGAGGAGAAACCGTTCGAACTCATCGAGTTTTTTGACGATCCAACTGTCTTGGACGTTCAACTTTTCAGCTTCAGAACGCCTGTGGGGATACGTGCGCTGGTGGCAAAAAAAAGAGATTTAGACTTTTTCCAGACAGCTTACCTGCCTGCGTGGTATCTCGTGGATCCCACGGGGGTGGTTCGATGGGCTGGAGGGCTAACCGATCCCTCGACCATGCGACACGAAGTCGGCGAGATGCTTTCACAAGACCCTGAATTTCGAAACGCCTGCCTAGATCCCACCCCGAAGGAGGAAGAGCTAGAGAAAATGATGTTTCTCTACATCAACAAGGAATATGCGCAAGGCGAGGCTGCTGCCGAAAAGATCCTGAAAATCGAGCCCGGCAACGAAGTGGCACTGCAATACCTTCATTTCTGCGCTTCCTGGACAAAAGGATATTCCGGGGCAGGCAAACTTCTGGCGGATCACCTAGTGGCTATTGAGCCTTCTGACCGGATGCTGATTTATCAGGCGCTTTATCGCTATCTCGATACCGACACGGCAGCTACCCGCGACCAAATCAGAAAATTTGCGGAAAAGTACTCGGTGAGCCGGTACATGTCCTGCATCTTGCTGATGTTTGACAAGCTTCCCGATGCTCTGACTCGAAATGAGGAGGACATTCTCGAAACAGCAAAGAACACGGCATTGGATGAGCAGATTAACGTGTTCCGAGGATTTGTGTACCAAAGCCAAGGCCGTTTACCAAGGGCTGAATCGTTGTTTCGCGACAACCGTTCACGCGAGAATCTGAGCATGCTTCCGCTCGTCGCTAATTTGACCCGCCAAGGACGAGATGCAGAGGCACGAAAAGTTATCCCTTCCCCTAGCCAGGATCTCGATCCGAAGAACGCCACCCCCCGGAATGCATGGCTGAAAATGCACACGGATTGCGTGATGCAGGATTGGAAGGATGCCGCCGAATATGCAAAACGATATCAAACTGTACGAACGGACAAGGCGCAGGGCATCCTAGTTGAGTGGTTAACTACAAAAACACTTGGCCAGAATGACTTGGCTGCGGAACTTCATAAGCGATCTCTGGATTTTATCAAATCCTCGGAAAAATACCGTGTGGCGGCGGACATTCTCGGAAACAACAAACAGCCAACAGCGGAAGTCCTAACTCACATCGATGACCTGAATTCTCGTTTTGATACAGCACTGCTGTTTATTCTCCTTGCCTGGGACAATGAGGGATGGGGCGGGGCGATCAAAATGCTGGAGGCACTTCAACTGGCTTTCAAGCCGCCAGAGTGGCCTTATGCTGTTCTGGAGCAGTTGAGAACATTCACGCTGCCGCAACTTGCAAACTCGCCGCATCACCCGAATTCTGTCCATAAGTGATGAGAAGTAGGGGGGTCCGGTTTGAATGTCTTTACTTTTTTTAATAAAACAAAATGCGAGTTTCCGGCTACTTTATCAAATAAGTAAAATGGCCGCGCACCGAACACCTGTTCGTCGTCACGCCAGTAGTCCCGTGCCGGTGACCGTTCTGTCAAATGAATGAGATTTAAGTTCATCCTCCCATCGCTTACCGAAGCGGAGAGTTCGTTCTGGCGACCAATCAAGTATTCCCTTTTTCCTCCCCTTGGGCTTGCTACGTTGGCTGGTTATCTTTCCGCCGATGACGAAGCTGAGATTATTGACCAGCATGTGCAGACGTTGGACATGAACGATGAGCCGGATGTTGTAGCGATTGAGGTTTACATCACCAACGCTTTCCGTGCTTATCGGATTGCTGATCATTACCGAGCGAAGGGGGTCTTTGTCATATTGGGGGGATTGCATGTCACATCGCTACCCGAAGAGGCGGAAAGCCATGCGGACGCCATTTTCCTTGGTCCCGCTGAAGAATCGTTTCCACGGTTCTTGCGTGATTTAAAAAATGGGGAGGCAGGTCCCCGGTACGTTTCGGCACACAGATCGCTGTCCTCTATCCCGCCGATTCGGCGCGATCTTATCGATAGGAGCCGATATCTCGTCCCCAATTCGATTGTGGTGACACGGGGGTGCCCGCACCACTGTTCTTTCTGCTACAAAGATGCCTTCTTTCAAAACGGAAAGTCATTTTATGTTCAGAAGGTAGATGACGCCTTAGCCGAAATCTCCCGCTTGCCTGGGCGCCATCTTTACTTCCTCGACGACCATCTCTTTGGGCATCCTCGGTTCGCCCGAGACCTGTTCCATGGCATGAAAGGTATGGATCGATTGTTTCAAGGAGCAGCTACCGTCGATTCGATTCTAGAAGGCAACCTTATCGAAGAAGCGGCGAAAGCTGGATTGCGAAGTCTTTTTGTCGGATTTGAAAGTCTTTCTGATGACAACCTTCACCAAAGCAATAAGCGTCAGAATATTGGGCGAGACTACGAGCGGGCGACGGATCGATTGCATGACCTTGGCATTATGATCAATGGGAGTTTCGTTTTTGGATTAGATGGCGATGATTGCGATGTTTTCGACCGAACGGTGGATTGGGCGGTCGATAGAGGCATAACGACCGCGACATTTCACATTGCCACTCCGTATCCAGGAACGGTTTTTTATAAAGACATGGAAAGAGCAGGCCGAATTGCGAATTGCAATTGGGACCTCTACGACACTCGACATGTCACTTTCACACCGTCACGGATGAGCGAGGCGGAATTGAAGGAAGGCTATGAGCGCTCGTATGAACGCTTCTACCAATGGAACTCAATCTTGAAGGCCAGTCTCCACCATGGATCCACCAAGCATCAGATCAAACATTTCTGCTACACAAGCGGGTGGAAGAAGTTTGAGTCACTGTGGAACCTTGTCATTCAGATGCGAAGACTTAAGATTATGACGCCACTCCTGGAAGCCGTTTTATCGAGGGTAACACAGCAAAAGCACAACGAACCGCTGAAAGCAACGGCACCAATAGCCGCGCCTCAACTTTGACGGTCAACATCGAGGAAGGCTCCTCTCGCAGGCCGTTTTCAGCCCGGAGTGCCCGAAATGTCCTCCCAGAAACCCGCTGCTTCCGGTAAAAGTGGCGGTTTCGGTTTCTGAGCGTGCGATTCCCCCGGATTTCCGCCGCTTTCAGATGGGATTTGTATCTTTTCGGCATGAACTACACAGGATGCCGACCGCTGAGCGAAGAGGAAATTGTCCGCCTGCTGGATGCCTGCGAAGGCCGATATCGTTCGCGCGATGTCGCACTGATTGTCATGGGGATGCACACGGGGTTTCGTATCAAGGAACTCCTTTCCCTTCGCGTCAAAGACATCTGGGATGGAACGAAGGTCGCCAAGGAGGTTCATGTGGCTCGCGGATTCATGAAGGGCAAAAAGAGGTCGCGAACGATGCCCTTGCACGAAAAGGTTCGTGAGGCCCTGCACTCTTTGCTCCAATCCTCGCGGATGTGGCACCCGCTTTTTCAAGATTGGCCGCTCTTCCATTCCCAGGGCCGTCCGACCCCTCTTTCCACTAGACAGGCGTTCGATGTTGTCGTGGACGCGGCGACGAACGCGGGTTTGGATGTGGATCGCGTCGGAACCCACACGCTCCGGAAAACTTTTGCGCGGAAGATGTGGGTTTCGCCGATCGTGAACCGCGATCCGGCGAAAATGGCGCGGCTCCTTGGTCACGACAATTGGGGGAACACGCTGAGGTATCTCGAATTCACTGACGAGCTGGATGCAGCGGTGCTCGCGTAAGCCAATATGTTGGCATCGAAATGAGGGTCCCCTATGCAGGTATTGCGACTTCACCTATGAGCCAGATTGCCTCGCGCTTTTTGTTTTGCATTACTGAATGCCAACATCAGCGGATCACCAGGCCAACTTGTGTTTATCATCAGGGGTAAAGGGAGGCTAGCCGAGATTCGGCAGATCTCACGCCCCAATAAACTCAAAACTCACCACACTTGAGAAAAGACGAGGAATCTTGCATAGCAGTTCAGTTTTTCACAGTGACAAATGCAGCATTGAGATCCGCATATTGTAGGCGAGTTCGCCTCGCATGACCGTAGGCTACGCGAGAAGGCCGGCATCGAAATCCGGTCGCCCTCACGCCGATCCAATGAGGATTCCTGTGATGAATACCAGCACGCCGCCGATGACCACCTGAAACGCGGCGGCAAGCAGCGGGGTGTCCATGTATTTGTGGCGGATCCACGAGATGACGGCCAGTTCCACCCCCACGACCGCGACAGCAACGATCATGGCAAGATGGAAATTGGCGATCAGGAACGGCAACGTGTGCCCGATTCCACCCATCGTGGTCATGATTCCGCAGACGATCCCCCGCGCCCACGGATGTCCGCGTCCGCTGATCACACCGTCGTCGGAAAGAGCCTCGGCGAATCCCATGCTGATTCCCGCGCCGATTGACGCCGCCATTCCGACGAGGAATGCGTCCCGGCTGTGGCCCGTCGCGTAGGCTGCGGCAAAAACCGGCGCGAGCGTCGAGACAGATCCATCCATCAAGCCCGCAAGCCCCGGCTGGATGACCTGAAGCACAAAGAGCCGCCGCGCCGCCTCGTCCTCGGATTTTTTTTGGCCCGAGGATTCGAGGGTTTCCTGCATCCCGGCCGCCAGATTTTCATGCTCCTGTTCGACGGCAGCGAGTTCATCCAGGAGCATGCGAACCGCAAGATCGGTGGTGAGTTTCGCGGTCGATTGATAAAACCGCAGCGATTCTTCCTCCATCACTTCGACCATCTCACGGACCTGATTGATGCTCAGCGTGCGGGCGAGCCAGAGCGGTTTTCTCCGGATGAACCCCTTGACGTCCTCCCGTTGGATAAAGGGGATGTGATCCCCGTATCGCTGCCGATGCATTTCCATGAGCCGCGCCGCATGCGTCCGCTCCTCGTCGCGCATCTTCTCCAGCATTCCAGCCGTGGAAGGATACGCTTCCTTCAACCGGCTCGCAAAATCCCCGTAGATCCGGGCATCATCCTCCTCGAGCGAAATCGCCAGCGCCAGCACTTCGCTTGGAGAAAGGTCTTTGAACGATCTGGCCATGCCGAAACTGTTCCGCCCAAGCCCGCCGAATGGCAAGCCTCATCTTGGATCAGTTGCAGGTGCCGCTCGCCGCGCCTTCTCTGAACTCTGAAATAGACTGCTGATCCCTCCTGATCGAAAGTGAGATATTCAGTGCGAGACCCTGGATTGTGGGAGATTCAACGCGGAACGCGCGCTCGACTCCCGAGGCGCGCAGAGAATCCGCCCTTGTCCTGGCTCAGGCTTCCATCCCGCAGGTCCGCAGCCTTCCAAAACGGACTCTCGTCGTGGCGGAGGGATTTTTCGAAAACGAGGTCGCCCAGCCGCCAGCGTTCGAGGACGATGGCTCCGCTTTTTTGCAATTCGTTGGCGATGGCGAGATTCGCCAGTCGCTCGGTTGTCCGGTTTTCCGGGGAATCCGTCTCGAACCGCAGCCCGATGAGGCTGATCCTTGGAGCCTCCTTATCGGCGGAGTTTTCGAGATATGGCCCCACGCGCCGCGCAATCCATTCGGCTTGTCCGGGGCGGGCATCGGAGGGGCGGAAAGATCCAGGGTCATTCCGCCTGATTTGGCCTCGATGAGTCGGACGGATCCGGCTGGCCCGCTTTGTGACGAATCAACTTGCGCCCGGCACCGCAAGCGAATGTCAGTGGGCAGCGAGCCCCTTGAGGTAGGTTTGCCATGCGGCGGCAGTTTGAGGTCCGGGCAGCCAGGTGGCTTCGCGCTTCCTGCCTTGGAAATTCGAATATGCCGCCGCTTCAAGCGTCTGCGGAGCGCCGAGCCAACCGTCGCTGACTGCAAGCTTCTTGAGCGATGCTCCTGACAGAAGCGCCGACGGCGCGCCGAGGCGGGCAGTGATGACTTCGTCGAGGTATGCGAGAGCGAGCGGCTTGGTAGCTCCGGCTTCGTGGCCTTCGGCGGGATGCAGCGCGAGCGTCCACAAGGCGCGGTTCTGCTTGCCCTCCTCGTAGTTTTTGCACGCGGTTTCGACCCAGTCGGGCTTGTCGTTTTTTCCGATCGTGCAGAGGATCGGGATATCGCATTTTTGAGGGGTCGCATCACCAGGCCCCCAGGTGCCTTTGATACTCACCACTGCAATCGTGCGGCGCGGGTTGCGATACGCGAACCGCTCGGAGGTGTTTGATCCGGCGCTGTGGCCCCAGAATGCAAGGGGCGCCTTCGCTGCTTCCGGATGCCCATTTGCTTTGCCAAGCTCCGCGACTGCCTTCTCGATGGTTTTCGTGGTCGCACCGTCGGGATCCCCCTGATACGCACCGTCAGGCTTGAACAGCCGGCAGCCGACGATTGCGAAACCCTGCCTTCCCGCCAGCGTCTGCCATTCCGGATCGTTCACCGCATCCCGCGCATCGCCGTTGCGCCCAGGGACCACCACGAGCACACCCCGGATTGTTTTGGCCTCGGCCGGAGCCCACCAGCGAAACTGCGCCGCTTCGAGGTTCGAGGAGATGTTCGCCCCGGCATCCCAGTCGGCCGGCTGGGCTGAGGCAGCGGCGAGGCTCAACAGCAGGGCGAAGACGGCTTTCATGGCTTCAGTTGGTTAGCGACGAATTTCTCCGCGAGCGACTGCAGCTCGGCATTCGAACGGTGGAACGTGGTGTCGAGCAGCCGGGAATCCACCTTCGCTCCAACTCCCTTGAGGATCGTGTTGTAGATTTCCGTGCCGGCCCTGATGTCCCAGTTATCGGCTCCAAAATCCTCCGTCTCCCCGACGGTGAGAAAAACCGGCATTCCTTTGAGCGTGGAAACCGGCTGGACGCCAAGCTCCTTTTCCGCCCACGAATATCCCCCCGCGCTGTGCAGCGAGAGCGCGGCCGTGCGTTCCGGCTTCCACCGGGCGAAGCGGGCGGCGAACTGCGCGCCCGCGCCCGTCCCATGTGTGCCGGCGTCCAGGTGGACTTCGCCGTGTAGCGGAACCCGTGCCGCAGAAGAAAGGCCTTGAGGCGATGCGGCGCCCTGGTGCGGTCATCCACCGCATCGGTGCGAGCACGGCACAGGTCCCCGATCGCCTCGTCGGTGGCATCCGGCACATACACCGGCGAGAGATCTCCGGCGCGAAGCAGGCGGGCGAGATTTTCCGCATCCCGCCTGTCGGTTTTAATCCGGTCGCCCGCCTTCTTCGGGATCAGCGAGGGGGCTATGACCGTGCAGGCGATCCCAAGTTGCTCCAGTCGCCGCGCGATCACGAACCCGCAAGGCCCCGCCTCGTAGCAGACGTGCAGCCTGCGTTCCCGGTCTTCTCGGATCCGCCGCAGGAGCTTTTCTAAGCACTGGAGGTCGTTGGTGATCGTTCCCGCCTTGCGAACCTCACCGGTGCGCGCCCCTTCGGCCACGGCGGCAGTGATCGTTTCTTTATGGACATCGAGTCCGATGTAGAGTTCAGTTTTGCTCATATGGTGTGTTTGTTTGTTCGCGTTTCACTTGCTGATTCAGATCGAGTCTCCGCTCAACACGGAGTCGTTCTTGCGGATAGGCCCTCACGGGCAGCCCGCGTTTTATGAACGGCAAACACACCACCATTTTTCAAGGCGGAAGTCGCCGATCCACGGTGGCCCAGCAACCATAAAGTCTCGGCAAAAAGAAATGCGCACCATTAAGAGAATTGCCGTCGTTTTAACTGTCCTTGCAATACTGCTTGGCATTGCAGGTTTCATTTATCTTTCCCCGTATTCTCCATATCAATTCGGCAACTACATTCCACGGGATCGCGACGACGCGCACAATTATCTGCTCAAAAAGCTCCCACCAGAGGAAATTATCTCGATTAAGAGAATGGAGTCGGAAGACGACATGATTAAGTATCACATGGGACTCGGGATGGGGCTGCGCAATGGGTGGGGACTCTGGGCGGGCTCACGTCTATCGCGATACTTCAATCGTATGGGTGTGGAGCATCCAGATGACATGTCAGGTATTATTTTTGATGCCCTTTGGTGTCGTATCCATGAAAAGCCCTTTAATTTAGAACAACGAATCAAATATTATCAAGACTATTGGAGGCGCACGAAAGTTTTGGAGGGACTTACAACTCCCGCCGGAGAGCGACTAGAGTTCGATTCCTCATGGGATCTAGGAAGTGAACAAGCTCCTCGAACTGTCCATTTTGGGACCACAAAGGATGGTCGACGGTGGACATACGAGCATGGCGTTGGGGTTGCAATATTGTCCAATGAGATTCAGTCATTGCTCGACCAGCGCCAACGTCAGATAGACAAACAGAAACAACAAAGCAAATAAAGAAGCCGAACAATGGCCGTCCACCAAACACCTACCCGCCGTTACTCCGAATGCTGGTCGCTTCGCTCCCTGGCATCCGTCGCGCCAGCAGTCCGGTGCCGGTGACGGCGGACGTTCGACAAAGAAATGTCTCTCAGTGCGAATATGCCATTAAGACTCAAAGGAAAGACAACCAGAAGGGAACTCTTTATGTGGGTTGTCCTATTCGTATTGATCACGATTCTCGTAGTCGACTTCCTGTTAACCCCACCATACAAAGCAAGCCTGAATCTATCCAATAAGGAGATCATCAGGTGTTCACGAGATGCAGCATTGGGAGATAGGGACAGCGCGATGAAACTTTGGCGCCATTACCTTATTGTTAAGTCTGATCCAACAAATGGATTCATGTGGAAGGAAGTGGCAGGGTTTAATGGCGACTTGGATTCGCAACACGATATTGCATCGCGAGTCCGGGAAATCGGCATTGATAATTATCGCCTTCTCATCGGACGCACAAACGAGATTGCTGAGGGACGGATACAGCGATGGATCGATGCCGAAAAAAATGGAGAAAAACAATAAATGTCGAACAAAGCGAGCCAGGGAACGGCGGGAAGACCGGGTTTTTCGATTTTCGGGATCTTTTCCTCCCGCCGTTCCTGCTCTTGAACGTTAGGTCAGAAAAATATGTTTTCTTCGGCACGTCATGCAATACTCGTAGCTGTCTTTATTGATGTCATTGCAATCGGCATTGCTGCATATGCGCTTATCAGTATTCAGCCGCCAAGTGGCTCGTCCAATTTGATCGCCCAAATCGAGCACGTTTATTCACAAAATAGACTATCCAACAACGTTAATGACCTCAGAAGGCACTATGATCAGCTATGGGCTGGCTTTAGTTCGACCGAGCAGTCACGCGAGAAAGGTTTTGCACTCATTCAGGCAGCTTTTCGTGGAGGAATATTATTGTTTTCTCTAAACGCCTTTCTTCTTGCAATCGCTCTCAAAAAGCAAAAGACCTAACGGACATTACAGACGAATCGGGCGACTACAAGCTATTCATTTACTTCATCGAGAAGAGGACTAAATCTGAGGGCATTATTGGCCGATTGAGATTCAAGGATATGGAACTGATTGGAAAAATGGACGGTGAGAAGACCAATACGCTTTTTGGAAACTATATCTGGCATGGGCCTATAACAGAGCGGCGGCATGTATGGGATTGCTCTGGGTGGTTGCCTGGGGAACTTTCACAAATCTATCCCAGTTGCTCTGCCAAGAGCGAGTAATTACCTCATTTAATTAGCAATAACACTAACATGCTACCCAAGCAGTTTTCGAATCCCTCCGAAATTCAACCTAGACAGAATACCCTGCCATGAAATTCATTTTTATTACTTTTGCTTTACTATTTTCTTGTTGCTCTTTGAGCTTTTGCCAGACGCAACCATCTAAGGCACCAGAGACGGATTGGGAGTTGTATTCCCCTGGGGCATTTCCTGAAGGATGGATTCTTCCGATTGATAGAGTCGTCGCCGCATACGGACAGGTGAAAAATCTCTACCTTGTGGGTGACTTCAATGTGACTGCTGCTGGACAAAACCGATGTGTTCTAAGAAACAAAGACTATCCAACATTCCGATTTGTGGTTGATTTTCCGAAAGGCATTCTTCCGCCTAAAGAAAAAATGCTTATTACCCGAACCGCGTTACAACCTTTTCTGGTCACTAGCGTGAAGCCGCAACCAAATGGAGATATCAATGTGTATTTGAAAGAGATAATAGAGTAATAGGGACATTGTTGACAGCAACCGACATGCACAAACTCATCAACACTCCACCCAGAGGCATGACCTGGCTCGAAGTCTTGGTTCTCCTGGTGCTTGCTTCCATTCTTTGGTCGCTCAGCCTGCCCGCTGTTGGGCGTGGACTTTGTAGGAGCAACATTACCCAAACCCTAAGCTACATGAAACAGCTCCATTTGGCCACCCAGCAGATGACGCTAGATCATGAGTTGGACATGAATCCTGTTCAATGGACCTGCTCGAACACAACACCGCTCACGCTCGACCAATGGAAGAGGGCATTGTCTCCAGATTATCTTTCAGAAGCCGATTTGAAGAAAATGCTCTCGGTGAAAGTTGCCCGGAAGTTTATCGGCACCAAAACCATCGATGAGGGTTTTAACGTTTTTGCTGTGACCAAAGATGCCCCTGATGACACTGTTCTCTTTGCCACCAAGAACTGGCGTGGCCCAAAAGAGAAGGAGCTTTCTGGTGAACCATTTGAGACCAAGGCATTCGTCGTTTTCAGAAAGGGGACCAGTGGAACGGTCATGCAGGCGAAGCAAAACACCAATTTGTCCCTCATAGGCGGTGGTGGAATGCACAACTACCTGCCGCTGAAATAATCTACCCATGCTTACCGTCGCCACATTCAGCAAGCCGGAAGAAGCCCACATGCTCCGGTTGCGCCTTGAAGCCGGTGGTGTGCCTGCATACATCCAGGATGAGAACATGGTTCAAATTGATTGGCTATATTCAAACGCGATTGGCGGGGTTCGGGTTCAAATTGACGAGGAGGACGCGGATCGGGCAAAAGAAATACTCCAAGACCCCGGCATCGAAGCCGAACCCGTGGGAATGCCAGCCTGCCCCAAATGCTCTTCCACGAACACAGCACCGGATGAGCTTCCCAGAAGAATATCCTTTCTGTTGTTGATCCTCGCCGGGATGCCCTTCCTGTTCTCCAAGACTCGATGGAGATGCACCCATTGCAGGCATGCCTGGAATGAGAGGAACAAAGAAAATGGTTAAGGAACAAAACCCCGAGTGATGACGGCACTCCCCAGGCTCATAATGGAGTAGAGGTGAGACGATCTCCCATGAATCTCAAAGGGTTGCTTCAAGTTTTCCTGCTGGCCGTGGGAATCGCTGGCGCCCAGGCTGCCGACATACGAGCCGACAAGATTGGCGTGTGTCTTTTGGCTCCCCCTCCTTGGCAGGAGAAATCTGCTGAAAAAGAAGTGTCATTGGGCCCGCCAGATGAGCGGCAGAACGCACAAAAACGCCGGCGCCTTCATCTCGCGATTCCGGCCAGTCCCGCCAGCTCGCTCGAAGAGGAGATGTATGGGGAGATGGATCGGCTCGCTGGACGATGGGGGACGGGCACAAGTAACACCCGGAAAGATTTTCTTGGCGCGGTCGCGGTCAAAACCAAAAGCGGGATCGAGGGGATACGCGCATCTTTCGGCGACATCACGACATCAAAGGCATATTTCGGAATCAACAAATACTACTTCCGGCACCGCGATGGCTCGATTTTCAAGGTTTGCGCGCATGTTTATGGGGGCAAATCCCTCGCGGACGAATATGATGCGATCATCATGAATGGGCTCCGGTATGAGAATCCCAAGTGAACGCGCTTCCAGATTTGAAAGGGCTGCAATGACGCGTCCTCGTTTTCCGGGCTGGCTTTGGAAAGCCGGTTTTTTCGCCATTTGCGCGGCTGCTGCCATCTCCGCCTCATATGCAGCGGAACCCCGCAGCTTGAAGACCATTCACGATATCTTGATAAGCCATCCGAATGATGTGCCGGTGTCCGAGATGATTGGTGCGCTAAGGGAGGCCGAAAAAGATCTGGGGAGGAAGGAGGCGTATGCCTTTTGGAAAACCTTTGAAATCGCGTGTCGCAGGGCTCAACCGGATGAAATGCCGGCACTGACGGGCATTTTTGAGGTGTTTCCTGAGGATTCCTATTACAAGACCAAACTTTTTTCAGCCTTGGCGAATGCCTGGTTATCTCGCGAAATACCACCGCAGCTTCCTGCCATGCCGAATTTTCCCCAGCCCACGGCCGCGATCCCGTCAGCGCCGACTGGTTACCCGCAGGATTTGCGCGAGGCGGCCGAACGCTATCTGCAAGTGTCAACGCCGTTTCAATCGCTCACAGAAGAGAGGAAGCCTGACCAAACATCGACCGCCTACCAGAAGCACAAGACGGATTACTGGAATCTGACAGCGCAGTTGCTCGCGAAAAAGGACGGGCCGTTTACCGAGAAGTTCCTCGCCTATCGCTGGGGTGGATGGTGCGGCACCGGGAGCGACCAGTTCCGAGATCCTCAATCTTTTGCACTCCTCATGGCGCTGGCGACGGACAAGCGGTGGGCCGAAGCCGCAGGCGCGGCGTTGAACGTGACCCCGAGTGGCGAGGTCGGAGGGGCGCTACGCGTTCTTTCCGCCTGTGTTCCTGATGCCGAAAAAATCGTGATTGGCGGACTCGCCGCTATCGACCTTGGCCCAAAAGATTACCGGATCGAGTCGCGGCGAGCGACATTGCTGGCCTTGCTTTTGTGCCTGCCCGGCGATGCCCGCGTGGAGACCTTGACCAAGCTGGCCACCCTCGCTCCGCCGGAAGCGCTGTTGATGTATTTTCGCACAATCGGGAAATTCGTGCGCACTGGTCCCCCACCTCCGGGAGAAGAGAATGGGTTTTCCCAAGTCTGGGGAGGGGGAACGAGCGGGGACAATCTCGACGGCATTGTCGCGGAACCGGTGGGAGAGGGCACACAAAAGGTCGCGCTGGATTTCCTTTGCTCACAGGCTTCCCCAAACCTCCCCATCAATTCCGCCGATAACCTTGTCAGGTTTTTCCTTGAAAAACGTCGTTCCGAGTCGATTCCTGCCCTGCGCCGCCTGCTGGATCACCCTTCGATGTCGGTGGCAAAGGAGGCGGCCGAAGCGTTGGGATACTTGGGGCAGAAAGTCGAGATCCCGGCGAAACTGGGGCCTGTGCGATATTCCATTCGTGTCAATGGAACCCCCTACGTGAAAAGCAAGGTGAACTGGACGGTGGAGCGGGGCAGCGCCAGCACCGGTTCGGAGGCGACGACGGATGCTGCAGGTGTCGTCGAGTTGCCCCGCGACGATTTTCTGGACCAATCCGCCGACCCAGTCCAATCCGTCGCCCTTCACACCGTCAGCATGGCAAGTCCGGCAGACGCGTGGTTCGGCGTCCTGCTGCCTGCTCCGCCTGCCTCGGGCGACATCATTCCCGTCGAGGTGAAAACCGTGCCGCTTCGCGTCGAATTGCCGCTCCCTCGACCGAAGGAAGAACTGAAAACCATGGATGTCGTTCTCTGGGGGCTGCAAGATGCGGAACCCCAGAAGAGTCAGTTTTGGAGACCTGCAAAGTTTCAGCTCCCGGTGTCGGAATCGCTGGATTTCAAAATGCTGATGCCGGGCGTCTATCGCGCGGACATTCGCATTCCGGGTGCCACGAGCTGGACTGGAGAACTCCGCGCGGGCGAGGCACCGACATTCACCGTGCCGCTCCAATGCGCCAGCGATGTGAAATTCACGCTTATTCCGCCAACGGGGTGGCAGGTCAACGCGTTCATGCCCGAAGTGTGGAAAAACGGCAAGCAGGTCTCGTCCCATTGGGATTACGAGAATCGGTTTTTCCACGGTGTTCCCGAGGGCAAGTATGTGCTGCATATCCCTTCCAGCGAAGAGGTCAGAAAGCGCGTGCGCGGCTTTCTGCCGGACGGGCCGGAATTTCCAGGCGCCGACGTGCCGTTCGATGTCGGCCCGGATTCGCCCGCCGAAATCAACCTCGGGGAGATTCGGGTCAAAACCGCAGACGCGGGCAAACGGTTGCTTCCGGACGATTGCATAACGATCACATTCAGCAACAAAAACGATCAACTCGATGGATGCTATTCCATCTCAAGCGACGGGTTTGTGAATATGCCCTTTATTGGCAAGGTCAAAGCCGAAGGATTGTCGGCATCCGACCTGACGGCCACACTGGAACGGGAGTATGACCAGCGCGAAATATACAAAGGATTACGGATAACGGTCGAGCGAATGGACAAGCCGCCTGATATCAAACCATTTCTTAGGGACATCGAGATGTTGAAACAAATGGAGTCAAATCCATTCTGGAACAAGAAAGGCGACTTTTTGACTCCCAAAGACCGCAATCAGAATCTAGCGCCGTGATCTTTCGTATTTCCAGTATTGACAGCGGAACAGCAACGTCGTTCCTACGCTTTGGTGTCCTTCTCACCTTCTTTTCCTCCTTTATATTCGCAGCAGAGATCGACGACGCGCTTCAGATCACGCTGAACTCAGACAAAAGCACGTATTCACTCGGAGAGACAATTTCATTCCGACTGACGATAAAGAGCACATCACAGGAAGCCGTAAAAGTGCTTCTTCGAGGTTTTAGCTGGGAAGACCTGACCCGGATGGACGAACAATACATGCAAACCCAATCGCGCGCAAAATACGACAAACAATGGGCGAAACTGGCTGAGCGTCCTAATCTCGCTGACAAGTTGCGAGCGGAAGGCTCGCCGCGCCCGCTGGGAACACTCGAACTTCTCCCTGACGTTGCATCTGGAACCCCACGACGCCACGGCTTTGGTGTTGACAGCATGGCGTGTGGCACTGGGCTCAACAATGGATTGATGCCCGCCAATGCTGAGTGCTCGCATGCATTCACTGTCGGCCCGAACGCATGTTGGGGACAACCAGGAACTTACCGCTTTCAATGGCGCGCATATCGTCCCCAAGCGAGAGATAGATGTCGAATAGACCTGTCCAATGCAGTATCCAACGTTGTTCAGATCGTAATCGAGAAATAGTCATCAAAATTCAACGCAAATGAAAATTACGCCAAAAGGAGTGCTGTTGCCGACCGTTGACACGCTCGATTTGTCGATGAACGCCAATCCGTCGCTCCAACGCCTGCCATCTATGAAAACAAACGCAGTTCCCGAACCTCGCTCCATTGCATTGCTCCTTCTCCTGCTCGCGCCCTCATGCCTTTTCGCGCAGGACTTGACCTCATCAACAATTGCCGCAGACCGCTCGCTCTGGCCGAAGAGCGTGGTGGTATCCATTCCCATTGAGGCTCCCGTCATCATCGCGGGCAAGACGTCCGGGTCGATGAAACTTCCTGCCGGGAGGGAATATCCGCTCAGCGCTGTCGGTGCCGAGAGCGTTACCATTGATGTTTGCGGATCTCAGACAACAGTGCCGCTGGGAGAAACCGACCTCCTCGTCAAAGCGGCAGCGGTCAAAGAGGCTCGCGATGTCCAACAGCCAAACAAACAGGCTGCAGCGGCTGCGGCAACCCCGACGCCAATCCCTCGGACAGCATCCGCATCTCCAACTCCCGCCACGAAGCCGAAGATTCAAAATGTCATCGGAGAAAAACTCTCGAACCTGGTCGCCCTGGACGGCAAAAAGCTCGCGCCTTTCAAATCGGATTCCCTCGCAGCCAAGAAATATATCGCGGTTTACTACTCCGCCTCGCAGAGATGAAAAACTACCGCTGCCCGGGTTCCCTGACTCGCCCGCCCACGAAATGCCAGTTTGTCGCGTTTGGCTCAGGTCTTTTGCTGTGTGGCGTCATTCTGCTGGTAGCCACGCTTGTTATTCGGCCGCTGAGTGAATGGTTTTATCACTTTGGCGGCCTATCGAGTTTTGCAATTATCCAGATATTGCTCTTCATCCCGCCAGTGGCCTTTGCTTTCGCCGTGGCGAGATATGCCGGACGCTACGACAAGGTGGCATTCATCACCTGCGCCGTTCCGGCGCTCACTTTCTTTCTGATCGGATATCTCCTCGACATCAACACGTATATCGAATCAGCGGCACGACATGCCATGACAGGCGGATGTATCGGGTTTGTCCCTCCGTTGGATGTGCCCGGACAACTTTACAAGATGCTCCTTCCCGCGCTTTGGGCAGCATTGGCTGGAGCGATTGGCATCGGCCTGCATCGCCTCACAAGGAAAAAGGTTGTGCTGGCCGAGAGCGAACCGGTGGTCGAAGTCGGGCATGCCTTCCGGTGGTTCGTTCTGGCGCTTGCTGTTGGAGTGGTTGCAAGCCTGATTGGATACGCCAGCTATGTTGGCGTGAAGAACACGCCGGAAGCCAGGGTTTCCCATGCTGAAAAGGTCATAACGGATGCGAAATCTTCAATGGAGCAGAAACGGAGAGCGCTTTGGGACATTTCCCGGATTCGAGACGAAGACAGCACGAGATTGCTTCAATTTGCAGTGAAAAATCAGCCGCCCCTTCTTAACGTCTTCGCCGCTGCGGAGCTTGCGAATCGAAATGATTTGACTGGGTTGCCGCTGCTGGAAGTCGAACTTATGAAGTCGTCTGAATGGAAATCAGGCGGTAGCTGGATGAACATGGGAACAATGCTCAGAGGTATCGAGAATCCCGAAGCCATCCCTGTCCTCGTCAAACTGATGAAGTCTCCTGACAAAGGCACCCGGAGCGGGGCAGTGCAGGCTCTTCGGAACACGAAAAGCAAGGATGCCATCGAATCGCTCATCGGTGGGCTCTATGATGAGGAGTGGCAGGTGCGCTGGATCAGCACTCTTGGGTTGGCCGAGATTGTCGGGCATGGAAAGGGAGAAAAAAGCTGGGGGCCAGCGCACGATACTTTCAAGAAGGACGAACAGCTCTACCTCGACCATTGGCGAGAGTGGGCAAAGAATCGTCCATCCCAATGAATTCTTGTAACGGAGCGGCGTCAGAAAATGGAAACAGTGAAGAAATGAATGTGCTTTACGGTCAGTCGTACGGTGTCTTGAAACAACTTGTTGAGCGCCATCGAGGCGATTTTTCCGAAGCTAGAACCGAACTGCTGATCTTGCTATGAAAACACTCGCTCTCGCCGCATTAATCGGGTTCGCCGCACTCACCTGCCATGCATCCACAGTCGAATACCGCGTCTTTGTCCTTGCTGGCGAAATGCCCGCATCCGCCGAGATCATCCGACTCTACGAAAATCACCTCATAACCCCCGAAATCTCGGGATCAGCAAAGGTTCGCTCCGACGGCACATTTTCAGACGATCACACCAAAGCGTATTCCTATCCAACCGCGTTCACGAAATTCGGCGCGCCGGAGAAAACCGCCACAACTGAACTCGGACACAAATTCACGGGCAAGGTCAAAACAACGAACAACGTGAGCGTGATTTCATTCACCCTCACTGACATCCAGAAGGTGATGGAGAAAATCTACCTCCACGATTCCGGCAAAGGAATGCCCACGCCGGTTCTTGCTCACTCATCATTTGAAACGGAAGCAACGACGATGCCGGACGACAACAGTTGGGTTGTTCTCGGCGGACTCGTCACAAACGACGAAAAGCACACATTCCTCGCCTTGCGCATACGCGCTCGATGACGACCCCAGATTTTCAACCTCCATGAGACTTCTATCCGCATTTGCCACGACCGCACTTTTTCTCGCGACCCCGCTGTTCAGCAGCCAAGGGGAAGAAACTCCCACCGCCAAGGCTGCCGAGAAGGCGAAATTTGTCATTGGAACTGTCGTCACTCCTGACGGCTCTCCGGTCGAAGGAGCCGAGGTTCGGGATTGTTCGACCTCCGAAGCGGCATCCACAAATCCAGAGGGGGTCTTTGTTCTTCCCTGGCCGGAGACAAAGAGCGGCTACCACGGAATGCTGTTTGCGACCAAAGGGAAAAATCAGATCGGCTGGAATCCCGGATTCGGGATAACCCCGGCTGAGAGCAAAGACGCCAAGCCGTCGCTCAAAATCGTTTTGGAGAAAATGGAGTCCGTGTGTGGTGGCGACGTGGTCTATGAGAGCGGGAACCCCATTGAGGGGGCGACTGTCCAGGTTGACCGGATTGTCACGGCCTACTCGAAGCATATTGCCTAGCCCATCGGCGGGGCAAAGGAAGAGAGCCGGCGTTTGTTCTGGGATCGTTTCACAACAAAGACCGACAAGACCGGACACTTTGAGATGTCTCTGCCACCAGCATCCAAGCCAACGCTGATCATTTCCGCGCCCGGCAAAGCAAGTTTGCGGCATCATGAGGTGAGCCCAGGTGAGAAGATCCGCGCACCCCTGGTCATGCCTCCCGGAGGAGAAATCCGAGGGAAGGTCATGGATAAATCCACCGGCAATCCCCTTCCAAGAAAGGTGGTGCGTGCCAGATGGCAGACCCCCGGCGGACATGTCTGGGAAAACAATGACGCTTTTCTTGGCCAGGAATTTTTGGCGGTCACTGACGAGGAGGGGAATTACGATTTTCTCGGACTGCGTCTTGGGGATTTCGAGGTGGGCGTTGATTGCTCGAATTCAGCGACTCCCTCCGGCGACCTCGTTCCCGATGCTCCCGAGAAAACCGAGGTTTCCTCGGGCAAGGTATCCTCAGTCAATTTGACATTGTCACCGGGCAAGCGTGTTGCCGGGAAAGTCCTCGAAGGCGAAACGGAAACTCCGTTTGCCGCACCTATGGCCATTCGGGTCACTCCCGGAATTTCAGGAGGCAACGCATTTTGGACCAAGGAGGATGGCACTTTTGAAACTTACCTGCACCCTGGCCAATACAAGTTCGAATTGGAGGACGGCAGCAAGCAGTTTCCTCCGGTTGCGGTGGATGTGAAAGCCGAGGGGCAGACCCTGCCTGTCACCCTGAGATCAGGCAGCGATGTGGCCAAGATTTCAGTCAAAATTCGGACCAGCGACGGCAAATTCATCAATAACTACGATGCCGTGAGACTTTGGCAGCCGGAAACCCGGCTTCCCAAGTTTGCGTCATCCATGGGCGAAGAATTTCAGTTTTCGGGGGTTCTGAAGGGACAGCCCCTGAGAGTGATTGTCGATGTTCCGGGCTACGGCCTCTCGATTTCCCAGCCATTCGCTGTGGGGGACAAATCGCCGGAGATAATCCTCACTCCCGTTCGCCAGGTCACTCTGACCGGCACAATCCTTGATGCGGCAACAGGGAAGCCTCTGGAAGGAGCTTGGATTGGAGTGAGCAAGTATGCCGAGGATGGCATTCGTTGGGAAGTTTATGGTGAGTTTGGGAAGCGGGTTGAAACGGATAAAGACGGTCGGTTTGCGATGAAGGGTCTTCGCAAAGGAGACCGCATAAAGTTCAGAGTCCAACGAAAGAATCCCGGTGGAGCGTGGGAATCAGTCAGTTGCGGGAGTGAAACGGCGGGGGCTTTTTCCGACCCAAACAGCTCGGCGGGGGCCTACGATGTCGTAGACTCGACGGAATTGCCTCCCGCGACAGCCGGCGAACTGAAATCTCGACGGCCTCGAATGTCGATTCCCGAGGTTGAAAAGTTCCCTCCATTGCGTCCCCCATCGGAAGCACCGGTTGTGTTGGATTTGCCCGCTGGCGGTATGAGCGTTGTCGTCAATACAGTCGGAGAGGATATCGTCATGACATCCGTCGTTCCAGGCGGCCCCGGTGACAAAGTCGGGCTGCACGCTGGTGACCGTATACTCGAAGTGGACGGGAAACGTCCGAAAGACCTCATGGAAGCGGTGCAGCTCGTGAGAGGGGATATCGGCACCAAGGTCAAGATTCTCGTGCAGCGCAGGGGGCAGGATAAGCCGCAAACTTTTGCGGTCGAGAGAGCCGCCATCGTGCCCCTATCATGGCCGGGACCAATTATTCCCGGAGATCCAAGCTCAGAGCATGGCGCAGATTCGAAGGCCTTGGAGAAAATCGCGCTTCCCCAGAACGCCACCAAGGAACAGGTGAAAGCCTACATCGAGGAGATCTGCCTTGCATCCGGGCCACAGAATACTTTCCGCTCAGACGACCCGCAGATCAAGATGATGGAGAGAGTCGGGCGCGCGAATCTGAATCTTCTTATCGAGAACCTATCCACATGGCCACAGGCTTCATTTTATGCTCTACCGGCAATAAAGCGCCTGGTGCAGGACGGGGATCGCGAATTGATTATCGCGAATCTTTCAAAGGCCACAAAGCTCATTGTGTTCAGGAGAAATCGTGGGCCGCTGCTGCGAAGGTTGAAATCTGGAAAACAATTCAAAACAAACCGGATTGGATACCGAACGGATTTGTCCTGGCGCTTGCATCGCTGAGCGACCCGGCAACCTACGAGGATCTGTCCCGCGCATTCAGCACCTCCTACGGCAAGTATCACCTTTTCGAAGCGATTCGCACTCTTCCGAACTTTGATTTGAAGAAGGCCGTGGATGCGGCTTGGGAGTATCAGAAGACAGGACGGCGATACGCGCCGGCATCGGGGGACATCGAAGATTATTCAACCGCAGTTCTGGCCGCGCGATACGGGCACCGGGACGCTCTGGACTATCTCTTCAAGGTTTTCGACGCGAAGGTCGAGGTCCCGTCTGGCTTTCCACAGCCCGCCGAGGCGATTCGCTCGGTCTCGGAGATCCCGGCCGGGGAGGATCTCGCCACCTGGCATAAAAACGCCAGAGACAAAATCCGCTTCGATGCGGGGAAACAGAAGTTTATTGCCGAGTAGTCGCGGCCGTCTCTGAGCATCCGTCTGCCCTTACTCCGCCGGCCATGCCTTGCCGTCGGGCAAAGTCCAGTGTTCAGCGCGAGCGAACAACGCTCGCGGCAAGTGTTCGTCATCCCCGACTTGGAATTGTTTACCCGCCTCGATGTCCTCGCCGTGGGCAGCAATCAGCTCACGCCAAGCATCCTGGGCTGCGATTCGTTCTTGCCGAGTCATGCCATTGCCGCCACCGACGGGCCGGTTCTCCACCGTAAGGGCGATCAGCCGTTCCAGCGCATCGCGAGACAGCTTCTCGTCCGTCAACCGCTCCGCCAAGGCAGACGCCAGCCCTCGCCGTGCCCCCAATTGAGCGGCGGCTTCCGCAGCGGCGCGAAACAGCCATTCGTTCTGCTCCACCCGGACAATCGCGAGCACTTCCGGCAGGAAAGTTTTGTCGCCCGATTTTCCCGCCACCTGGCACGCTTTCATCATCTCGCCGTAGTCCCGCGCATCGAGTGACTTCAGCACCATGTCCCGGCACTCCGGCGGCATCGGCTCGGGGATCGATTCCAAGACCGCCATCCCAATCGGGTAGTTCTGGCCACGAAACGCCTCCGCGCTCTCCAGCCACCGCTTCGGGCGCGGCGGCGGGGTTTTTGCCGTCCAGTGGAAATCGAGATAAATGGCCGCATCACCGCTGTGCGATTTAAGTTCCAGCCCCCGCTCATGCAGTGCGTCCAGGGCGCGAATGAGATCCGGCATCGGCGCGGGAAAATCAAGAATGTTCACATTCGCCCCGCGACGCGGATTGAGCGCCAGTTTGAACGCCTTGTCCAAAGCCGCGCGCAGCGTTTCGTAATCCTCTGCCGTCCCGACTCCGGCCAACATTCGTGCGCCGAGATCGACAGCCTTGAATTCCGACGCCACCATGTTGCGGAAATAACCCGTGGCGCTCCCTCCCTGCGGCTTTGGCGCGGGTGCATCCGGGTTGAACGCGGAGACCAGCGCCAGCGCAATCGCCCGCGCACGCGGCGTATAGCTTTCGTCCCAGGCCGCAGCCATCAGCCGCTGATGGTTTTCCTGATTCCAGTCAAATGACGTTTTCGGCCCGAGCGGCATCCGGCCAGACAACAAATACGCGGCGGCGCAGGCGTCCGAAAACGCCTTGTTCTCCGCCAACTCCAACAATGCCAGCGTGGCATCCTTTGTCGGAATCTCGCCAAGAGCTTGGAGAAAATATTGTTCCCCTGCCAGGGCGCGCTTTTTTAGCAACGGCAGATAAACGGGGAATGCCAGATCTCGCGTGGAAGGTATACGGCGACTCTCGTCATTCTCCTGCTTTTTCAACTCCAACGAGATGGCATCGAGAACCTTATTCGCCTGCTGCTGATCCGGGATGAGAAACTCCACCTGCGCCTCGCCAATCGGGGCTCTCCAATCTTTGAGAACAAAGGAGGATTTGTCGGCATTCTCACAGCCAGCAGCCGCATCCCTCCCATTCCAGCCCAAATCATGCGTGATGCGCACCGTGTATTTCCCCGGTTTGGTCAGCCTCAGATAATCCAACGGCCAGATTTTTTTCCGCCATTCCTCGCCCGGCTTCAAGGTGCGCGTGCCGACCAAGCCCCCAAAGCACGCGGCCGTGTCGGCATCCGACACGGGCTCGCCCTGGGCATCCACTGCCTGAACCCGGAATCGCAATGCCCGGCTAGCGCCTCGGTAATCCCCGCCGGATTGAAATGATATTTCTTTGTCGCCGGTGTTTCTCAACACGAACTCCACCAGACACGGTTCGCCGAAGAAATACTGCTTTTTGTCAAATCTCAGCTCAACCTCGGACTTGCCATCGACAGCTTTTTCCGCGCCGCCAAATGCCATGGTGCCAAGGACAAACCAACAAGCCAACCATAAGAGAGTTTTCATCTGGAATTTCACATTTGGCTTCTTGTCCACAGTAGTTGCAAGTCGATTTGCAAACTTTGGCTGGAATTGATGGCTCTGCCTGAGCGGTAAAATGTCAGATCGGCACTCATCGAAACGACCCACGGGCCGGCGACTTGCTGCACCAGCCCGTTTGGCCATTTGTTGCGATCAAGCTGGACATGTCAATATGGCGTTGAAGATCTCAGGATTGTAGCCAAAAGCATGAATCCACTGATTATGAGCGAAAAAAGCAGAAGAAATATCAACATGGATACAATTGCACGGGCTACACTGATCCGCTCTCCATCCATATTTCGACCAAACGTGGCAACATACCATGTTCCAAGTGCCAAATGAAGAATTGCGCCGATTAGCATGGCGTGAACCAAGGGAGGAGAATGTTGAGAGGCGACAATTACAGAACTTGCACCAATCGATAGAAGTGCAATAAGGCCCCCGTATCGAAAACAATGATTCCAGAAGAGTCTTACGCGCGACAAAAGTGTTGCTAACTTGAGCAGGACGCTCTCAAGCAATACGAATATGAATAGTGGAACTAGTGAGATCGCAAATGACATATATTCTTTTGTCCAACGTCCCCAGTCACCTGCCCCGGACCGTCGGCGCGACGGATGCCGGGAGCGAAGCGACCAAGCATCCGCCGTGACGACGGGTAGGGGTTAGGTGGACTGGCTCGGCCTATTCATTATTTTTTGTAAGTATCACCGGTTAAGATATCAAAAGCAAATTCCTTATCTGCAATCTTAATTGCGAAAATATACTCGTTAGCATTCGGTATTTGGTTACATCCAAGAACGCTATACACAGCACGCTTTCCCCCATAGAAGCTATGTTCAACTGGTGCGCCAAGGTTCGCTAGATCAGCGGTGGTCCACTGTCGAAGTATGTGTCCGCCAAGATAAAATGTAAACTCGATCTGTTGTTCAGGGGTAGTCGATGCATCCGTGTGGATTGCCATTACAGCCACCTTACCGGCAATTGGGCTCCATCCTAGAAAAATACCATGTTTGGTAAACCAGTCATAATGGTCAATTAATTCATCCTTATCGGTTTGAACTCGATAAATATCTGTATACCCAGCGGAGCCTGAATTTGCCGCAGGTATGCATCGTGCGTAGAATATGCCATCGCATCCTGATTGCACATATGGACGATTAGAAGACTGCTTGAATGCAAACCCGATATCGGAGGCACCCAAGATGAGAATAAGACAAAGCAAATGAGCGCGCATAGTCAGAGGAAGTTTATGCTTTCTGCCGAACGTCCAAAGTGACCGGATGTCGGGCGATGAAGCGTCGTGGTAGAGTAGGGAGGCTCCGTCGGGATGAGAGGCACGAGGCCAATGACCGCCCGGGGACTCCCCCTCATCAAACCGGACGGGCATATTTCATGCATCCGGCTTTCGGAGTGCCGTTCTTCGGTTTGCTTCATGAGCTTTTCCATTTGGCTTTCATGGGGAAGTGAACCAAGCCGTAATGGTCGTGGAGGCGTCCGTCGCTGTAGGCTTCTCCGTATTGCGCTTCGGTCTTGGCATGTTTCTTCCACAGCCATCGCCTCATGCGCCGCCGCAATTGCCACTGCATGTTCCCGAACACCTGCGAGCTGTTGGCATAATGAAAGTAGCCGATCCATCCTCGCACCCTGCGATTCACGCGGGCGAAAACTTCTTCGGGCTCCTTCCGGTGGGTGCTCCGGGTTGTTTCTTCCCGGATCGCCTCCCGCAGCTTGCCGCAGCTTTTCGGGCTGGGTTCGCAATGCGGGTAGCTCCTGCCGCTGCGCGCTTTCCTCCACCTCAGCCGGAACCCCAGAAACTCGAAGCTCTCTTTCTCGAAGTCCACAATTCGTGTCTTCTTTTCATTGAGCTTGAGCCCTTTTCGTTCCAGCCAGGTTTTCAGCCGACTGTGCATCTCCACCCCCTGCCCTTTCCGACAGAGAACGACGAAGTCATCGGCGTATCGAACCATCACCGCCATCATTTGCTTCCCTGCATTGACAGCCTTGTCCAGGCCATCGAGATACAGGTTGGCCAGTAACGGCGATATCACTCCGCCCTGCGGCGTCCCGCACCGGTTCTTCACCGGACGCTTCGCCCCAGTCTCAGAGTTCTCTTCCACGATTGGCGCTCTCAGCCACCCTTTAACCAGCTTGAGAATGCTTCCGTCGCTCACCCGCCCTTTGACGAGCCTCATCAATTCGGCATGCGGGATTGTATCGAAGTAGCCGCTCAAATCTGCGTCCACCACTTCTCGCCTCCCGCTCAACAACGCATCCTTGATAGCGTCTATGGCCTGATGCGCCCGCCGTTTTGGCCGGTAGGCGTAACTGTTCTCGTGGAAGTCGGCTTCAAAGATGGGCAACAGCAAAAACACCACCGCCGTTTGCACCACCCTGTCCCGAACCGTCGGAATTCCCAACGGCCGTTTCTTCCCATCCGCTTTCGGGATATACACCCGCAGAACAGGTTTCGGGCAGTAGGTTTTCCCAAGCAGATCCGCTTCAAGCCTCGCAAGCCACAGCTCACGATGCCCTTCGTTTTCCGCGAGGTCCTCCACCCTCACCCCGTCCACTCCGGGCACTCCCCCGTTGGCGATCACCTGCCAGAGCGCGGCCTCAAGGATTTCCTTCCGGCACACGTCTCCATACAGGCTCCATGCTTTCCATTTCGGCTTGCTCTTGGCTTGCCGGTATAGCGTCCGCTGCAGTTTCCGAATTCCCGTTGCCGTTTCCGGCACCGTAGGCGTTGTTATCCCTTCCGGGCCATCGCCCCGTTCTCTTTCTGCTTTGTCCGCATCTGCACAACTGCCCCGCCTTCGCTCCACCCCGTTATCCGGGGCTTCCTCGCTACTATGCAGGACTCCGACTCCTGCCCGCGCCGCTTCGGCCTTCCCCGTCTCCGAGGTTGTGCCGGGCGTTGGGACTTGCGCCCCTCGCGAACAGGCCTCCCGGGTTATCCCGGCAGCCCTTCCCAACATGCCATCTCCGCCGACACCGCCGGAACGATAAGCAGACTGCAACGGTTGTCCCGTCCGCTCCTGACAGTCTTCGCCGTTTGGACAGCGGCTCGACTTTCCGGTTGTTGCTTTTTCGATGCTCATTAGATGGAGTTGACTTTCGTTATGGCCTGTTGGTTCAGAAAATGCCCCGCTTGCGGCTTCAGCCTCGCGGCCTCATTCCGGGCATCTCTTTCGGTCGTGAACCGTCTAATTCGACCGGTGGGATTTTCACCCACGTGGCTTCCAGCTTCCCCGGCGCTCGTCCAAAGTAAGCGTCTTCTCGCCATTCGGTCGACTGTCCAATTCGGCTTTCTCATGGTTTTCCGATCTCCCACGAAGCACACCACCTATATGCCTCAAATCCTTGTAAAAGAAAAGGCAAGAGCAACCACCTCGGCGAGACATCCCTTTGCAGGTATATTGCAGTAAACAGGCCAAGGATCAGATAAACAGAAATCCCCACACCTGTGCGATACCTCCAATAATCATAATGGGATAAATCATGAGGCCTCCAAGCCAGCCTACATGGTCACCGGTTGAGGCCGCAATTCCAGAGCCGAGGAAAATGGCAAAAGCCAGTGTTGAAAGCAGGAGGAAGATCCTTCCGATGAAATGCCCAGCAACATCGGTGAAAAGTGAAATCGGATAGTTCGTCCAGTCAGGGCGCATATTATTTTTCCGAACGTCAAAGCCACCAACGACTCCCCTGGAGTGGTGCGTGGATGCTGGCTGGTGGTTTAATCATGGTGAGCTTTCGTCGACCACCCGACGGGGAGTCGTTGGGTGGGCTATTCGGCCTATTTGTATATTTCACGCAGGGATGACTCCGCTTCTGCTTTGATATCTTCGCTTGGCTTTGATGCAAGGACAAGCCTGTAGTAACGCTCAGCTTCCTTCTTATCTCCCAAACGACGATATGTATGCGCAAGATTCAGAATCACAATCGAGTCGTTTGGCGCTTTTTGGTATGCAATCAAAAGATACTTGGCGCAACCCTGATCGTCTTTGTTAGCACTGCATAAAGCTGCCAGAACATTATAAGCGTAGGGATGATCTGGATAAGTCTGAATAATTGCCTCACATAGAGAATGGCATAGCGCGTCGCCTTCCTTAGCCTCAAACCGATAAAAGCTACCGGTGTATCCCTGCATAAGTTCCGGGATAAATATTTTTGGCGGCTCGGGCAGCGGTTCACCATTCTTCCATTGAAGTTCAGTTGGGCTCTTCTCAGCATTCTGGAGAACTTGCAGTAAAACATCCAAGCAATCCTTTTGCTTGTCTAGTTCTCTGAGCATATATGCCAGCCCCATGCCAATATCGATTCGATTAGGAAAACGCTTGAGTGCTTCCCGTAGCAGTTGAACTGCGTTATCGGGAACTTGCGGATTCACACGTCCCTCCGTCGACATGCTCCCCACTTCCTTCCCAGTCTTCGGATCCGAAACTACAAAATCTCCCTTCTCGGATTGCTTTGTTGAGATATTTGGCGCTAAAGAAAGATTCCACCAATAGTTTGCCGACGCAACGTAGTATGCTGGGTCATTCTTATTGGCTTTATACGAATCTTTGATAAACGTTTGAATGTCTTGCGCTAGCAGCCTGTCGGACTGAAAACCGAGCGGCAAAAGCCGCCGTTTTGTGATTTTTTTGGTTTGGCGATCACTTCTTGAGTTTCAGAGCGGGAAAAGTGAACCGAAGCGGAAGCCTGTGCGATTTTC
>Ga0194058_10000091_pt1 | contig 33627 bp, 26 predicted proteins | sample SepL4417m_MetaG_FD_155490 | JGI IMG/M metagenome (GOLD analysis project Ga0194058, IMG submission 155490) | Anoxic zone freshwater microbial communities from boreal shield lake in IISD Experimental Lakes Area, Ontario, Canada - Sep2016-L442-17m | ecosystem: Environmental > Aquatic > Freshwater... | reverse complement strand
GAATCGCAGCAACAGCTCCGCCGCGCTGGTCCTGTCGGGCGGCACACTCGATGTGGGCGGCAGCTTCAGCCAAGGGCTTGGAACACTCACGCTCTCGGGCAACTCGTTTATCAATCTTTCCGGCGGGACGCTCACCTTCGCAGATAGCCAAGGGACCACGTGGGGGGCATTCACGCTCGACATCACGGGCTTTGCCTCCGGCTCGTCCATAAAATTTGCCTCCAGCGCAGGGCTCGACGGATCGCAGCTCGGAAAGTTTTCTGCCACGGGCTTCAACTCGTTTGCGCTCGACGGGAGCGGGTATCTCACCGCAGTTGCCATCCCCGAGCCATCCACCTGGGTGCTTGTGGCCGCTGCAGGAACCTTTCTCATGGTGATGCGCCGCAGGCGCCTGTAGCGAGAAGCTTCAGGCATGTCACAGACGACGATTCGGGATCTGGCGCAGTCACTTGGTTTGGGAAAATCCACTGTGCAGCGGGCGCTTGCAGGGTCGCCGCTGGTATCTCCGTCCACGCGCGGGCTTGTGCAGGCGGCGGCAAGGAGGGGAGGCTACCGGCACGACGTCTATTTTGCAGCGCTTTCCGCCAAGCGGCACCGCAAGGGAAAGCCCGCTGGCATCCTGATCCACTACCTCTATGGCAGCCCGTTTTTTCCTGATTACCACCAGGGGATCAACTCGCTGCCTTCGCTGCGCGAGATCGGGCTGGAGATGGGATTTGATGTCGAGCCAGTGAAGTTCCATGAGTTCCCGAATGTGAGAACCATTCCCAAGGCGCTGTATGAGCGAGGCAGCAAAGGGCTGATTATCGGGCAGACCGACCCGGTATTGCATCAAGCTCTATTGGGCTTCGGAAAGCTGCCCGTGCTCTGCTGCCAGCGCCAGGGAGGCCTGCCATTTCACACGGTGCGCTTCGCCGCCAGCGACCGGGTGCGGATGTGCTGGAAGAAGCTCTGGGAGGCTGGCTACCGCCGGATCGGCTGCGCCGTGATGAGGCATGATCCGATTCTGGACGATGACCGCGACCGGCATGGCACGGCCCTCGTGCTGGCCGCAGAAAACCAGCGCCCGCGCGAGCGGGTTCCCGTGCTGCGCAGCGAACTGGACGATGAGCAGGCTTACCTCTCCTGGCTCAAGAGCTACCAGCCCGACGCCGTGATCTCCTTCCGCGGAGGCGTTTGGCCCCTGCAGGAAAAGGCGGGGCTCGGCCATGTGCCGCTCGTATCCCTGCATGCCTCGCTCGAGCCAGGGGTGGCGCATATTCCCGGAACATTGCAGCACCTCGAGCTGCTGGCATCAGAGACCCTGCGACAGATGGACAGCATGGTCCGGCACGGCGACACGGGAACTCCACGGGTGGCGGTCAATGTGATCATCGAGCCCGAGTGGCACGAAGGGGCGGGGATCCCCACCGTAGCGTAAAGGATTGCGCCAAGGCGTTCCCGGAAGCTAGTCTTGCCGGGTGATTTTTCGTCCCGCCACATCCCTTCTCGGAGCTGCCGCCATATTTTTTGCAGGCTGCGGGAAGGCTCCCGCTCCCGGCAGCCCTAGCGCCCCTCCCCCGGCGATCCCCGGGGTTCCCGTGGGAGTCTTTCTGCCGCTGAGCGGAGCGCAGGAGGCCTTCGGGCAGGCAGCCCTTGCGGGCATGAAGCTTGCGGCCGCCAGGTGGAATGCCGGCGGAGGGATCTCCGGCAAGCCCGTTGATCTGATCATCCGCGACACGGAATCCCATCCTGACCTGGCAGCAAGCGCGGTGCGCGAGCTCATCGAGAAGGAGAAGGTGGTGGCGGTGCTCGGGGAGATCACCTCAGACAGCTCGATGAAGGCGGCGCCGGTGGCGGCCGAGCTCGGGATCCCGATGATCTCGCCCGGCTCAACCCACGCGGGCCTCACCCGCATCGGTCCGGGAGTTTTCCGCGTCTGCTATGCGGATCCTTTCCAAGGGCGCGTGATGTCAAAGTTTGCGAGCTCTATCGGGGTGGTCTCGGCGGCGATCCTGTTTGATCCGGACGACGAATACAGCTCGGCCCTCGCAGCAAGCTTCGAGAAAGATTTCGTCGAGCGCGGCGGAAAAATTGTCGCCAAAGAACCCTGCCGCCGGGGGGCAATCGATTTTTCCGCACCGCTTCAAGCGATCAAGGAGGCCCGGCCGGAAGTCATCTTCCTCCCCGCATATTTTTCGGAGGCCGCCGCGATCATCAAACAAGCCCGGCCGCTCGGGATCGAGCAGCCGTTCATCGGATCAGATGGCTGGGAATCCCCGGACTTTCTGTCCGCCGGGGGCGAGGCGGTGAACAACTGCTACTTTGCCAGCCACTTTTCGGCCAGCGCCCCCTCGGAGAAATCGGCGGGATTTGTCCGCTCGTATCGGGAGGCCAACGGGAGCGATCCCCTCGCCCTCGCCGCCCTCGGCTACGATGCGGTAAACTTTTTAGCGGACGGGATCCGGCGCGCAGGCGGCACCGGCCCTGCGGAGCTGCAAGCCGCGCTCGCAGCGACCATCGGGCTCGAAGGAGTCACCGGCACGATCACCCTCGATGCGGATCGCAACACGTCGATGTCGGCGATTGTCCTGCGTGTCAGCGAGGGGAAATTCCACTATCTGGAAACCGTCGCCCCCTGATCAGATCTCGACGGTTTCCCCGATCTCCGGAAGCAGGAGGGTGATGCCCGCCTGGGAGAACACATCGCTCGCGTCCTCCTTCACGATTTCAATGGGAGGAAACGTATTGTAGTGGACGCCGACGACAAGGTTCGTCTCGAGGAATCCGGCCGCGCGCGCGGCATCCGCCGCGCCCATCGTGAAGTTATCTCCGATCGGCAGGACGGCGAACCGGAGGGGGAACTCCACCGGGATGAGCTTCATATCCAGCGTGAGGGCCGTGTCGCCGGAGTAATAAAAAGCCCCCTCGGAAAACTCGATGACATAGCCGCCGGGATTTCCACCGGGCGAGCCGTCCGGCATCGTGCTCGAGTGGATCGCCCCGGTCATCTTCGCCCGTCCGAAGGGGAACCTCCTCGATCCGCCGTGGTTCATCGGCGCAAGGTTTGCGACCCCCTGGCGGCCGAGCCACTCGGAGATTTCCCAATTGCAGACAACCGTCGCCCCGGTCTGCTCCGCGAGGGCGACCGCATCGGCAACATGGTCGGCATGCCCGTGGGAAAGGAAGATGGCATCCGCCGAGATCTTGGCGACCTCCACGGACTTCGCCAGCGGGTTCGGGGTGATGAACGGGTCGAAGAGCAGGCGGGCGCCGCCGCTCTCCACAAGAAAACACGAGTGTCCAAAATATGTCAGCTTCATGGCGGCTCCCATCGAACCAGCTCCCGGCGTGCGGCGCAATGCGGAATCGCTGGCCCCAAATCACGTAAGCGAGCGGGACGCAGGGAGGGTGGCGCGACAAGCGGTAGATCAAGGGAGGCATGCCCGCCCTCGAACTGCTCAGCAAGGCGGCCGGGGGCGACCGCCCTCCATTCATTGCGCTGGCGCGCGGATCAGGGGCTGGCGCTCCGCCGAAACATTTCCTCCGGCCCCTCTTCTTTGGACCGCTATTTGGCGGTCGCCCTGAGAAAAAGGAGGCCCCAGAACGGGCGGCGGTCGATGACGACTTCCGCCTGGACGGTAGCTCCGACGGCGAGCGGATAGGGGGCCTTTTCGACAGCCACCCTGATCCGATACGATGAGGTGGCCGCCTTTTCCTCCTGGTCGGGATTGAGATCGCGGTCGAGGGCGACCTCGGCGACCCTTCCTGTCGCGAGCGGCGCGAGCCGATCGGGGTTGTTGTTGGCCCGGAAGCGGACCAGCTGTCCAGGCTTGATCCGGTTGACCCGGTCCTCGGTGGCGTAAAGCCTCAGCTCAGTCCCTGTGTTGTTAGTGAGCTTGAAAAGCGCCTCGCCCGAGAGAACTTTTTCGCCCGGAAACCGCCTGGCGGTGGAGAGGATCGTGCCGGCTTCCGGGGCGACGATGTCGAGCCGTTCAAGATCCGCGCGGGCGAGGAGAAAATTCCGTTCCAAGCTCTTGAGCCGGGCTTCGGCGACTTTTTCCTTCCCGAGCGCCTCATCCCGCGACGCCTGGCCGTAGGCGCCGGTGAAGAGGTTGTTCGCCTGCTGGCTTCTCTTCAGCATCGTCTCGGAGGCAATGAGCTGCAGTCGGACATTGAGAACTTCCGTGCCCGAGGCGGCCCCGCTCTTCTGAAGCTCATTGAGGCGGTTCAAGTAGTTCTGCTGGATATCCTGGACTTCCTGCTGCCGCTCGACTTCCAGGGCGCTGAAAAGAAATTCCGGAGGAACCGGGGCGGCCTCGACTTTCCTGGCATTTGCGCGGGCGAGCTCGAGCTCGGCTTTCGCCTGCTCGATTTCGCTTCCGATCCTTTCGATCGTCTTCTTGATCTCCCATGGATCCACCCGGGCGAGGACCTGTCCATTTTGAACATACTGCCCGTCCGCCACCGACACGGATTCCAGAATTCCGTCGGTTCTGTTAAAGACCAGGGCAAATTCCGACGGGCGCACTTCCCCAGGGGCATTCACATATTCGTCCATCGGACTAAAGAGCACAACAACCGCGCACAGAACGGTGGACGCCCCGGCCCAAACCAAACCAAGACGCATCCACCGGGGAGGGATCACCGGGCGGAGGGCAGAGGGCGGCGCCGAAAAATCTTTTGAGCAGAGCGGCGAGGCGGCCCGGAATTCGGAGGTTCCTGGCGTGTGGATCGAGGTGATCATAGCTGGCGCACCCATGGCCGGCGGGTGGCCCCGCTCATCGGGATCATGCCCTCGACCTGTGCCTCATAAAGCCCGCGGTAGTGCCCGGCAGCCTGCGCAACAAGCTCCTCATGCGTGCCCCGCTCGACAAGCCGGCCCTGGTGGAGCACGAGAATCTGGTCGGACTGGAAAATCGTGGAGAGCCGGTGGGCGATCACAACCGACGTGCGGCCGGACATCAAAGCGTCAAACGACCGCTGGATCTGCTTCTCCGTCTCGGTATCGAGCGCACTGGTCGCCTCGTCCAGGACCAGGAAGGGCGGGTTCTTCAGGAAGACCCGGGCGATCGCAATCCTTTGCCTTTGGCCGCCAGAGAGGCGGGCGCCGCTGATGCCGACAGGCTCCTCAAGCTGGCTCGGGAAGCCGCGCACCACATCGTCAATGTGCGCCCCCGCCAATGCGGCCCAGATTCGCTCCTCCGGGTAGCTGCGGCCCATGCAAACGTTCGTCCGGACGGTGTCATGAAACAAAGTGGCGTCCTGGAGGACCGCACCCAGGCTTCCACGAAGGGCTCGGAGATCCCAGTCCCGCACATCGACGCCGTCGAGAAGAAGCTTCCCGCCGGTAGGCAGATACATCCCCATCAGAAGGCTGGCAAGGGTGGTCTTGCCCGAGCCGGACTGCCCGACGAGAGCCACCATCTGCCCGGGCTCGATGACAAAATTCAGATCCCGGAGAATCGGCTCGCTGGAATCGTAGGAAAAGCACAGGTTCTCCGCAACGATCTCCCCCTTGAAGGAATCCGGAGAGGTGTTCTTCCTCCCGAGGTAAGGCTCCTGGGGAGTCTCCATGATAGCCTCTACTTTTTCCGCGCTGGCCGTTCCCATCTGAAGCATTTGCCCCGCATTGAGGAGGGTCCCAATCGGCCCCCACAGCATGGCCTGGTAGGCATAGAAGGCAAAAAACGATCCGAAGGTGATCTGCCCTTGGATCGCGAGAACTCCGCCGACAAGGAGGAAGATGTCCCCCCCGAAGCTGCTCAGCATGACGAGCAGGAGGTTGATGGTATGGAAGCGGGTCCAGTGGTGCAGCCCCTCAAACCGGAGGGCCTCGGACTTGGCCTGGAACCGGTTCAGAAAAAAGCCCTCGGCGCAGAACGTGCGAATGACCCGCATGGCGGAAAAGACCTCGGCAGAAGTGGCATTCAAATCGGCCACCCGGTCGGACTCCTCCCGGTTGAAGTCTTGCAGCTTCCGGTAGGACCACACCGTAAGCGCCGCCGTGATCGGCATCGTGCCCAGCACGATAACGGTCAGCCACACATTCAGAAACAACATGAAACCAACAACGATCATGACGAGAAAAATGCTTGTCAGAAAGTTCCGGAGAATGGTGAAGATCGCCCCGTCCATCTGGTTGACATCAAACCCGAGGCGCGAGGCGATCCGGCCGGACTCCAGCTTCTCCAGCGACTTCTGCTGCCCGCCCATGAGCGTCAGCGCGGCATCGAGGCGGGTTTCGTAGAGCGAGTTGCGGGTGATCTGAAGGATATAGTGGCACTGCCATCCCCCGAGCAGGCCGCCGAGAAGCTTCAGCAAAACGCCAAGGAGGACGATCAGGGCAATCATCCAGACCGTATGGGAAATCCCCAGCCAGGTCGTCACATCCCCCGCGGTGCTTCCCCGGAAAATCAGGTCGTCAATGATGATCTTTGCGAGATACGGACCCGGCGCGCTGACAAGGCTCGACAGGAAACCCAGCAGGACGATCGTCCAAAGCAGGCTCGGATAGCGCCGGATGAGCTCCGTAAGAATTCGGACGCCCGAGCGAACCGGTTGGATGGGTGCTTTTTTCTGCATCGAAAAAATTCGCGGCGACTCCTTGGGACGGGAGTCAACCAGCCGCCGGGGAAAGAGCAATAAGAAACCCTCCCGCCGCCACGCTCAGGTGATTGTGTGCGCCACTCCCAACTCCGCAGCCGCAGCCGCAAGGCGGGAGTCGAGCGACCAGAGCGGGTTGCCGGAGAGGCGGGCGGCGACGAGCATCTGCACGTCGTTCCAGCCGATGCCTCGGCCGTAGAGCGCGTGTCAGCGCAAAGAATGGAGGGCGGTCGCCCTCGGCCGCCTTGCCGAGCAGCCCGAGGGCGGGCTGCCTCCCTTGATCTACCGCTTGTCAAGCCGCGCTCCCTACGCCCCTCGTTCTTACGCACGGATTTGGGCGGATTCTGAGAGCGCCGGTGCGCTCGCGCCAGGAGGAGGCTCACGGGGCGACAGAGGTGCGCAGGCGGAGGAAGGAAGGGGCGTTAGAAAGGGGCACGGAATCCCGAATGGTGAGGATTTCGTAGTATTGCCCGGATGAGGCGGCTGCTCCGACCGCGTTGGCGACGGGATCCACGAGCGTCCAGTCCACAAGGTTGGACGACCGCTCCATCTGGTAAACGACCGTGCTCGGAGGTTTCTGCCTGCGGAAGGTGAGCGTCGCATAGCCCGGGGATCCGACCGTTCCGGCAGACGGGGCAAGCCCGTGGCTATCGGGCAGGAGCGGGTTGCCCCCGAAGGCGAATTCGGCAAAGTCGTTCATCCCATCGCCGTCGGCGTCGTTGCCCGAGTGGAGGTCGCCAGGCGTCCCAAACCACACGGCCCTCCAAGCGGAATACGTTTGGGTGAGCGCCACCTCGGCCCCCTCGGCGACCGCGCCCTGAACCACGAGCTGGCCGGTGAGCGAAACAGGACCTGACGGGGTCCATGTCCGTCCGGGCGGGACAAAATAAACTCCTCCGGCTGTTCCGACGAGGAGATCGAACGCCCGCTCGAGGCTGCCCCTTGCGATCCGGACGTGAAACAGTCCGCCGGACGGCTCGGAGATGATTCCGCTCAGCTCGCCGGTCGAGGGATCCAGCGAAAGCCCAGCCGGCAGCCCCGAGCCTTGGGCCAAGGAAAAGCTTCCGGTGCCTGGAAGATCGCAGTCGTAGAAAAAGCTCTGCTCATCGCTCGCGATCGAGGGCGGGCGGTTGTCCATGGCGACTGGAGAAGTGAAAAAAGGCGCGCCCGCGCCGAGCGCGTCGGAACCCGCAATGCGGCAGCGCCAGAATTTCCCGGAACGCGAGCCATCGGCCCCGAGGGCGGGCCCCGCTTCGCCTGCGGCGTCGGAGTAGGCCGCCCCGTCCGATGAAGACTGCCATTGGTAGGAAAGGGCGATGGCATCCAGCTCCGGATCCGTGGCGATGATCGCGGAGAGGCTGATGGGCAGGTCATCAAACGCGAGGCTTCCGGCGGAGGTTGCCGCAGAGGTGACCGACGGACGCGAGTTCGCCAGGGCAAGATGAAGCGAGACGGTTCCCGCCGAGCGCTCGTACCCGTCAACCGCGATGAGGTAGGTTTGCCCCGCGACCGCCGGGAAGGTGATGTGGCTCTGCACCGTGTCCGGCTCGTCGCAGGCGAGGAAGCTCAGGGCGTTGACCGAAGACCCCTGGTAAATCCCGAGCACCGTATAAAAATCACTGTTATCCGTATCAACGGTCACGAGGCCGGACGCGGGGGCCATCCAGCTCCACCAGGCTGAAGAAGTGCCATTGCGCCCCGCATGGTTCGGCTCGTCCGGCTCCCGGCCCGCCCAGCTGGTGACAGCGCTCGCGCTAGTTCGCGCCCCAGTCCCCGTCACCGCTGGCGCAGGAAACTGCGCGGCCGATGTCAAATTGTCGTTCGCCGGAGCTTCGCCCATCGTCAGCCAGAGCCAGATCGTCCCGATTTCCTCCGCCCACCCATCCACGGAAATCTGATATTTTTCTCCGGCTTGGGCGGTGAAGACGACCCGGCTCGTGCGAAGGAACCCGCCGATCACATCATCGTTCTGGTCGATGGCGGCCAGGGAGCCGACCGCCGAGCCGGAATAGACGCCGACCGTCGTATCGAAGTCGCTGCCCTCGGTGACAATCTCCACGCGGCCGGACTGTGGGGCCGTCCACTCCCACCAGACCGAGTGCATTCCGGACTCAGAAGTATTCAGCGGTTCGCCTAGCTCGGAGGTGGCGTTGAGGTTGCTGGCGATCACGAGATTGGCCGGTCCCGTCAGCGCGATGCGGCAAGCAAACGCGTCGTTTGTCGGCGGCGGCGGGGCATTCGATAGCGTCAGGATCATCAGGCCCACGGCCGCATCGGTTTTTCCGCCGACAACAAAATAGTAGGTTGTGCCCTGATTGGCAGCGAACTTCAGCGAGCTGGTGGTGCCCCCGCCAGGCGCATCGTCATTTGCCGCGACCCCGGCCAGCGTGGCGAGCGCGTCGCCGGAATAGACGGCGAGGACGGTATCGAATCCGCTTCCGGACGTCTTGAGCTGGACTTCGCCAGAAGATGTCGCCACCCATTTCCACCACAAGGTATTCGAGGGGGCGGCTCCGGCATGCGAGGGCTCGCCGGGTTCGCTCGACGCGAAGCGGTTCGACGTCCGGATCATGGCCGGGACGACCGGAATCTCGCAGGCGTCTGCGAACGAATCGTTGAACGGGGCCGAGCTGGTCGAGGCGAGAGCGCCGGCCAGGTTGATCCGGCCTCCAAGCGTCGTCTTGTCCTCCAGCGCCGCTGCGGGTTCGGCCGAGCGGAGGATCCTGTTGATCGTCTGCCGGGGGTGGGTATCCGAGGGAAATTGGGAGAGCAGGAGGGCCGCGACGCCGCTCACGTGGGGGGTCGCCATGGACGTGCCGCTCATCCAGGCATAGGCGTTGTCCGCGCTCCCGTATGTCGAATAAATATCCTGCCCGGGGGCGGCGATGTCCACGATGCCGAACCCGTAGTTTGAGTACGAGTACATCCCGTCATCCCGTGCGGTTCCGGCCACCGCAAGCACATTTTCCGCCAGATACGCCGCCGGGTAGGACGGCGAGGATACGATATTTGTGGAGGCGTTCCCGGCTGCCGCGACAAAGATCGCCCCCGCATCGCCGGCGCTGCGGATCGCATCCAGCAGCGCCTGTGAGAACGCTCCTCCGCCCCACGAGTTGTTCATCACCTTCGCCCCGTGCAGCCTCGCGTAGTTGATGCACTCGATGGCGTCGGATACAGCACCCGATCCGCTGGAGTTCAAAAATTTGCAGGCCATGATTTTGGCCGACCATGCGACCCCTGATCCCCCCAGGCCATTGTTGCCGACGGCCCCTGCCGTCCCTGCGACGTGGGTGCCGTGGCCGTTGTCGTCCATCGGGTCGCCCGCCTTGCTGCCAGGGATGTTGCCGACCTTGTCGGTCGCGTTGATTCCGAAGACGTCGTCGATATAGCCATCGCCGTCGTCGTCCAGCCCGTTGGTTTCCTTTCCGTCGCCGGATTCTCCGGGATTCCGCCACATGTTCGAGGCAAGGTCCTCATGGGTATAGCGCACGCCCGTATCGATCACGGCAATGATCGCGCCGGTTGCATCCGTGCGCGTGCTCCACCCCTCGGGGGCATCGATATCGGCATCGGCCACCCCGCTATCCTGCCCGGCATTGTTCAGCCCCCATTGCTTGCCAGAAATAAAATCGGGGTCATTGGGGCTGTCGCTTGCCATGACAACATAGTCCGGCTCGGCATATTCATAGGCGCCCGATGCGCGGAGCTCGGCGAGCGCCCGATCAACGGAAGCCCCCTTGGGAAGTCCGATGACCTGGATCCCGCCCAGGGCGGGAAATTTCCGCGCGACCCACCCGCCGACCTTTGCGCGGGCGGAGAGCTCTCGGATCGCCTGCCCGGCGAGCGGGCTCTTAGACGGGCGGACGAGCACCTGGCCAGCCCTGCGCCCGAGCATGGCCTCATCGGGAGTCACCGAATCCGCCAGCGCGAGGCCGCAGGCTGCAAGGAAGAAAAACAGGAGGCAGGCAAGGCGAACATTCCATCCCGGTGGCCGCCTGGAAAAACAGGCGCGCAGGCCGGATGGCCCCCCTTGGCTTCCCGCCAGGAAATGCCGGGCAGAACCGGGCAAAGACGGAAAATCTGCTGCATGGCGGGAAATCAACATCTCGAGGGCGCGCAGCTGATAATAAAGCCTAACCGGAGCCCGCGCGCGAGTTTTTTAGGAAAGAACAGCACCTTCTACGCTGGGAGAGGCGACAGTTCTTCCCTGACACTGAGGGAACAAACGGCTTGCAGTAAGAGTTTTTTTCCGCGATAGTATTACGCATGATGACGACGAGCAAATGCCAGGTGACTCTCCCTCGCCGGTTGCGCGAGGTGGTGGGGATTACCCCGCGCCAAGAGGTGGAGACTTTTGTTGTCTACCACGGCGGAAGACCGGTGATCGCTATTGCCCCGGCGGCAAACCAAAGCAAGGGGGCCTCGATGGCTGCCCGCTGGGTGGGATGCTTGAAGGGGCAGGGAACCACGGATGAAATCCTGCGTGGAGCCAGGGGACACGAGTGATCCTGGTCGATACCTGTGTACTGCTGGATCTTTCGACCCAAGATCCCGAGTGGTTCAGCTGGTCGCTGCGACAGATCACACACTTCGGATCCGTGGACACGCTGGTCTATAACCCCGTAATTTATGCGGAAGCAGGCGTAGGGCATTCGCGACAAACGGAGCTGGACGAACGGTTTGCCGGCTGGCGTTTCGATCCCTTCGATACGGATATCTCCTGGCGTGCGGCCCAAGCGCACGCGCATTACCGCAAACGGGGAGGAAAGAGGGACCTCGTGCTCGGCGATTTCTGGATCGGAGCCCACGCCGAAGTGAGGGGGTGGCACCTGCTCACCCGCAATACGGAAGACTTCAAGGAGTTCGCATTGGGAAAAAAACTGATCGGCCCAGGCCTGCACGATGCGCCCAAGTGATGGGGCAGCTCCTGCGCCAGGGGTTCCTTGAAGAAAACATCCGCACTCTCAGCCGGGAAAGGACCGGCGCCCGCAGGCAGCGGCTTCTACCGGGACTTGACTTTCTCCAGCGTCGGCGGCAGGCCGGCGGCGAAGGCGACCGCCGCGAGGCTCGTCGAGTAATCGGCGACGGCAGCCGCGCGGTGCGAACGGGACAGCGCGAGCTGGCCGGCCGCCCCGGAAAATTCCGCGACCGAGGAGAGCCCGGATTCGTAGGCGGCGCGGGCGGCATCGAAGTTCTCCTGAGCCGAGGCGACGAGGCCCTCGGCCGCTCCCACCCGGCTGGCTGCGCTCAGGCTGTCCTGGCAGGCGGCCCAGACATCCTGCGAGGCGTCGAGCCGCGCCTGGCCGAGATCCTCGCGCGCAGCCAGCTCCTCGGCCTTCGTTTTCCGAAGCTTTTCGGCGCGTTCGAACCCATCGAAAAGATCCCATTTGGCGACAAGAAATGCGCCATAGCCATTGATGCCCTCGCTGTAGGATCCCTGGGTTTTGTCGGCGCGGGCATCATACGCGAGCGCCGAATACGCATATTTTCCCTCGAGGCGGATTTCCGGAAGAAAGTCGGCCCGTGCCCGCCGGGTGGCGGCTTCGCGGGAGCGGACGTCGGCCGCGCGCGCGGCAAGGTCAGGGCGCGCGGCAAGGTCAGGGCGCGCGGCAAGGTCAGGGCGCGCGGCAAGGGCTGTTTCTATCAGCTTCCCCGCCTTCTCCCGGAGGCCGGCGGTTGACGCCGGAAGGTCGGACCGGGCCAGCATCAGAGGGGCATTCGCAGGGAGGCCAACAGCCACGCAGAGGTCGCCGAGGGTCGTGCGCACAAGCGCGCCTGCGGACGCGAGCTCGGACTCCGCTTCTAGCAGGTTCTTTTGCGCCGCGAGCCGCTCCGGAGCGGCCGAGAGCCCGGAGGCCCCCTCCTTTTGAACCGTGTCGGCAGCCGTGCTGGCGGCAGCCACGAGAGCGCGGGCAGACTCCTGGCGGCAGATGGACGCCTCATGAGCAAAATACCTCCGCTGGATGTCAAATGCCACCCGCTGGAGCTTGCGCTCGTAGGTCAGGCCGGCCGCATCGAAGGCCGCCAGCGTCCGCTGCACGTCGGCGGCCCGGCGCCCGAAGTCGAGAAGAAGAAACTCGAGCGAGAGGACGACCGTTGCCTGCTCGCGCCGGAAGTTGTCCGGAGCGTTCGCCGCAGGCGTATACCACCGGTCGCTGCCGCCCTCGAAGCTCGCGGCGATGCGCGGAAAATACGGCGCGCGCGACTGGCCGACTGCCGCCGAGGCGGCCCGCGCCTGAAACCATGCCGCCCGGGTCGCCGGGTTCGCCGCAAGCCCGAGGTCGAGCAATCGCCCAAGGTCGTAGGCCGATTTTTCCAGCGCCTGAGCGGGGGGCAATCCCTTCGAGGAGGCCGGCGAAGAAATGGCAGAGAGGAGGAACGAGGCCGCAAGGATTGGCGTTGAATAAAACCGCACCCATCGGCTATGTAGACCCATGCTCATCGGCCTCATGAAAATGCCCGGACTGATTGCATTGATCAAGGGCGATCCGCTGGTGGATGTCGCCGGCGCATATTTTCCGGCCTGGCTGGCCTGCATGGCGGCCGGCGCGATCGGGACCTGGCTTCTCGACGGGCTGGCATCAAGGACCCGGTTCTCAGAAGCCCTGCGGCCCGCCCCCCTGATGCTTTCCGGGCTGTTTGTCGCCATCACCAGCTGGGCCTGGATCCTCATTTTTTCCGCGCGATGAAACCCTCTCGAACCGCCGTTTTCCTGGCCCGAGCCGCAGTTCTCCTGCTCGCGGTGACGGGGGCGTGGGCAACCTGGCAGAACCTGCTCAAATTCCCCCGCACCGAGGATGCGGAGGTGCGCGCGAACGTGGCGGGAGTTGCTCCGCAGGTTGGAGGCTCGATCGTGCGGCTGCATGTCGTGGACAACCAGCCCGTGAAGAGAGGGGACCTTCTCTTCGAGATCGATGCCCGGCCGTATGAGGCGGAAGCTGCCCGGGCGCGGGCGCGGCTCGAGCTCGTACGGCTCGATGTCCGCGCGCTGGAAGACGAAATCGCGGCGGCGGCGGCGGCCCTCCGCGACCGGGCGGCCCGGGCGGAATATGCGGCCTCCCACTACGAGCGCCTGAAGCCGCTTCTGGCGGGAAACTTCACCTCGGCCGACCGGGTGCAGCGGGCGAAGTCGGAAGCCGAGAGCGCGGAGGCGATGGTCCGCGAGGCGGAGGCGGCTGCCGCACGCGCGCGCAACAAGCTCGGAGAGCTCGACGGGAGAAACTCCCGCATCGACGAGGCGAAGGCCGCCCTCCGCGACGCCGAACTGCGGGCCTCCTACTGCAAGGTCTATGCCCCGTGCAACGGCCATGTGACGAACCTCCAGATCGCTCCAGGCACATACGCCGGCGCCGGCGCACAGGTCTTCTCGATCGTGGATTCCTCGGCGTGGTTTATCCTCGCCAACTTCCGCGAGACCGACCTCTCGAGGATCCGCGCGGGCCAGCGGGTCAAGGTCTACCTGATGTCCCGCCGGGGCGCCCCGCTGGCCGGCACCGTGCAGGGGATCGCCCGCGCGGTCTACCCGCTGGCAACCGCCTCGCGCGCCGCGCCCGCCGGGGAGGGAGTTTTCTCGCGCGTCGAACCGACGTTCGACTTTGTCCAGCTCGCGCAAAGGTTTCCGGTGCGGATCCTTCTGGAAGGCGGAGAAATCGACTCGCTGCGGATGGGCGGGAAGGCCGCGGTGATCGTGGACACCCGGAGCACGCCAGGCCTCGAATCGCTGCGCCGCATGCAGCCGGGCGAGGAGTTCACTCCGCCGTTCCAACATGACTGAGGCGGGGCGGGCCGCCATGCGCGAGGCCCTGGCAACTGCGGGCACCGCCTTCGCCGCAGCCGCCCTGCATCTGCCGCAGCCGTTCCTCGCCGTGCTCGCCGCACACCTGACCGCCGGAATCGCATTTTCGGAGCCGGGCGGGCTTGCAAAACGGATCGCCGCCGCCTCGGCAGGCTCGCTGTGCGGGCTATTTATTCTATCCGCCGCGCCCGATCAGCAGTGGGTATCGCTTCCGCTGTTCGGCCTGGCAGCCGGGCTCGGGACGGCCGTCATTTCCCGGCGCCAGGAACCGGCATCGGCAATCTTGTTTTCCATGGGGCTTGGCGGAATGTTCGCCGCAGGGATCGTGCATCCCTCCGTCGGGCTGGCCGAGGGGGCTGCGCATGCCGCGGCGCTCACGATTGCCGTGGCCGCCACATTTCTCGCAGGGGCGATCTGTCCAGCCCGCAGCCGCGCAGCCGGCCGGACCTTCCCCTGGCAGGTGGGGATCGCCGGGCCGGCTGCCCTGGTCACCTCCTGCGCCACCCTGCCTTCGCAGGCTGTCGTGATGAGCATTGCCGCGATGACGACCGCACTTTCCCTGGCACCAAACCCAAGGGAAATTTTTGATAAGCTGGCTGGCGGGGTTCTTGGCGTTGGGGTTTCGGCGGCATTTCTGGCGGCCCTCTCTGGAGCCGGGAACGGCTTGGGTGCGTTTCTGATCGGGATGGGACTTGTGATGGGAGGGTTCGAGTGGATGGCCTCCGCCTATCCCGGCAGATCCTCCGTCTTCCGGCAGGCGGGTGCGATGTTTGCGGTCGCCGCAACGATGCTCCCTCGCCCGGAAGCCTCCCTGTCAGAGCCGGACGAGCGCATGGCCGCAGTCCTCCTCGGCCTGGCAGCCGCCTCGCTCATCGCCGCCGCCGGACCGGCACAGAGAAATCAGGATGCCGCTGCCCAGGCAGACGGCGGGAAGCCCCAGGAATAGCGGCGCTTTCTGGCCGCCTGGATTTGTTGGAGGCTCCATGAGGAGCTTTTTCTCTGTGCTCGCGGGGCGCTCTGTGTTTGATTTCTCACTTCCATGACCGAAATCGAACGCATCCGACATTCCTGCGCGCACGTCCTCGCCACCGCGATCCTGAAGATCTGGCCGGAGGCCCAGTTTGCCGCCGGCCCGCCGGTCGAAAACGGATTTTATTACGACGTCGAGCTCCCGCATCGAATCTCCCCGGAGGATTTTGCCCGGATCGAGGAGGAGATGAAGCGGGAGGTCAAGGCGAACCATGTTTTCGAGAGGATCGAGGTCACGCGCGACGAGGCGGTTGCGATGTCCGAGCGCGGCGAGCTGGCCGCCCTTGGCCCGCGCGGCGAGGCCTCGAAATTCAAGCTCGATATCGTGAGAAACATTCCGGACGGCGAGGCGATCACGCTCTTCCGCAACGGCGAGTTCACCGACCTGTGCGCCGGGCCGCACGTGATGCGGACCGGCAACATCGGAGCCTTCAAGCTCACGCATGTGGCCAGCGCCTACTACAAGGGCGACGAGAACAACCCGCAGCTCCAGCGGATCTACGGCACCGCCTTCAAGAACAAGACCGAGCTGGAGGCGTATTTTTTGATGCTCGAGGAGGCGAAGAAGCGCGACCACAGGAAGCTTGGCGCGGAGATGGGGCTCTTCACGATCGACACGGAATTCGTCGGCCCCGGCATGCCGCTCTGGCTGCCGAAAGGAACCGTGCTGGTCGAGGAGCTCGAGAAGCTGGCCAAGGAGACCGAGTTCGCCGCCGGGTATTCCCGCGTGCGCACGCCGCATCTCGCCCGTGAGAAGATGTACCAGACGTCCGGCCACCTTCCCTACTACGAGGACTCGATGTTTCCGCCGATGGAGGTCAAGGAGGGGCCGTCCTGCGAGCGCTACTACCTGAAGGCAATGAACTGCCCGCACCATCACAGGATCTTCGCCGCCGAGCAGCGCAGCTACCGCGAGCTCCCGCTCCGCCTCGCGGAATACGGCTGCTGCTACCGCTACGAGCAGAGCGGCGAGCTCATGGGGCTCATGCGCGTGCGCTCGCTCAACATGAACGATGCCCACATCTACTGCACCGAGGACCAGTTCGCCGCAGAGTTCCGCGCCGTCAATGACATGTATCTGAAATACTTCGCCATCTTCGGGCTCGAGAAGTACCAGATGCGATTCAGCACGCACAGCCCGGAGAACCTCGGGAAAAAATATGTCGACGAGCCGGAGCTCTGGCTGAAGACCGAGGCGATGGTCCGCGAGGTCCTGCAATCGAGCGGGATCAGCTTTGTCGAGGTGGCCGACGAGGCGGCATTTTACGGCCCGAAGATCGACGTCCAGGTCTGGAGCGCGATCGGCAAGGAGTTTACGATCGCGACGAACCAGGTGGATTTTGCGGTCCCCTCGAAATTCGGGCTCACCTACCGCGACAAGGACAACACCGAGAAGACCCCGCTGTGCATCCACCGCGCACCGCTCGGCACGCACGAGAGGTTCATCGGATTCCTGATCGAGCACTACGCAGGAAACTTTCCGCTCTGGATGGCCCCCGAGCAGGTGCGCATCATCACGATCGGCGACGATCCGGAGGTCCTCGCCTTTGGCAGCGAGCTCGTCAAGGAGCTCCGCTCGCACGAGGTCCGGGCGACGATTGACGCGTCGAACGATAAGATGCAGGGGAAAATCCAGAAGGCCGAGCAGCAAAAAGTCCACACGATGCTGGTCATCGGGAAGCGCGACGTCGAGGCCGGAGCCGTCAGCCTGAGGGTCCACGGCAAAGGCAACCTCGGGGCCAAGCCGAAAGCCGATGCGGTAGCAGGGATCCTCGCCGCGATCTGCGAGCGCCGGAGCGAATAGCCCGGGATATCCCTGCGCCAGCACATCTCCCCGTCCATGTGCTGCGCTCACAAAAAGTCGGTTCTGATCATTGATGACGACGAGTATATCCATGACCTTTTCAAATTCGGCCTTGCCGAAGATTACGGTTTCCACTTTGCCTTTTCGGCAAACGAAGCCCTGCGGCTCGTCGAGGGCCGCGAGTTTCCTGTCGTCACCCTGGACCTCATGCTCGCCGGAAAATCCGGCTTGGAAATCCTCCCGGAGCTCCTGAGGAAGTCCGCCGCCCAGAAGGTCATCATCCTGACCGGGCACGCCTGCAAGCAAAGCGCGATGTCCGCGCTGAACCTCGGGGTTTTTCGATACATGGAGAAGCCGTTCTCGCTGGAGAAGATGCGCGGGGCGATCGACGACGGGTTCGCCCAGTATTTTCATGAGAGGCAGTCGGAAACCTCCCGTCAGAGCACGGCGGCCGAGCTCGTAGGGCTGGGGCTGACGTTCAGGGAGGCCGAGATCGCACACGGGGTAACCCAAGGCGAAACAAACCTCGAAATTGCCAGCCGGCTCGGGGTCTCGCCGCGGACGGTCGAAAAATATCTGGAGGCGGTTTTTACGAAATTGAAGATCACCTCGCGGATGAAGCTGGCCTCGAGGGCCCGCCACCTGCGCGCGCGCCTCTGAGGCGGTCTCGCGGGCAGGATTGCTCTGGCAATTCCCGGCGCCCGGCCTAGAATTTCCAGCATGCGACCCGCCGCACCTCACCTGATTTAGCATGGACATCACCTTTCCGACACGCCGGTTCGGCGGCTACATTTTCGATTGCGACGGGACGATCGCCGATACGATGCCACTCCATTTTTGCGCATGGACCCGGGCGATCGAGGAGGCCGGCGGGGAATTTCCCGAGGAACTGTTTTACTCGTGGGGCGGCAAGCCGACAAACGTGATCGTCGAGCAGCTCAACGCGATGTTCGGGCTCTCGCTCGACGTCGGGCAGACGGCCAGAAAAAAAGAGGACTACTACCTCGCATCGGTCGCCGAAGTCCGTCCGGTCGCTCCGGTATTGGAATTTGCGAGGGGGATCTACGGGACGGCGCCGATGGCAATCGCCTCCGGCGGGCACCACGAACTGGTTGATGCGACGCTCGGCGCGCTCGGGATCGCAGGGCTTTTTGACGCGGTGGTTTGCGCCGAGGACTACGCCCGGGGGAAGCCAGCGCCCGACCCGTTTCTCGAGGCGGCCAGGCGGATCGGGGTCCCGCCGGGCGAGTGCGTGGTTTTTGAGGACAGCCCGACCGGCATCGAGGCGGCGGACGCTGCCGGGATGGCGCACGTCTTCATCCCAACCGCCCTCCGCGCCCGAGGGTAAGGACCAGCGGACATCGCTCCGGGGCTTCGCGGACAGGCTACCCGCGCGGGTGAAACTTTTTGAGCACCGCCCGCAGCCCGCTTTTTTCAACGTGGGTGTAGATCTGCGTCGTGGAGATGTCCGAGTGCCCGAGAAGCTCCTGGATGATACGCAGGTCGGCCCCTCCGCCGAGCAGGTGGGTCGCAAAGCTGTGCCGCATCAGGTGCGGGTAAACGTTCTCCTCAAGCCCGGCGCGCCCGGCATACATCTTGATCAGCTGCCAGATCCGCTGCGAGGTCAGCCGCTTCCCCCGGACAGATAAAAAGATTTCTGCGCCGGTCCATCGCCGGACGAGCGCCGGGCGGCCTGACGAGAGAAACTGCCGGACGGCGGCGGCTGCCGGGGCGCCGACCGGGACCAGCCGGGTCTTGGCGCCCTTCCCAGTCACCCGGATAAACCCGGCGTCAAGATCCAGATTTTCCAGGCGGGCGGCACAGAGCTCGGAGACGCGGAGCCCGCTCGAGTAGAGGAGCTCGATCATCGCCCGGTCGCGCAGGCCTTGAGGATCCGCCGGCAAAATGCTCTCGATCAGCCGCCGGACCTGCCCGACGTCGAGCGTATGCGGCAGATGCTTTTCCGGCCGCGGAAGCGACATCATCTCCGCCGGGTTTTCCGCCCACCCCTCGCGCCCAACCAAAAAACGAAAAAAGATCCGTATCGCAACGGCATCCAGCCGGATCGATGCGGCCTGCAGGCCCGAGCGCTTGCGGAAGGCCAAAAAGTCGGTGATCTGGGCGGGCGAGATCGAACGCCATCCGGCGGACGAACCGTTCGCCCCAGCCCACCCGGCAAACCTTTCCAGGCTCCGCTGGACCGAGAGCTGGTAGGTCACAGAAAGCCCGCGCTCGGTCGCCAGATACATCAGAAACTGCTCGATCTCGGTGGACATGGTCAGCTTCTGTTTAGCCGCGCCTGCGAAAAATTCACGCAGATTCAGGAAGAGGAACCCTCGCGCCGCAACGCGGTAGGGCGGGACGTCCCGGCCCGCCGGGCAGATTCAGGAAGCGGAACCCTCGCGCCGCAACGTGGTAGGGCGGGACGTCCCGGCCCGCCGGGGCTGTGCGATATCTCTATCCCATTTCATACGGCCCGGTCGGTCCAGAGGCCCGCCCCTACCTTGGCCAGATGTAGGGCCAATCGTTAGCATCATCGCACAGTTTGGCCCGCACAGGATTCCTGCGGATATAATCAGCCTTCACATCGAAGCTTTCCCCGGTGCGCAGGCGGTGCTCAAAAAAATCCCGCTGCCAACGGATCCCGGTTTTTTTTGCCGTAAAGCTTTTCCACGCCGACACCGCCTTCCGCATCTCCCCATGCGCAGGGAAAGAAAAAAGCCCGTGAACATGATCCGGCATCACCAGAAACAGGTGGACAAACCAGCGACCCAATCCGTTGTAATACTTCGCGGCGCTGATGAGCGCGGTGGCGCCATCTGTGAAGGCATTGTCACCGCGCTCAGCGGCACACATCGTGATAAAATACACAGCTCCATCCGGAACCCATGAGGGAATCTCGTGCGGGAGTTGTTTTCTTTCGGGCGGAGTCATCCGGAAAGAAAATCAAAGCAGAGGTGTTGTTTCCAGAAATAGCGAAGCACAAGACGCTCGGTTTCGATCAGCAAGATGGTAGGGCGGGACGTCCCGGCCCGCCGGTATCGAATGCGGGATCTATCCCATTCCATACGACCCGGTCGGTCCGGAGGCCCGACCCTACCAGTTTTTAATCCAAGCGTTCGTATTCGTGGAGCCGGCGCGCGACCAAAGGTCGAAAAAATTTGTGCCGTTGCGGTTTGTGCTCCCAGGATACATGTATCCGTAGCCCTCGCCAAACGGATCGAGCACCGGCCCGTTGGTTAGGTTCGTCCCCATGCCCTTTGAAAATTCGAAGTAAACTTTGTTGAGCGGGTTCAAAGCGTTTGTAACGCTCGGGCAGAGGGCGGCACGCAAGAACGCGTTGGCGGTTCCGGGGGTGAGCGTTCCGGTTGCTGCCCCATTCGTCTCCGCCGGGTAGTCCCCCATATCCGCCTTGTAGCTTTCCAGCGCGGCCGAGAGCGCTGCGATCTCGGCCTCCGCGCGCGAGGTGGCGCCCTTTTTCTGGACGTAGCCCGCCGTGCTGAGGATGAGCGAGGCGAGGATCGCGATGATCGCGATCACAACGAGCAGCTCGATCAGGGTAAAGGCAGAGGGAGCGCACGCATCCTGCGTGCAAAGCGCGGCATCCTGCCGCGCAATCTTGCCTTTTGGCATCCGGCAGGGATGCCGGATGTCCCACACGCTGGAAGCGTGCGCTCCTCGTTTCGCATTTCGCATTTTCCCAATCATGTCTGCGCCTGCATGCCAGTGATGATGCTGATGAGCGGGAGGAAGAGGGCGATGACGATCGTTCCGACGACGACGGCCAGGAAGACGATCATGATCGGCTCCATGAGCGAGGTGAGGCCGGCGACCGCGTTGTCCACCTCGTCGTCATAGACCTCGGCGACCTTCAGAAGCATCTCCGGGAGCTGGCCGGTCTCCTCGCCGACGTCAATCATGCTGATGACCATCGGGGGGAACACGCCGCTGGCCTCGAGCGGATGGACGATAGACTCCCCCTCTTTGACGCTGTCGTGGACTTTGGCGATGGCGTCGGCGATGACCATGTTGCCCGCGGTTTCCCTGGTGATGTTGAGCGCCTGGAGGATCGGGACGCCGCTGGTGACGAGGGTTCCGAGCGTGCGGGTGAACCGGGAGATCGAGCTCTTGCGGGTGAGGTCGCCAAACAGCGGGGCCTTCAGCTTCACGTTGTCAATGATCTGGGTGCCTTTCGTCGTCCGGCCGATGAACTTGTAGAGGAACACCACGCAGATGACCCCGCCGACGATCAAGAGCGAGTTGTTTTTGACCATGTTGCTCACCCCGATGACAAACAGCGTGAGCCCAGGCAGGGGCTTGCCCCCGAGCATGTCAGCAAAAATCGCCTCGAATTTCGGGACGATGAAGACGAGGAGGAACGCGAGGATCACGACCGCGATCACCAGGACGATGACCGGGTAGAACATCGCGGCAACGACCTTGTTTTTGATCTTCTGGGCCTTTTCCTGGAACTCGGCGAGGCGGAGGAGGACGAGCTCCAGAACTCCGCCGAGCTCGCCGGCCTTGACCATGTTCACGTAGAGCTTGTTGAAGATCCTCGGATGCCCGCCGAGGCTTTCGGAGAACGTCCCGCCGCCCTGGACGGATTCCGCCAGGTTGTTGATGACGTTTTTGAGCACGGGATCCGGCTCCTGCTTGGAAAGGACGGTCAGGCCGCGAAGCAGCGGGAGGCCGGCATCAATCAGCGTCGCAAGCTGCCGGGTAAAAATCATTAGCGTCTTCGGCTTGATCGTCTTTTTCTGGAAGAACGGAATGGAGATCTTGATGTCCTTTTTCGCTGCGGACTTCGCCGGGCTCTTGGATTTCGCTTTCGACCCCTTGCCTTCCTCCGCGATGCTCTTCGGGAAGTAGCCGGATTGCCGGAGCTGGCCGAGCGCATCGTTTTGAGATTCCGCCTCGATAACCCCGGCAGATTCCTGTCCGCGGGAGTCAAGTGCAATATAAGAGTATCGCGTCATAAATAGATTTGTGGAGGGGCTGCCTTGGCATCTTTACACGCGAGCCACAGCATGTCGAGCAAAGAATCAGCAAAGAAAACCGCTCCGCTCATCCGACGTATGGGTTGTGAGATTTTTCGAAGCCGACGGTTGTGGCGGGCCCGTGCCCGGGGAGCACGACGACATCGTCGCCGAGCGCAAACACCTTTTTCCTGATCCCTTCAAAGAGGAGCGGGCCGTCGCCGCCGGGCAGATCCCAGCGCCCGACGCCCCCTCGGAAGAGCACGTCTCCGCCAATCATCGTCCGCGCCTCAGGAAAAAAGAAGCAGAGGCTCCCCGGGCAATGCCCCGGGACGTGCAGGATCTGCATCTTTGTGCCGCCGACCTCGCAGGCGTCGGATTCCTCGAGCAGGCGGTCGGCATGGAACGTCTCGATCTCGATCTCGAATCCGTGGCGCCGGAAAAACCCGGCGTCGGTGACCATCGGGGCGGTCTCCGGGTGGTAGGCGATCTGGCAGCCATGCCGCCGCTGGATTTTTGCCGCGTCGGCCACATGGTCGAAGTGCCCGTGGGTGAGAAGAAGCCAGTCCACCTTCTCGCCGGAAAAGTGCGCGTCCGCCCCCTGCGGGGCATCGAAGAGGAGGTTTCCCCCGCCGGATTCCAGAAAAAATGAGTTGGTATCGAGCGGGCCTCCGGTAAATGTTTTGAACTGATTCATGATCATGCGGTCTTATTATAAATGACTAAGTTTGATTTATCCGGAGATCTCTGCAAGGTTTTCGCTCCATCCATGAAAAATATTTTTGCGATCGTTTTTCTGGCGGCGCTCGCTGCCGGGGTCTTTACGCGTCCCCTGGCGGCTGCGACATCTCCGGATTCCGGGCAGGTCGCGCTGGCGGTGGCCCGCTGGCTCGAGCAGGCCCATTACAGCCGGCAGAAGCTCGACGAGGCGATGTCGGAGAAGCTCCTGACAACCTACATCGAGTCGATGGATCTGGATTATAACCGGATGTATTTCACCCAGGCCGACGTGGACGAGTTTCAAAAAAAATATGGCAGCACGCTCGCGGAATATATTTTTCGCGGCGACCTGACCCCGGCACATGAGATCTACGCCAGGTTCAGGAAGCGCGTCGAGGACCGCGTCGCCAGCAACAAAAAGCTCGCGCAAAAAAAATATGATTTCACCCGCACGGATACCGTGCAGGTGAACCGCCAGAAGGCCGCCTGGCCAAAAAACATGGCCGAGGCCGACAAGATGTGGAAGGACCGCGTGGAGGCGGAGCTCCTCCAGGAATACCTGAGCGAATTCTCGCAGCGCCCGCCCGAGGAGACCGTCACCAAGCGCTATGATCAGGCGCTCCGCAACGTCCGGGAGATGGAGCGGGACGACGTCGTCAACTCGTTCCTCACCGCCCTCGCCCTGACCTACGACCCGCATTCGGAATACATGAGCAAGGAGGAGATGGAAAACTTCAACATCGTGATGAAGCTCTCTCTGGTCGGGGTCGGAGCCGTCCTGCGGAGCGACGACGGGTTCGCCCGCGTGATGGAGGTCGTTCCCGGCGGGCCGGCGGATTTGGACGGGCGCCTGAAAGAAAACGACCGGATCTCGGCGGTGGCTCAGGGCGACGGAGAATTCGAGGATGTGGTCGGCATGAAGCTGAACAAAGTGGTCGATAAAATCCGCGGAAAAAAAGGCTCGGTCGTCCGGCTGCAGGTGGTTCCCGGGGATGCGGCAGACCCCTCGAAGAGCCAGATCATAGAAATCACCCGCGATGTCGTGAAGCTCAAGGACTCGGAAGCCAAGGCCGAGGTGCTCGACGTGGAGGGAGCGGACGGCAAGAAGACCCGCATCGGCTGGATCACGCTGCCTTCATTCTACGCAAACATGAGCGGCAGCGGGCCCGCCAAGAGCACGACCGAAGATGTGTCCGCCCTGCTCGGCCGGCTCAAGCAGGAGGACATCCAAGGCCTTGTCATCGACCTTCGCAAGGACGGGGGCGGATCGCTCGAGGAGGCGATCAACCTGACCGGGCTCTTCATCTCGAAAGGCCCGGTCGTGCAGGCCAAGGATCCGAACGGAAAAATCACGGTCTCGAGCGATACGAACCCGGGGATCGCCTACAATGGGCCGATGGTCGTGGTCATGAACCGTCTCAGCGCCTCGGCAAGCGAGATCTTTGCCGCAGCGCTCCAGGATTACGGGCGCGCGGCGATTGTCGGCGACGAGCGCAGCTTCGGGAAGGGAACGGTCCAGACCGTGCTCGACATCGGAAAGGTCATGCCGTTTTTCAGCATCGGTGCGGCGGATGCCGGCGGGCTCAAAATGACGATCCAAAAGTTTTACCGGGTCCTCGGGGGATCGACCCAGCTCAAGGGGGTCGAGTCGGACATCGTCCTGCCCTCGCGCACGGACAACGTGGAAATCGGGGAGGGATCGCTGAAAAACCGGCTCGAATATGACGAGGTGGCACCGGTGAAGATCACCCCCTACCCGCTGCCGCTTTTTCTCGACGAGCTCCGCGCAAATTCCAAAGCCCGCATCGCATCCGACCCGGAATTCCTCTACATCAGCGAGGACATGAAGCGCCTGCGCGATCGCATCGAAACCAACGCGATTTCCCTCAACGAAAAAGAGCGCCGAAAGGAGCTTGCCGAGGATAAGGCCCGCAAGGAGATGCGAAAAAACGAGCGGGCGGAACGCGGGCCGATGATCCGCGCCCAAGTCAGGCAGCTGACGCTCGATGACATCCGCACGAAACGGGAGAAGCTCGAGCTGGTCGCCTACGAGCGCGAGCGGGAAAAGCACTACAACGATGACCCGGAGGAAGCAGCCGCCGAGAAGCGCGATGGGCCGAAGCCGCCGGAGCCGGATCCGATCCGCAACGAAACCCTCCGGATCATCGAGGACCTCATCGGCTTGATACGGCAAAATAAGACCGCTAGCACGATAGGAAACTAACGTTTTTTTTGGATCTTTTTTCCTCGCAATGGCGGGACGCTGTGCTCTGATGGCCCGCCATGGCTAAAATTTCCCTCATCGGCGCGGGAAGCGTCGTCTTTGCAAAAAACCTCATCTGCGACATCCTGCAAAATCCGGCGCTTGATGCGTCCGTGATCTGCCTGATGGATATTGACCCGGCCCGCCTGAAGGTGGCTGAGATCCTAGCGCGCAAGGTGGTCGCGCAACTCGGGGTGAAGGCGAAGGTCGAGGCCACGCTGGATTTGAAGTCTGCCTGCTCGGGCGCGCGGTTCGTGGTCACGACGATCCAGGTCGGCGGATACAAGCCGGCGACGATCACGGATTTTGAAATCCCAAAAAAGTTTGGCCTGCGGCAAACGATCGGGGACACGCTGGGCGTTGGCGGGGTGTTCCGCGCGCTGCGGACGATGCCCGAGCTGATCAAAGTCGGGAATGCCCTGCGGGATTTCGGCGCGCCGGCCCCGCTGTTCCTGAACTACTCGAACCCGATGGCGATGAACATGATGGCGATTGACCGGGCCTGCGGAGTTCCATCCGTCGGCCTCTGCCACAGCGTCCAAGGCACATCGCACCAGCTCGCAACCTACGCCGGGCTCCCCTACGAGGACATCAGCTACAAGGTGGCCGGCATCAACCACGTCGCCTTCTTTCTGGAGTTTAAATACCGGGGGCAGGATGCCTACCCGCTCCTGTTCCGGGCGATGGATGACCCCCGGGTGGCGGCCTCGGACAAGGTACGCTTCGAGATGATGCGCCGGCTGGGGTATTTTGTCACGGAATCGAGCGAGCATTTTTCGGAGTATTGCCCGTGGTTTATCCATCACGGGGAAAAGGTGGTCCGCGAGTTTGGCATCCCCCTCGACGAATACCTCCGCCGCTGCGAGTCGATCATCGCGACCTGGAAGGATACCGAGAAGCGGATGCTGGCGGACGGCAATGTCAGCATCGGGAAAAGCGTCGAATACGGGGCCCAGATCATCAATGCGATCGAATCGGGAACCCCCGCCGTCGTTTATGGAAATGTGCCGAACCATGGGCTGATCACGAATCTGCCTGAGGGGTGCTCGGTCGAGGTCCCCTGCCTGGTGGACGGCCAAGGGTTGCAGCCGACGGTGGTCGGCGACCTGCCGCCGCAGCTGGCCGCCATGTGCCGGACAAACATCGCCGTCCAGGAGCTCGCGGTCGAAGCGCTCCTGACCGGCAAGCGGGAGCACATCTACCATGCGGTGATGATGGACCCGCACACATCCAGCCAGCTGAGCCTCGATGCCATCTGGAAGATGTGCGACGAGCTGATCGCCGCGCACCAGCGGGACGGGTTCCTGCCGCAGTTCGCCCCGGTGTGGAAAAATTCCGGGCGCACGGCGGCCGGCCTCGAGCGCGTCGTGGTTTCGGTCGAGGACAAAACCAAAAACCTGGCCGACGGCTCGAAGAGAAATTTGGTCCTGGCCGTGGAAAACGCGACGGGATCGCGGTTCAAGGGGGACGTGCTCCTTGAGATCGATCGGAAGGCATTCCGCCTTGCGGGGCCGGCCAGGATCGCTTGCGACGTTCCGGCGGGAGCCACCAAGCGGTTCCCGTTTCAAGTCAACCGCCTCGAGCCGGAAGCCGTGCTCGAAGTCGGCGTCTCCTGCAATTCCCGCGCCGTGTTTGCGAGACATTTCCGCCAGCCGCTACGGACGGTCATCTCCTCGAGCTCAAATCCGGTCCGCATCCAGTGGTCGGGGAATACCGTGGCCGAGGGAACCCTCTCGCTCGAAAAAACCGGGCTGAGGCTCGCGCTGAGGATTTCCGACACGGATATTCAGATCCAGGAAGGATCGTTTTGGGACGGCAGCGCCATCGAGCTGTTCTTCGCGTCGGCGGCCGGCCTTGCTGAGCCCCCTCTCCACCTAGTCGCCCTGCCGGATCCCGCGAGGCCGAAGGTCATCTCAGCCAAGCTCCGGAAGGCGGTTCCTGGAACCAAAATCTCTGTCCGCGCAGACAAGGGCGGGTACGACACGGAAATCTTCGTTCCCTACAAGGCGGCTCAGATCGCCGACGGCAAGCCGTTCCTTTTCGAGCTCCAGGCGCGGGTGAATGCCCTCGGGGATGCCCACGGCCGCCTTTCCGCAGCCTGGAAGGGCTCGTCCTCACCTCACCTGGATAGCGAAAGCTTTGCGATCGTCGTCCGGTAAGGTGCGGTGCCGCTCAGGATTTCCTGCGGGGTGAGCCCAGCAGAAAAAGCCCGGGAACCCTCCACTGCGGACCTCTCGTGTGGTAGAGGGTTCGGACGATGTCCGTGATGCGGGTCCGGCCATACTCCGCCGTCAGGAACAGCGGGCAGTCCGGAGGCAGCGAAAGAAGGAGCCCCCAATCATTCAAGATGCAGGGGCCATCGAGAAGGATGAAATCCCAATCGGGCTTTAACGACCCCAGCCCGTCAGCCAGCGGGCGCCGGCCGAGCATCCCATCCTCGGGCGGGCGGTCCTCCCTGGCTCCGAGCACGGCCAACCCCTTCTGGCGCGCGGTGGCGACAAATGCCGAAAGCGGCTCGTCCGAGGTCAGGAACTCATCGAGCCCCCTGAGGACCGTGATCCCCAGGCGCTTTGCGGCCCTGGGCCTGGAAAGGTTTAGGTCCACGACGAGCGCGGTTTTTCCCTCGCTTGCCAGCAGGATCGCCAGGTCGGCTACGAGCTCGGACGTGGCCGTGCCGGCGAGGGTTGGAGAAAACCCGATGATCGCGCCGCCGGCCGGCGCAGCATGGAGGACAAGGCTTCTCACGTAGGCGAGGCCGACGGAGTATTCCGGCCCTTCGGGGATCGATGGCACCTGGGCTGCCCGGGATACCGGAGGGCGCCTGGGCAGCACGGCCAGGCACGTGCAGCCAGTCTTCTGCTCGATCTGCGAGGCGAACCGGACCCGGGTATCCAGCGCGGAGTTCAGAAGCGAGGCGGCAAGCGCCAAGGCCCCGCCAGCCGCCACCCCAAGGAAAATATTGAGCCAAAGCCTCGGGCGGACCGGCTTGAAGATCGGGGTCGCCTTATCCACGATCACAAAAATGTTCGCGGTCGTGTCTCCGGCTCCGGCCGGCTGGCTCGCATAGGTTTTCATCTCGACCGGATCTCCGAAGCTCTGTGTGAGCCGGGCGGTCTCCTGCCCGATCTCGTTGATGGTTTCCTTCGTGCCCGTCAGCGCGGACTGGGTGGTTTTTTCCTGAGTCTTGCTGATTTCAAGCTGCGACCGCAGCCCGATGGCAAGGCTTTTTGCCATCGTGGCGAGCTGGCTCTGGAGCCCGTCCATTTCGGCCCGCTTGCCAAGAAGCCGCTCGCCGCGCGTGCTGGTCGAGGCGGCGCGGTCATACTCGGATTTGACCAGGAAAAATTGTGTTCGGAGGTTATTGAGCGTCGGGTCGCCGGCAAAAGTTGGGAACGATGCGAGCGGGAGCCCACGTTTGAGATAGTCGTCGAGCTCGGCATTTTCCTGCTCGAGCTTGTTCCTCGCGGACCCTGCGTCAACGAGCTGGCGGATCAGGCTGTCCGCCTTGAGCTTGTTGAGCTCCATGCCCAGCTGGAGGTTTCTCAGCCTGCCGCCAAGCTGGTTGTAAACATGCAGCTCCTCAAGGATGGCATTGACCACGGATGCAGCAAATTCCGGGTTCTGGGACGTGGCCTCGATGGTTCCGACCCGGCTGTTCTTCACGGACTGAATGCTGATGTTTGCCTGGGGCGACGAGCCTCTCAGCTTGAGGGGGAGGTCGAGGTCCATAAATGCCAGGCTTCCCGCCGGCACCTGAAGCTTCGACTCGACGGCCTCGCGCATGTCCCGGCTCGAAATGCTGATGATCAACGTCTGGACAAGCTCGCGGTCGGTCTCCGCATCGGTGGAGGAAAACGCATGGGTGAACGGGAGCTGGTCAACCACGAATTTCCCGCGCGCCTCGTAAGCGGGGGTGATGGCGTGCTGGGCATAGAGCCCGGCCAGCACGCCGAGGGCGATCCCGCCGAGGAGAAAAAGGAAGTTGGACTGCAGGAAGCGGAGGGCGTCGAGCACCCCCAACGGGGCTCCGGACCCCGGAAAGGATGCGCCGATTTCCCACTGCTCCGAAGGCTTCATGGGTCAAAGAAAGTTGCGCGGGACGGTGATGACGTCGCCAGATTTGAGGAGAAGGTTTTGCGCGAGGTCCCTGCCTTGCATCATCTCGCGCAAGTCGAGCTCGTAGACGGCGATCCTTCCGGCATTTTGCCGCACGAGCTTGACCCGGCGCCTGTTGGCGAGCGGGGTAAACCCGTTGGCCGAAGCCACGGCATCCATCACGCGCATCGGGCTGTCGCCAAGATCCGTGTGGATCTGGTGGAAGACCTCGCCGAGGACGGTGACCCGGTTGGCGCGAAACTCGCGGATCTCGACCGAGCGGGCATGCGGAAACGATCGCCGGACCAAAGCCTCGAATTCCCCTGCGGACATCCCCTTGACCCGGCGGCTGGATCCCCCCAGGAGAAGGTCTCCCTCGAGGGAAACTTGCAGGGTCTCCCGCTGCCCATCGCCCGTGACGACCGCCGCCTCATCGAGCGCGGCGATCTCGTAGGGAACGGACGCCGTGGAAATCGGCAGCGCCCCGGCGGCCGGCACCGGCTTCCGCAGCCCAGCGCACGCCACACAAAGGCCAAGCGAAACAGCCAGCACGGCAAAAGAAAAAATTCTTGTCATAAATAATCGTTCCCTTCGTCCGGGCGCTCAGAACTTCCAGTTCCCGCCGACCGAGACCCGAAAGTTTTCGACCGGCGCGCCGGGACCGCTGAGATTTTGGGATTTCGTGTAGCCGGCTTTGACGAACACGTTCGTCTTGTCGGGCTCGGAGGCTCCGCCGAACGCGTAGGAGAGCTCGATCTCCGGGCGGTATTGGAAGGTGACGCGGTCAGAGGTTTCATATTCCTGCAGTGAGCATCCAAGGTAGGGAGTAACATACCAGTTTCCACCCAAAAATATTTCTCCCTTCAGCTGGACGAGCGTGGACACGTAGTTGTCGTTCACATCGACCTCGTTAAAAACATAGTCCCGGTCGTAGCGGATGGTCGGCCGGAACCGCGGGCTCCAGTCGAACGTGGTATACCCATTGAAGCGGATTCCCGAGAGGTTTTCCCTTCCGGGGACGGAGCCGGCCAAGCGAAGGGCATCCCATCCGACGCGCAGCTCGGTGTAAACCCTCGGGTCGGGTTTCCCTGCCCAGCCAAGCCCGGAGATCACCTCGTTCCCGGAAGCTCCCATGTCAGGCCGCGTGTGGCGGTATTCCGCCCAGAGGACGGCCCGCATGTCGTGGAAAACCCGATAGGTCAGCTCCTGCATCGTGCGCCAAACCGCGTAGTTGATATAGCCGGGCTCCGGGTGCTCGAGCAAAAAATAGGCGAAGCTCTGGTTCCAGCCGGTGGCTTCGCTGAATTGATATTCGCCGTTCACTCCTGCCTGGATCCGGATCCTGCGGGCCCGGTTCACGAGCTCGGCCATGAGCAGGTTGCTGCCGGTCAGGTCGGACGCCGCCACGAATGGCCTCCAGATCGCCGCGGCGCGCCCGATCCGTCCGCTCAGCTCGAGCCGCTCGTTGAACGCGCTCAGCGATGGGTTGATAAAAAAAATATCGGCATACGCCTCGTACAGCGCGCGGAGCGCGACGATCGTATCGTAGCTCTCGTTATAGATCGAGTCCGGGGTGCCGAGCTGGATCTCGAACCCGGCTCGGGGGGTCACGTAAAAATCGGCCTGCGGGCTCGATGACGTCAGGGTCACGTTGGTTTCGTAGGACTGGCTGACTCCAAACCACGGGTAAAACTCGATGGTGCCCGGACGGTAGATCCGCGGCCGCAGGCCGAGCGGCGGGCGGTAGGCCTCGACCTCTACGAAGCCTCCCCCGCCCACGGGCTGACCAAACTGGTAGGGGCCACGGTTTTCCCTCGTCCTTGTCGAAAACGATTTTGTCAGGAAATCGAGTTCCTCCCCGACGGGCTGGCTTTCGTCACTTCCCGCTGGCTCCCTCGGGATCGCCCTGCGCCGAAGCCCGGGCTCGACCGTTCCCGGCAGGAGCTCCTGGGGAGATGCCGCCTCATAGCTCCAATCGGGAGGCAATGCGTCGCTCCAATCAATCTCCGCTCGCGCGATCGGCAAGACAAAATGAACCGCCGCAATAAACGGCAGCCACCAGGCGCGGGAAACCAAGCGCATCTCCGATAAACAAAAGGATTTTTGCACCCGCCGTTTCCTCAGCGGTTTCCCCTGCCATGCCGCCGCCTTGGTCCGCAGCGCTGCCGGAAACGGCGGCGCAATCCAGGCTGCCAGACAGGAAACTGATTGCTGCCATCCGGGGCATTGACCCAGAGATTCAAGCCGGAAGCAGGCATTCCCATCCGCTGAGATTGCCAATCCAGGCCGCCGGAGTCAAGCGCGCCACAACCGCCCGGAGAAACCCAGGTGGCCGGGGGCTTCCCTCCAAGGGAGGCAGGTCGCCCTCGGCCTGCTCGGCGGCAGCTGTGCAAGCGCCCAACCCAGGTGGCCGGGTGGAACGCTCTTCTGGAATGGCCCTCCGCTGGCGCGATGATGTGGGGTTTTCCATTGACTTGAAGGAGAATTTTTTGCATGATGCAAAGATGAAGTTTTCAGCGCGTATTTTTGCCATTCTCGTGGCTGGAGGTCTTGTTTATTATGGGGTTCACGATTCCCCGAACCCGGCGGCTCCCGCGCTGGCAACCCAGGGAGGATCTCCCGGCCAGGCGGTGCACTCCACTCCAGGAGGCGCGAGCCGGGAGTCTGCGGCCCGTGCGTTGCAGACCTCCCCGGTCGCGCCAGCAGCCGGCCAGGCGACCGTTTCCAGCGCGGCCTCGCGAACCTACCAGTCCATAAAAAATGCGGCGCCCCCGCCGAATATCACCTGGTCGTCCACCGCCTCGCCATTAAACAGCCTCTCGCCGGAGGAAGCCAAATGGTTTCCGGGTGCGAAAGTCGTCGCAGCCGTCGTGGTTCCGGGCCCGGGTGCCGACCAGCAGACACAGGTTCGGATTTTGGCAACATCGGCCGGGGCGTGCGTGCCGGCGGTTAGGACCGAAGAGATCGTCAACACAGCGACGTCGCAAGTCGTTCTGCGCGAGGAGATGGCGGCGGATCAGCTTCTCGTCACCCTGGCCGATGGCGTGACTCCAGAGTCCTTGGTGTCTGCGTTTCCCGAGCAACTGGCTTCCTTCACCAGAGTGACTCGCAGCGTTCCTCTCTACAATTTTTACACCCCCTCCCCCAGCCTGACATCGCTCCCCGATGCCATCGAGGCGATCAGCTCGCTGCCGGACAGCTCGATCATTACCGCAGATCCTAACTTTATCCGCAAGGCTTGCCAGACAGTTATTCCAACAAAGTTTCCGGACGACCCCTTCTTCCTGGGCTTTATTAATGAAAAATCTGTTCTCTGCGGGCCTCTCTGGGGGCTGTATAATTACAACGGGACCACGTCAGCTCGAGGTCCCGATATCCATGCTCCTGAGGGGTGGTATATCCGCTCGGAAACCATCCCCGGCTTCATCGTAGCGGTGATTGATACCGGAATACGATATACCCATGACGATCTTAAGGATAACATGTGGGTTAACCCAAAAGTCGACGTTGGCATTGACGGTGTCCACGGAATCAATGCGATCACGGGGGCCTTAAACCCTGGAGACCCCATGGATGACAACGGCCATGGGACGCACTGCGCGGGAACGATCGGGGCGGTCGGCAACAATGGCATAGGGGTCACCGGGGTGGCATGGCGCAACGTCAAGCTTATGGCGCTCAAGTTTCTTGATGCCGCCGGCGACGGATCCGATGCCGACGCGATCAAGTGCATTGACTACGCCATAGCCAAAGGAGCAAAGGTGTTGAGCAATTCCTGGGGAGGCACTGGTGCCAACGACGCCCTGAAGGCTGCGATCGCAAGAGCTAAGGCTGCGGGCATTATCTTTGTGGCAGCCGCCGGGAATAAAAAAACGGACAACGATCTCACCCCTCACTACCCGTCCAGCTACTCGCTCGTTCTGAGCAATGTCGTCGCCGTTGCGGCCACCGATCAAAATGACGCACTGGCGACATTCTCAAATTATGGTGCGACCAGCGTGAACCTGGCAGCGCCGGGCGTCGATATTTGGTCCACCTACATCGGAACAACGGCCGCGACCATCAACTCGAACAGTGTCTATGCGTCTTTGGAGGGCACAAGCATGGCGACCCCTTATGTGAGCGGCGTGCTCGCTTTGCTCCTGTCTCAGTATCCTATGGAAGCCGCCAGAGAACAAATTCTTAGCAGGTTGCTGGATAAAACCGACAAGCTGGCATCCCTTGCCGGAAAATGCACCACTGGCGGGCGGCTGAATCTCTATAATTCTCTGATTGATACCACTCCGAGACCGACCCCGACTCCGCGGCCCGTGCCGGTTCCGAGGACGACGCCGCCGAGATCCACGTCTCCCCGGCT
>Ga0194058_10000082_pt1 | contig 34113 bp, 30 predicted proteins | sample SepL4417m_MetaG_FD_155490 | JGI IMG/M metagenome (GOLD analysis project Ga0194058, IMG submission 155490) | Anoxic zone freshwater microbial communities from boreal shield lake in IISD Experimental Lakes Area, Ontario, Canada - Sep2016-L442-17m | ecosystem: Environmental > Aquatic > Freshwater... | reverse complement strand
CGATGAGGTGGTGCGGGCCATCGGCGCCACCATGCGCACCGTGTTTCCCGCCGTAATGGAGGCGCGCTACGAAGAGTTCAACAGCGTGCTCATCGGCTTTCGCGACCCCGCCACCGCCCTGCGCGCAAAGGCCGCACTCGCGGCCGCCTCTGGCGCCGGGTCGCCTGCCGCGCACAAGCTTGGTGACCTGCTGCGCTTTGTGTCACCGGGCAGCGGGCAGGTGCTCACCGACGACAACGCCCCGGTGGAGCAGATGACCGATGGGGCAATCCTCGACTACCTCAACCAGGGCACCCCGGGGCTGTAGCGACGTAACCCCAGTGAAACGCCGGAGCCCCAAAGTGGTCATTCGGGCTTACGGTTCGGTTCATGGCCATCTCGCGCATCGCGAGCATCACCGTCCCGGTCACCAATCACGACCGGGCTGTGAGTCTGTACCGGGACGTACTCGGGTTCTCGGTCATCAGCGACCGCACCACCAGTGAGCGCGGACGCGAGCTGCACATGACGGCTCCCGGTGGCGGCGCCGCCATCATCCTCGTATCCGCGTCGGATCAGCACCGCGCCGGATCGACCCATGGTGGGGCGCTTCAGGTGCGCGACATGCTGGATGCAGTTGAGCGTCTGGCATATGCCGGCATCGACGTCACCATCACGGTGCGCCACCTCAACACCGAGGCCGGTGTGTGGGCGGAGTTCCACGACCACGACGGCAACGCCTGGATGCTGTGGCAGCCCGCCGAGCAGCCCCACGCCCTTATCGCCGCATAGTCACGCCCCACCCGGCGGGGCACGCATACATCACGTTCGAAGAGGGTCAGCCAGGCGTGCGGGAAAGCCGGGTGTCCTCCAGGCCCTCCCAGCGGGCACGGATACCCGCGGGGGCCACGCGCTCCACGCGCACCTCAGCAACCGCACCGGCACCGGCCAGCGCCTCGCGCGCGGCCGCGGCCACATCACTCGCCTTCAGGGCCTCAACCCACAGCAACATGCTGGGGCCTGAGCCCGACACGGTCACGCCTAAGAGTCCCGTGGTCGTCAATGCCTTCAGCGCATCGAGGCCCGGGCACAACGGACCCCGGAACGGCTCATGAAGGCGGTCCTGCATGAGGAACTCCGGGATCTCATCGAGGTAGCCGCGCTCAAGCGTGAGCAGCAGCCCGGCGGTGGCAGAGATGCCGTTGGCCGCATCGGCAATGGGCACCTGTTGGGGCATCGCACCGCGGGCCTCATCCGTGAATACCTTCACCTCGGGGATGACCACCACGAGCGCAAGGCCGTCGGGCGGCTGTACGCGCAGTGCACGCGGGCCCGGCACAAGTGCGGTGATGCCGCCATCCAGACAGGCAGCGGCATTGTCGCCGTGCCCCTCAAACTCGATTGCGCGGGCCAGGATGTCGCTGGGCGACCAGCGAAGGTGCCCCAGAGCATTGGCGGCCACCAGGCCGGCGCACACAGCGGCGGCGGATGATCCGAGGCCGCGTCCAAACGGGATGCGGTTGTGGCAGGTGATCTCAAGGCCGTCAAGGCTGTCGATGCCGCTGGCAAGCGCCCTGCAGAAGAGGTTGTCGGCGTTCTCGGGCACCTCGCCTGCGCCCTCGCCACTCACGTGCACCACGAGCGGGCCATCGCGGCGCACGATGAGCACCTCGTTTGACAAGTCGATGGCCAGTGCCAGCACGTCGAAGCCCGGGCCCAGGTTGGCGGATGTCGCCGGGGCCACGATGGTGAGCACTTCCTGATCAGCCATACAGCGCCTGCTCGGCGGCGGCGAAGCTGGCCGGGATGTCGATGACCTGCCCGCTCTGGGCGATTGCCGTGTCGGGGTCTTTCAGGCCGTTGCCGGTAAGCACACACACCACGCGCTCACCCGCCGTCAGCCTGCCGGCGGCATGGGCCTTGATGAGACCCGCCACGCTCGCGGCCGACGACGGTTCGCAGAACACGCCCTCGCTTGCGGCCAGCATGCGGTACGCGGCGAGGATCTCATCGTCGGTGACGCTGTCCACCTGGCCACCGGAGTCGCGCATGGCATCCATCGCCTGATCGCCGCGCACCGGGTCGCCGATGCGAATGGCCGTGGCCACGGTGTCGGGGTTCTTCACCACCGCGCCAGTCACGAGCGGGGCCGAGCCAGCCGCCTGAAACCCCATGAGGCGAGGAAGGCGCTGCGCCTTGCCCAGACCGTGGAATTGCTGAAAGCCCATCCAGTACGCCGAGATGTTGCCGGCGTTGCCGACAGGGATGCACAGGACGTCGGGGGCATCGCCCAAGGCATCAATCACCTCGAAGGCACCGGTCTTCTGGCCCTCAAGGCGGTGTGGGTTGAGTGAGTTGACCAGAGCGATGGGGTGCGTGTCGCTCATCTCACGAACCAGGCGCAGGGCATCGTCGAAGTTGCCATCGATTGCCAGCACCTTGGCGCCGTAGATGAGCGCCTGGGCCAGTTTGCCGAGCGCGATCTGGCCGCCCGGGATGATGACCGCACACGTGAGGCCGGCGCGGGCGGCGTAGGCGGCTGCGGCAGCGGAGGTATTGCCGGTGCTCGCGCAGATGACGGCGGTGGCGCCGTCCTCAACTGCCTTGGAGATGGCAAGGGTCATGCCCCGGTCCTTGAATGAGCCGGTGGGGTTGAGCCCCTCCAACTTCACATGGATGTCGAGATCGAGACAGGCCGACAGCTTGGCGAGCGGCACCAGTGGAGTTGAGCCCTCGCCCATGCTGATGACCGGCGTGGCATCACTCACTGGCAGATACTCGCGGTAACGCTCGATAAGCGGCAGGTTGCGCTGCACGGTCATCACGCAGATGCCTGCCCGTCACCCACCACGTGGATGAGCACGGGCTCGTCACGCACCTCGGGCAGGGCGCGCAGGGCAGCCAAGGCCTCGGTCACCCGCGACTCCGGTCCGCGGTGCAGGATCATCACCAGGCGCGCGGCCTCGCCCTCACCGCGCTGCAGCACCGTAAGTATCGATACCCCGCTGTCGCTGAGCACCGACGACACGCGGGCGAGCACGCCCGGCTTGTCGGCAACGTCGATGCGCAAGTAGAAGGCGCTCTCGAGCGACCCCTCCTGTGCCATCGGGCGCCCGGCATCCACCAGCGCGCCACCCAGAAATGATCCGGGGTTGCTGCCGAGAATGGAGAGCACGTCGCTCACCACTGCCGAGGCCGTCTCGGTACCGCCGGCACCGGGGCCCACAAGCATGATCTGGCGCACCATCGACGACTCAAGAAGCACCGCGTTATCGGCACCGTTGATGGCGGCCAGCGGGTGGTCGCCGGGCACCAGCGCCGGGTGCACGCGCACCGACACCGCACCGTCAACAAGGCGCGCGACACCCAGCAGCTTGGTGACGAACCCGAGCTCGTGGGCGATGTCAACGTCATCGCCCTGCAGCTGATCGATGCCCACATGGGGCACGTCATCAATCGACACGCGGGTGTGAAACGCGATGGACGACAGGATGGCCATCTTGGCCGCCGCGTCGCCACCACCGACGTCCTCGGTGGGATCGGCCTCGGCGTAGCCCAGATCCTGCGCCTGCGTGAGCGCGTCGGCATAGGCCATGCCGCTCGTACGCATCTCGGTGAGGATGTAATTGGTGGTGCCGTTGACGATGCCCATGACCGACTCGATCTCGGCGGCCAGCAGCGACTCGCGCAGCACCTTGATGACGGGGATCGCCGCGCACACCGACGCCTCAAACCGCAGTTCGCTGCCGCCCTCTTCGGCGGCGGACAGAAGCTCAGGGGCATGCCGTGCCAGCAGCTGCTTGTTGGCGGTCACCACGGAGGTACCGCTGCGAAGCGCCTGAATGAGCCACTCGCGGGTGGGATCCACACCGCCCATCACCTCGATGATGATGTCCACGTCGGGGTTTGCCAGCACGGCCTGGGGGTCGGTGGTGATGGATGACGCGTCGATACCGGGGCGGTCCAGCGAGGCATCACGCACCAGCACGGGGCCCATCTCGATGCGGTGGCCGGTTGCGCGCTCAATGGTGTCGGCGGTGTCGCGGATGATTCGCGCCACGCCCTGCCCCACCGTGCCGCCGCCCAGCATGCCGATACGCACAATGTCGCTCATGCATCCCTCGAGACGAGTTCGCCGTAGGTCTCGCGGCGTACCACCACGGTGGCCTCACCGTTGTCGACAAACACCACGGCGGGGCGGGTGACGCCGTTGTAGTTACTGGCCATTGCCACACCGTAGGCGCCGGTGGCGGGGAGGCACACCAGATTGCCGGCCTCGAGGTGCGGTAGATCGATCTCCTTGATCAACACGTCGCCGCTCTCGCAGTGCTTCCCCACAAGGCGAATGCCGTCGGTGGACTCAGCCTCAGGGCGCTCGGGCAGGATGGCCTCATACACCGCGCCGTAAAGCATGGGGCGCATGAGATCGCTCATGCCGCCATCCACCGCCACGTAGCGACGCACGCCGGGGATGTCCTTGGTGCCGGTCACGCGGTACACGGTGACACCTGCACGGCCCACAATGCTGCGGCCGGGCTCCACCATCACGCGCGGACGCTCGAGGGCAGCGGCGTCCCACTCCGAAAATACGGCGTCCATGACCGTGTCGGCGTACTCCTCCACCGACGGCGGATCGTCGGCGCGGCCGTATGCGATGCCCAGGCCACCGCCCATGTCCATGATGTCCAAGCCCTCGCGACCGACCTCCTTCACGAAGGCGGCGAGCAGTCGGGCGGCCACCGGATACGCACCGATCTCGAAGATCTGGGATCCGATGTGGCAGTGCAGGCCCACGATGTTGATGTGCGTGGCGGCGCGGCACGCCGCCACGGCAGCGGCGGCGAGGCCGCCCTCCAGCGAGAAGCCAAACTTGCTGTCGAGCTGGCCGGTGGAGATGTACTCGTGGGTGGAGGGCTTGACGCCCGGGGTCACGCGGATGAGCACGTCCTGCACCACGCCACGCTCACCGGCGATGCGGTTGAGCAGGGCAATCTCGTCAAGGCTGTCGCATACCAAGAGTCCCACGCGGGCTTCGAGGGCCTCGTTGATCTCCCTGGCGTCCTTCGCATTCCCGTGCATCACGATCTTCTGCGGCGGAAACCCCGCGTGCAGCGCCATGAACAGCTCGCCGCCCGAGGCCACGTCAACACGCAGGTCCTCCTCATGCACCATGCGAAGCACCGCCTGGGCCCAGAAGGCCTTACTGGCGTAGATCACCTCGGCGTGCGGGTCGTGTGCGCGAAATGCCTGCAAGTAGCGCTGCATCGTGTTGCGAAGCGCCCCGGCGTCGTAAACCACAAGGGGGGTCCCGTGCTCCTCGGCCAGCGCGACCAGGTCGCATCCGCCGATGGACAGATGGCCATCGGCAGTGGTGGCCGCAGAGGGCGGTAGGACGTTGGAAAGTGGCTGCATAAGCCGCAGGACGCTAGCAAAGGCGGCACCCCGGGACGGGCACGCCACGGCGGTACGCTGGCCCCCTCATACCCCATACCGCCGAGCAGATCACCATCGCATCGCGCGACGGCCTCGCCATCAGCGCGGGTGATGACTACCGCCCACGGGGTCAGTCCCCGGCGGGGGTCAGTCCCCGGTGGGGGTCAGTCCCCGGTGGGGGTCAGTCCCCGGTGGGGGTCAGTCGCTGTGTCATAAGTCGCGCGGGGGCCTTGGACCCGCACGAAAGGCAGTTCCGAAGCCAGATTTCGTACGGGGGTGGGCCTTCGGGCGGGGACAGTCCCCGCATCAGAAGTCGCGCGGGGGGTTGCGGAAGCCGCGCGGTTGGGGTCAGTCCCCGGTGGGGGTCAGTCGCTGTGTCTTAAGGCGCGCGAGGGGTCGCAGGAGTGAGAAGCCCTGCAAAAAAGCGTGAGGGCCTGGGTGCGGAATGGTCCGCGCCCAGGCCCTCAGGACGGTGACGGCAGTGGAGTTGCGAGGGAGCGAGGTTGCTCGGCCCCCCGGCTGCAGCTGCTCATCAGGGGAGTCGCTCCCTAGCTACCGCCACCTGCGCAACTATGGTCAACGTTTATTTGGACCACCTCCCTTCAGCGTTAGAGGTGATACTAGGACTCGTTGAGGACGTCTCGCAGTGCGTTCAGCGCATTCGTGAGCTCATCGCCCGTGATCACCAGTGGCGGAAGGAACCTGACGGTGGTGGCGCTGGTGTTATTCACGAGGAATCCACGCTCCAGCATCGCCAGCACCACGTCGGCCCCGCGGGGCTCAGCGAGCTCGATTGCGCACATCAGGCCACGACCACGCGCCTCGATCGCCAGGCCGTCGTCCACCAGGCCCTGAAGGCCGGCAAGGAAGCACGCGCCCTCTGTGCGCACATGCTGCTGCAATGCCGGGTCACTCAGCACCTTTGCAGCGGCCAGTGCCGACGCGCATGCGAGCGGGCTGCCCGCGAATGTCGACCCGTGATCGCCGGGCTGGAATACCGCGTCAATACCCGGCCTCGCCGTGACGGCCCCAATTGGGAACCCGCCGCCGAGGCTCTTGGCCAGGCACATGACGTCGGGCTCAATGCCCGCGTCCTGATAGGCGTAGAGCGGCCCGGTGCGCGACATGCCGGTCTGGATCTCGTCGACGATCAACAGCGCGCCGCGCTCGTCGGCCAGCTGACGCGCCAGGCGCACGAAGTCGTCATCCAGCGGATACACACCGCACTCGCCCTGCACGATCTCAATGGCGATGGCGCAGGTCTTCTCGCTCACCGCCGAGCGCAGGGCGTCCTTGTCGTTACGCGGCACGTACCGCGCACCCGGCATCAGCGGCTTGAAGGCCTCCTGCTTGCCCGGCTGCCCGGTGAGCGCCAGCGCTCCCATGGTGCGCCCGTGAAAGCTGTCCTCAAGCGACACGAACTCCGTGCGATCAGGGCCACCGTGCTTGCGCGCCAGCTTGATGGCGGCCTCCGAGGCCTCGGCGCCGGAATTGCAGAAGAACACACGTCCGCCCATCGAGGTGTCGCGGATCCACTCGGCAAGCGCCACCATGGGCTCGGTGTAATAGAGGTTGGAGGTATTGATGAGCGTGCCGGCCTGCTCGCGAATGGCCGCCACCACATCGGGGTGGCAGTGCCCGGCGTTGATCATCGAAATACCCGACATCAGGTCGAGGTAGCCGCGGCCCTCAGGGTCGAAGAGCCACGCGCCCTCGCCCCGCACAAACTCCACGGGGTAGCGCCCATAGTTACTCATGAGCGCCGCCTGCTCGCGCGCAATCATCTCCGGGCGGATCACGCCCGGGTGACCATCGTGCCGAGACCCTCCTCGGTGAACAGCTCCATGATCACCGAGTGCGGTACGCGGCCGTCAACAATCTGCGCGGCCTCCACCCCACCCTTCAGGGCATCGCGCACGGCGGACAGCTTGGGGATCATCCCCTCGTCAACGTCACCCGCCTCGAGCATGGCCTCGATGTCGAGCAACGAGCACCGCCCGATGAGCGTGCTCTTGTCGTCAAAGTTTTCGTACACGCCCTCGACATCGGTGAGGAAGATGACCCGCCGGGCACCCAGCGCCTTGCCAAGTGCACCAGCCACCGTGTCGGCATTGATGTTGTAGCTCTGCCCCTGTGCATCAACGCCCACAGAGGCGACCACGGGAACAAACCGGCCCAGATCACTGAGGATGTCGGGATTGATGCGAGCCACGTCGCCCACAAAGCCCAGGTCACCGCTGTCGCTGGTGGCCTTCCTCGCCTCGATCAAACGGCCGTCATCGCCGGAGAGGCCCACGGCCTCGATACCGGCCACGTGCAACTGGGCAACGATCTCCTTGTTGATCTTGCCGATGAGCACCATCTTCACCAGCTCCATGGTGGGCTCATCGGTCACCCGGAGGCCATCGACGAAGTTGACGTCCAGCCCGAGACGCTCGGAGTACTTGCTGATGTCCGGGCCGCCGCCGTGCACCACAACGGGGTTGAGGCCCACGAGCTTGAGCAGCGCGATGTCGCGCGCGAATGATGCCTTGAGCTCCGGCTTGGTCATCGCCGCGCCGCCGTACTTCACCACCACCGTGGCCCCGGCGAACTGCTGGATAAACGGCAGGGCCTCGAGCAGCACGGCTGCCCGTGCCTCAACCTCGGCCCGCTCCGGAAGATGGTCTCTGCGGCTCGTCTTGCCCATAGATGCGGCAAGGTATCAGCAGGTTCCGCCGAGCCCCCTGCTCGCAGCGACATTTGGCATCGCCGCCCGCACAGCCGGCCTTCTTAGGCTGCAGTCGGCGTCGGGCCGTCGTCGTCAGTCGCGTATGGGTATCTCGCAACCAATTTCAAGTCGTCCGCCGCGACCGAGTTGCAGTCAATCGTGTTACCGCAGGCGTCAAACCATTCGACGATCGGCGACGGCGTTCCCTCAAGCTCCATCACCACGCCCTCTGTCCCGGCGGGAATCGAAGGCGCGGGCCAAGGGTCGTCGGGACCAGTGGACGACGCCGGGATGGCGGTCAGAAGCCGAACCTGATCGAACATCGCGAAGTTCGTGGTCGAACCCTAGCGCCGGTCCTGCGCGCAGCCGGGTACGCGGTGACGAAGCGTGGTGTCGACTCTCCGATGAGTACACACCAGATGGTCAGGAGAATCATGTGGCGGTCGTTCTGGCCCACGAATGCGCCACGGACCTCGTAGTTCGTGCCGCCAACCCTCTGGACGGGGCGCGCGCTCACGACCGTGCAGCTATTCGCATGAGCGATCAGGGATGACCGAAGAAGTGCCCGATCCGTGAAACCAAGCACCCCGACGATGAGCCACGACTCATCGGCGTCCCTCCGGCGCAGGTCGCGGTCGTAGCACCGTGCGCGGTCAAGCAGGAAGTCGAGCTTGCGCTCATGCACCTCTGCGCGCCCCCAGTCGGGGCCATGAATTCGCACACGGCGACGCTATGCCGCCCCGGCGCACCAATGGCCCACGCACCGTGCCAGTTGTGTGCTTTAGGTGCGGTAGTCGGCGTTCACGGACACGTACCCGTGCCCGAGATCGCTTGCAAACAGTTCCGCACCAGCGGTGCCGCGGCCAAGACCCACCTGGATCTCGTACTCCGCGCGGGCCATCACCTCGTCAATCCCCTGGCCGTCCGGCAGCACGCCGTCAAAGCGCAGGGTGAAGTCCACATGGCCGCCGGTGAGTGCGAGCGCCTGGCCCACGGCCTGATTGACCCGGCCCCAGTTGGCATCGCGGCCGTACACCGCGGTGCGCACCAGCGCGCTCTCGCCAACGGCCCGCACCACCCGCTCGGCCTCGTCGTCGTCCAGCGCCCCATCCACCACCACACGCACAGCGTGCTCGGCGCCCTCGCCATCTTTCACCATGAGAATCGCGAGGTACCGGCAGATGGCAGAGAGCGCATCGCCGAACAACGCGAGGTCGTCGCCCTCAATGGGCGGGCCCTCCCCATTCGCGATCACCAGCAGCGTGTCGCTGGGGCTCATCTGGCCGTCAACTGAGATGCGATTGAAGCCACTGCCTGCCGCCACCCGCGTTGCAGCGAGCAAGTCGTCGGGAAGCACGCAGGCGTCGGTGGTGACGTACGCCAGCATCGTGGCCATGTCGGGCCGGATCATTCCCGCGCCCTTGGCGGCGGCGCCGATGGTCACCTCGCCAGAGGTGAGCGCCAGTCGAAAGGTGCCGCCCTTCGCGAAGGCATCGGTGGTGCGGATGGCCTCGCCGAAGTCCGTGCCCCCGTCGGGAGTGAGTGCCGCAGCAGCCGAATCCATGCCCGCGGTGAGCAACTTCATGGGCAGACGCTCGCCGATGACCCCCGTCGAGCACACGGCGAGGCTGCCGGTGGGAACCCGGGCCGCGGCGGCGGCGGTCTCCCCCATCACGCGGGCATCCGAAATTCCCTGCTCGCCCGTTGCCGCGTTGGCGCAGCCGCTGTTCACCACCACGCCACGCAGGCCACCGGGATGAAGCGTGCGTGTGTAGATAACGGCCGCAGATGGCAGGGCGCTCGGGGTGTCGACGATGGCCGACGCCGTGGGCCGATCGCTCACCAGCAGGCCGAGGTCGAGCTGCCCCTCGCCCTTCAACCCCGCGGCGACGCCTGCCGCACGGAAGCCCTCGGGCGACGTGACGCCGGTGCCCTCCACCCTGGTGAGGCCCTCAGGCGCGCCGATCCAGTCGGCACGCTCCACCGGGGCCCAGTCGGTCAGAGGAGCCCCTCGGTCTCGGGTCGGCCAGCCATGAGGTTGAGGTTCTGAACGGCCTGGCTGGCGGCGCCCTTCATCAGGTTGTCAATCACCCCGAAGGAGATGAGACGACCGGATGCCTGGTCAACCATGGGGCACACCTGCGCGAAGTTGTTGTGCTGCACCGCGTGCATGCCGGGCGGGGTCTCAACCACCTCCACAAACGGATGCCCGTCGTAGAAGTCGACGTAGGCCTTCGTCAGTTCAGCCTGTGTCGGGGCATCCCCAGTGAACCGCGCGTAGGCGGATGCCAGCAGCCCGCGGTCAACTGGAACCAGATGCGGGGTGAACACCACATCGGCATCCATCTGCTGGGCGATCTCGGGTGTGTGCCGGTGGTTCAGCACCTTGTATGCACGCACGCTGTCGGCCACCGAGCAGTAGTGCACGTCGGGGCCGGGGGTCTTTCCCGCCCCGCTCACGCCGCTCTTGGCGTCAATCACGATGTCAGTGATGCGGCCCTTCATGGGCAGCAGCGCCAGAAGCGAGGCCGTGGGATAGCAGCCTGGGTTGGCCACAATGCGCGCGCCCCGGATGGCCTCGCGGTTGATCTCAGGCAGGCCGTACACGGCCTCGGCCAGCAGATCGGGACGCGGGTGATCAAAGCCGTACCAGTGCGGGTAGGCGGCCGGATCGGTGAGACGGTGGTCGGCCGAGACATCCACCACACGCACGCCGCGGTCAACCAGTTCGCTCACCACGGCCGCAGCCTCAGCGTGTGGGTAACACACGGCGGCGAAGTCGCCCGCGGCCACGCCGTCCAGATCGAGCTCCTGCAGTACCGCGTCAACCCGGTACTCGGGCGCCACGTCGGAAATCCGCTTGCCGGCGTCGGCCCGGGCGGTCACCTGACCCAGCGTGAAGTGCGGATGGGCGTCCACCAGCGCCGCCAGTTGCGCACCGGCGTAGCCAGCGGCACCGATGACGTGCACCGTGCTCATGAGCGCAGCTCGGCCCCGACCGCCTCGCGAAGGGCGGTCACAGCGCGATCCGTAACGGCATCGATCTCATCGTCGGTGAGGGTACGCCCGGGGTCGGCGATGTGCGCACGCACGGCAAGGCTCACGTGCCCGTCGGGCACCTGATCGCCGTCGTAGTGGTCAAACACCTCCACCTCACGCACCAGATCCCCGCCGGCCTCGCGCACCACCTCAAGCACCCGCGACGCAGGCACGGAGTCGGGCACGATCACCGCGAGGTCGCGGGTCGACACCGGCACCGAGATGAGGTCCACGTACTTGCGGGGCTCCGCCGGGCGCTGCCTGGCCAGGTCGGCAATCCACAGGGTCACCAGCACCACGGGGCCCTTCACATCAAACGCCTGCAGTACCGCGGGGTGCACCTCGCCGGCGATACCGATCCGGTGGCCATGGGCCGTGATGCGTGCCTGACGCACGGGATGCAGGAAGGGCTCCTCGGCGCCGGGCGCGGAATCGGCCTCAATGCCCGCCGCGCGTGCAAGCGCGATGCCGAGGCCGGTGGCCGACCACACGTCAACGTCCTCAGGTGACTGGCGCCAGCCGCGGGCACCCGGGGCACCAAACAGCAGTGCAGTGATCTCCTCGGGCTCGTCGGCAAGGCCGTCGGCGGCGGGAATGTAGGTGCGTCCCACCTCGAAGATGCCGCCATCACGGCGCTGGTGGCTCTGATTGCGCTCCACGGCGCGGAGCAGACCCGGAAGCAGCGAGCGGCGCATCACGGCCATCTCGTCGGACAGCGCGTTGGAGATACGGACCACGTTGCGCACCGAGTCGTCGGCCGGAATACCCAGACGGTCGAGATCGGCCTCGGGCACGAAGCGGTACGAGATGGCTTCCGACAGGCCCAGGTCAGCGGCGCGACGGGCCAACTGGCGCACGATGGTCTGTTCAGGGGTGAGGCGCGCCCGGGCGGTCACCCGTGGCAGCACCGCCTCGATCTCGTCGAACCCATGGATGCGCCCAACCTCTTCGATGAGGTCGATCTCGCGCTGCAGGTCGGCCACTCGGTGCCAGGGCACCGTCACGGTGTGGGCATCTGCACCGCGATCCACGGTGCAGCCGAGGCGCTCCAGCGTGGCGGCGCTCTCGTCGGCGCTGATGTCCACGCCCAGGATGTGCCCCACCCGCTGGTGGCGCAGGGTGATCACCGGTACGGCGGGCGCGGGCTCACACGCATCCAGCACGCCGGGCACCAACTTGGCACCGGCGAGATCGCTCAGCAGCCGGCAGGCCATGGCCATGGCGTACGGCGGCAGGTCGCGCGGCTGGCCCTTCTCAAACCGGGCGCTCGACTCCGTACGAAGACCCAGGCCAAGCGAGGTGCGGATGATGTTGGGGCCGTCGAACGTGGCGGCTTCCAGCAGCACGCGGGTCGTGGAGCCCGACACCTCGGCGAACTCGGCGCCGAAGATGCCGGCGATTACCGCGGGCTTTCCGGCGTCGGCAATCACCAGGTTGTCGGTGCCGAGCGTGCGCTCCTGGCCGTCAAGCGTGACGATCTTCTCGCCGTCGGTCGCCCTGCGCACCACGATCGCCGGGCCGGCGAGGTGATCCAGGTCAAAGGCGTGCAGTGGCTGGGCGGTAAGAAGCATCACGTAGTTGGTGATGTCAACCACGTTGTTGATGCTGCGCATTCCCGCGGCATCAAGGCGGCGCACCATCCACTCGGGCGACGGGCCCACCGTCACGTCGACCAGCACCCGGGCCATGTAGCGCGGGCACAGGTCGGCGGCCTCAACCGTGAGCGACACGTAGTCGCCCACCTGTCCGGGGCCATCCTCGGGCGGAAGGGTGGCGTCGAGCGCAGGGAGGTCCTCACCGGTGATGGCATGCACCTCGCGGGCGATGCCGTAAATGCCCTGACAGTCGCCACGGTTGGGCGTGAGTTCGAGTTCCAGCACGGTACCCGGGGACGGCAGGGCGTCAAGGATTGGCGTGCCGGCCACCAGATCATTTGGCAGCACCAGAATGCCGTCGCTCTCGTCAGCCAGTTCAAGCTCGGTGGCCGAGCACACCATGCCCAGGCTCTCCACCCCGCGCAGCTTGGCCTTGCCCAGCTTCTGGCCCCCGGGCATCACGGCACCCGGGATTGCCACCGGCACGGTCTGGCCGGCGGCCACGTTGGGTGCGCCGCACACGATCTGCCGGGGCTCGTCGTGCCCGGTGTCAACGCTCAGCACGTGCAGGCGATCGGCATCGGGATGCTGTTCGCAGGTGAGCACCTTGCCCACAAGGAACGACTCGCGGTTGCCAGGCGTGTCGGCGATGCCGCGGGTGATCACCTTCTCCACGGCGGTACCGGTGGCGGTGAGGCGCTCGGCGATCTGCTCGTCGGTGAGCGACGTGGAGATCTGCTCGCGCAGCCACTCGAGGGGCAACTTCATGAGAACTGCTCCAAAAAGCGCAGGTCGCCCTCGTACAGCAACCGGATGTCGCTGATCTGATGACGGATCATGGCGATGCGGTCGAGCCCGAACCCGAAGGCGAAGCCCGTCCACCGCTCGGGGTCGTAGCCCACGTTGGCGAACACGTTGGGGTCAACCATTCCGGCCCCGGCGACCTCGAGCCAGTCGGTGCGCCCGTGGCGGTCGGTCCAGGCCACGCTCACGTCAACTGAGGGCTCGGTGAACGGGAAGAAGTGCGGGATCACACGCACGTCGCGGTCGCCCAGGAGCTGCTGCAGAAAGTACGTGATGGTGCCCTTGAGGTTCGCGAAGCTGAGGCCCTCGTCAACAGCAAGCCCCTCCACCTGGTGGAACATTGGGCTGTGCGTGGCGTCAACATCGTCGCGGCGGTACACGGTGCCCGGGGCAATGACGTACACGGGCGGCTCAGTGGTCTGCATGGTGCGGATCTGTACCGGCGAGGTCTGCGTGCGCAGCAGCACCTCATCCTGCTCACCGCCCGCGATGAAGAACGTGTCGCTCTCGCTGCGGGCCGGGTGGCCGTCGGGCGTGTTGAGCGCGGTGAAGTTGTTGAAGCCCGTTTCGATCTCGGGGCCATCGGCCACCGAGTAGCCCATACCGAGGAAAATCTCCTCAACCTCAAGGCGAACCTGAGTGATGGGGTGCAGCGCGCCAAGGGCAAAGTGGTCGCCCGGCAGGGTCACATCGGCGCGGTCGGCGAGCAGCGCACTGCCCATGGCCTCGCCCTCAAGCGTGGCGTGGCGGGAGTCGAGCGCGGCTTCGATGGCCTTGCGGGCGGCGTTGCCATCCTTGCCCACCCGGCCTCGCTCCTCAGGGGCCAGTGAGCCGATGGATCCCAGCACCTCGGTGAGCGGCGCCTTACGACCCACAAACCGCACGCGGGCCTGCTCAAGGGCATCAAGGTCGGCGGCAGCGGCGATGCTGGCAACGGCCTCGTCGGCGATCGCCTGGAAGTCGGGAATCTGGCTCATGGCCGCGGGATACTAATGCACTGCCGTACCCGCTCGGCCATCAATGCAGCACCGGCAGCCGACACGTTGAGCGACTCAGCGCCCTCCCCCTGCGGGATGGTCACCTCCACCACTTCAAGCTTCTCGCGCAGCTCATCCATGACCGGATCGAGGCCCGCGCGCTCGGCGCCCAGCGCCAGCACCGTGGGCACAGTGAGATCGACGTCCCACGGAGCCGCTCCGCCGTGCGCCACAGCGGCCACCACGCGGAACCCCTCGCGGGTTGCCAGATCGGCCGGGGTCACCCCCTCAAGAACGGGCAATGCGAAGGTGGCACCCATCGCCGCACGTACGGCGCGCGGGTGAGCGGCATCGGCCGACCCGGGCCCGAGCGCCAGCCAGTCGGCACCAAGTGCCGCAGACGTTCGTACCAGCGTGCCCACGTTGCCGGGATCGGCCACGCCGGCGAGATACACCCCAAGCGCCGGCGGCATCACCACGGTGCGGAAGTGATGCGGCCCCGACTGCGGGAAGATGGCGATGATGCGCGGCGGCTGTGCGAGCGTGCTGGCGCCGCCCATCAGCTGAGTGGAGGCGCAGTAGCGCTCGCTCAGGCCGACCGTCGCGAGAAGCCGTGGGTCGTCGGGCCCCACCCGTTCCTCGTCAACCAGCAACATGACCGGCTGAATGCCATGGTCGAGCGCCGACTGCACAAGGTCCTCGCCCTCGGCCACGAAGAGGCGCTCTTCACGGCGCGTGCGCTTCTGCTGCAGGCGGCGCAGGTGCTGGAGCGCAGGATTACGCGACGAGGTCACGCGCCGGAGCGACGGATCGCGTCCGCCGCTCCGCTCGTGATCAGATTCGGTGCCTGTGGTCAGACGGCGGCACGGGCGTCGGCGGCCCGCGCACACAGTGCGGCGAAGTGCTCGGGCTCGTGGATCGCGAGATCCGCGAGCATCTTGCGGTCGAGCTCCACACCGGCAAGGCCGAGGCCGTGGATGAACTCCCCGTAGGTGAGTCCATTCAGGCGGGCGGCTGCGTTGATACGCGCAATCCACAGGCGACGGAAGTCGCGCTTACGAACGCGGCGGTCACGGTATGCGTAGTTGCCGGAGCGCTGAACCTGCTCCTTCGCACGCTTGTACGACTTGTGCTTTGTTCCCCAATAGCCCTTGGCCTGATCAAGAACCTTGCGACGCTTCTTGCGCGCAGAGACGGAACGCTTAACGCGAGCCATGGACTATCGCCTCCCCAGGAGCCGCAGGATTGCCGGGCGGTCGACGTCTGCAAGTGATGCCGGGCGCTTGATGGCGCGGTGGCGCTTGCTCGTGACCGTCTCGAGGTTGTGCCGGAGCCCTGAGTGCACGTACATGATCTTGCCCTTGGGCGTCACGCGGAAGCGCTTCGAGGCCGACTTATGGGTCTTCATCTTGGGCATCTGGGGAACTCGTTCTCTCTTCTTGCTTAGGCGGAGGCTGCGTTCTCGGACGTGGACTCTTCGGCGGGCGGTACAGGTGCGGATTCAGGTGCAGGTACATCGGCAACAGGTGCAGGTGTGGCTTCAGGTGCAGGTGTGGCTTCAGGTGCATCTGCGACAGGCGCGGCGGTCTCCGTCACCGGAGCGTCAGGCTTGTCGGTCAGTGCCTTGAGCGGCGCCAGCATCATGATCATGTTGCGTCCATCAAGGTTCGGACGGCTCTCGATGAGTGCCAGATCCTCAACCTCCCCGGCCAACTTGAGGAGAATTGCCTCGCCACGCTCAGGGTGCATCAACTCGCGCCCCCTGAACATGATCGTCACCTTGACCTTGTCCCGGTTCTTGAGGAAACGCAGGACATGCCCCTTTTTGGTGGCGTAGTCATGCGGATCGATCTTCGGCCGGAACTTGATCTCCTTGATGGTGATCGTGCTCTGGTGCTTTCGCGCCTGCTTTGCCTTCTGCTCCTGCTCGTAGCGCCACTTGCCGTAATCCATGATCCGGCATACGGGTGGACGGCCCTCGGGAGCTACCTCGACCAGGTCGAGGTTGAGCCCAATGGCGATTTCCAGCGCGTCCTCCGTGCGCATCTCGCCACGGTTCTCGCCTTCGTCATCAATGAGCCTGACCAACTCCACGCGAATGGCTTCGTTGATCCGGGTCGAAGGACCGGCGGGCGGGCGAGTATCTGGACCGCGCCTAGGAGGCACGCGCTACGGGCGTCGTCAGGCGAGCCCCTCCTGAAAATCGGGGCGCCGTGCGCCCGGTGAATGAACGGTCGCCAGCACGGCGACATGCCCGCATCAGTGCGAGCGCGGGCACCATAGCAGGGAACCCGCCACCATCATCGCATGCACGAAGTGACGATCGCGGGCCGTACGGTTCCGTACCGGTTGGTGCGCAATGCCCGATCGCGGCACGTGCGCATCACCTTTACCCCTGACGGCCTCAGAGTATCCGCCCCTATGCGCCTCCCTGACAGAGAGATCCGTCGTGCCGTGCAGTCGAAGGAGCACTGGCTGCTGCGGCACGAGGCACTGCTGCACCCTCAGGTTCCCGAGCCCCTCATCGATGGCCAGATGCTGCCCTTTCTCGATGGAGCAGTGGAACTGGGTATCCGGCACTCAACCCGTGGATCAGTGCGACTGCGCCCGGACGACGCCCGTATGGCGGTGGCGGCACCCGGTGCCGATTCCGTACGGGCGCTCGTGGAGCGCGGATACCGCGGGGCTGCCCGCGACTGGTTCACACTCATGTGCGATCACCATGCGAGTCACATGGATGTGGCCCACGCATCGATCGGCATCCGCGATCCCCACACCCGGTGGGGATCATGTTCGGCCCGGGGCGCACTGTCATTCAGCTGGCGGCTGATGATGGCTCCGGCCCGGGTGGCCGAGTATGTGGTGGTGCACGAGATGGCGCACCTCACCCGCCTCGACCACTCCCCCGCCTTCTGGGATCTCGTGCACCACTACAGCCCCGACTTCGAACTCGACCGCCGCTGGCTGCGCGATCACGGCGACTGGCTGTCGCGGGCCCCGGGCAGTACCCCGCGCCCGCCCCTTGATTAGGGGCGGGTCTCCACAAAGGCATCCACCACACCGGGCACTTCATCGCGAATGCGATGGCGTGTGGCACCCCCCAGCCCATGCGCCTCCTCCAGGGTGACGGCGTCGCCCAGCGAGAGGGTGACAAAGGCCACCACGCCGTCCGCTGTCTCCACCAGACGCACGTCGTGCGGGGGGCGACCGCATGCGTCGGTGGCCACGGCCCGCACCGCCACCTCGATCTCAGCGCCGTCATCCACCACATGCCCGGCGCCCGGGGCCTCCAGTGGCTCAACGTGGGTGCGCACCCTCGAGATGCCGGGCACGTCGTGGGTCACGGCCGCATCCACCGCCGCGGCAACCTCACTGGCCTCGCCCAGTTGCGTGCCGGCCGGCAGTTTGAGATGCAACGTGGCCTCCATCCGCGATCCCAGGTGCAGGATGCGCACGTTGTGCACTTCACGTACGTGGGGCACGGCATGGGCAGCAGCAAGAACCCGCTCGGCGATGTCGGTGTCGTCGTCGTCGCGCGGCTCCACATGCACCACCACATCTGCGCCCGGGACGGCACGCTCGATGGCGTCCTCCACCGCATCGGCGGTGGCATGCGCACGACCCACCGCCTCACCGGGAGGCACACCGATGACCACGTCCGCAAACGAGCGGCCGGCAGCCGACCGCATTCGCAGTCGGCGCAGTTCAATTGCCGGGCCCAGCGCCTCAACCGCCTCGCGCGCCGCCAGTTCGTCGTCATCGGGAACCCGGTCCATGAGCACGCCCACGTTCTCGCGCATCAGGTGCCCGGCTGCGATGAGCACGAGTACCGACACGAACAGGGCTGCGATGGAGTCGGCGTTTCCCACCCCCGCCCGCACCAGAAGCAGCCCCACGAGCACCGCAGTGGTACCGGCCAGATCGCTTGCGAAGTGGATGGCGCTTCCCTTGAGCGCCGCGCTCGAGTGCACCTTGGCCGCCCGGAACAGCGTGAACGTGCGGAAGAAGTCAACTGCCATTACCAGCACTGCCACGGCGATGATCCACCACGCGGCATCCACCTCATGCCCGCCCTCGACGATGCGCAGAATTGCCTCAACGGCGATCCAGATGCTCACCGCTACCAGCGCGGCACCCTCGGCCAGCGCGGACAGATGCTCGGCCTTGCCGTGCCCGTATGCATGCTCACGATCAGCGGGGCGGGCTGCCACGCGGATGGCGAAGTAGGCGAGGACCGCGGCCACCAGATCGGTCCCCGAATGGATGGCCTCGGAAATGAAGGCGAGGCTGCCCGATGCGAGTCCGGCTGCCAGCTTGATGCCGATGAGAAACAGGGCTGCGCCGATGGACACCATCGCGATGCGTCGCGGAGATGCTGCGCCGGGCTTTGGGGAGTGTGCGTGGCCTGAACTCACACGCTGATGATGGCATCCGGCGGAACCGCGTAGGTTCCCCGTCGTGCTGCAGGGCATCCACCACGTCACGGCCATCACCGGCGACGCCGCCGCCAACGTGCGTTTTCACGCCGGCGTGCTGGGCCTGCGCCTGGTCAAGACCACCGTGAATCATGACGAGCCCGGCGCGTATCACCTGTATTTCGGCGATGAGGGCGGGCGGCCGCGCACCCTGATTACGTTCTTCGAGGTACCGGGGGCCGCACCGGGCCAGCCGGGCGGCGGCATGTTCCACTCGGTGGCCTGGCGCGTTGCCGATCAGCAGGCACTCGACTTCTGGGAGCAGCGCCTCGCAGCGCACGGCACGGCGACGGAGCGAGGAGACGACCGTCTGGCGTTTGCGGATCCGGAGGGGCTCTCGTATGTGCTCATGGCACGGGGCATACGCGATGACGATTCGCCGGCCCAAGGGGATGGCGTGCCACCCGAGCACGCGCTGAGGGAGATCATCGGTGTCGAGGCCATGTCGCTGGCTCCCGAGCGATCGCGGGCGGCACTGGTGCAGGGCCTTGGAATGGCTGATCTGGGTGAGTCACTCGTGGTGGGATCAGGCGATCACGTGGGGCGTGTGGGGCTGCACCCGGAGCCCATGTCGCGTGGTGCGCAGGGGGCGGGCACCATTCATCACGTCGCCTTCGCAAGCCCGGATGCCGATCACAAGAAATGGCGCGAACGCCTGACCGGTGGCCATCTGGCCCCCACTCAGGTGGTGGACCGCATCTACTTCAAGTCGGTGTACGCACGCGAGCCGGGCGGACTTCTGGTTGAGGTCGCCACGATTGGACCCGGGATGACCGCCGACGAGGATCCCGAGGTGATGGGAATCGCGCTGGCATTGCCACCGTGGCTGGAGCCTCACCGGACCAGCATTGAGGCGCGCCTCACCCCCATCCAAAACCCCAGGGCACGCGGATGACCGCAGTGGTGCGGCCGCCGGATGACGGGCGGCCCACCCTGCTGCTGCTGCACGGTCGTGGTGGTGGCGAGCACGACTTGGTGGGCGTGGCCGAGGCCGTGGCGCCCGGCTGGGGAATCATCGCCCCACGGGGGCCTGAGGCCGAAGGGGGCGGCCATGCCTGGTTCACGCACCACGCCATCGGCGTGCCGGTGATCGAGAGCCTCGACGTGCGCCTGGGCGAGACGGCCGAGGCCGCTGCGGGGCTGGCCGCAGACGCCGGCGTGACGGGTCCGATGGTGGTCATGGGATTCTCAAATGGCGGCATGATGGCCGGCGCACTCGGCTGCGCTCGCCCCGATCTGGTGGGGGGCGTCGCCCTGCTGTGCAGCGCCTACCCCCTGCCGCCGCACATCTACGCCATGGGCGGGCTCGCCGGAATGCCCGTGGTCGCGGTGTCGGGCGGGGCCGACCCATTTCACCCACCCGACGTGCATGCGACCGGCGTGGCGGCATATCGGGCCGCCGGTGCGCACGTAAGTGAAGCCATTGATACGGCGGGGGCACACAGCGTTACACCGGAACATGTCCGGATTCTACGAAAGTGGCTTGAGGGCTGGGAATCGGACGTTTTTCTGGGCTGAACGCGTCCGACCGCATTCGTACACTTACGAACATGCGTTCTCACCACCACAGCAAGCGGCCCGCTGGTGCCGCACAGCTCAGGCTCATCACCACGCCGGATGACACCCGCGAGGTCATGTCGCCCGTCCGCAGGCCCCGCGCATCACGCGCCGGGCGCAACCTGCGCATGGCGGAGCGCCTTGACCAGATCGCGATCGACGCACAGCGCGAGGCCGCCGAGGCCGTTATGGCCCACGACGACGTGAGCGCTCGTGAGTTACTCGATCGCGCGAGTGCCGCCAGGCGTGCTGCTGCCCTGTTGCGTGCGGGTCCATCGGGCGTCCGCGACCTGCTCGCCTCGTAGCCATCGCAGTGCGTCGTGCCGCATTGGTAGCCTCGCCGAGTTCCCCTACCCGAGGTTGACAGCCGTGATCTTCCGTACCCGAACTCGCACCCTGGCCACTGCAGGAGCCGTACTCGCGCTGGCCGCCATTCCGCTGACCGGCTGCGGAGGGAGCGACTCCAGCCCATCCGCCGATACCTCCGCGGCGGCTGCTGGCGGATCCGGTGCCGACACCGCCGCCGTTGCCACCACGGCCGCGGATGGCACATCCACCACCGGGTACGCCGACCTGCGCGACGAACTGACGAGCCTCGGGGCCGAGCTCAACTCGTTCTGGAAGGCGAATCTGGGCGACGCCGGTACCTGGAAGGATTCCGTTGTGAAGGTGGTGGAGACCGTCGGCCAGACTGCCTGCGGCCAAATAGACGCCGCCGACACCGGCCCGGCGTACTGCGACGCCGACGCAACGATGGTGCTGCCCATCGCCTTCTTCCGCGACCGCCTCATCGGCGCCACCGACCAGGGTGGCAACGACGCCGCGGTGGCGGCGGTGGTGGCCCACGAGTTCGGGCATCACGTGCAGGCCCTTAGCGGCATCTCCGAGGCCACCAGCAAGGCCGTCGAGAACAACCCTGACGCGGCCAATCTCATGTCCGTGGCCAACGAGCTGAGTGCCGACTGCATGATGGGCGCCTGGATGTCGACGGTGCAGGACGAGGGACGCATTGAGGACGGGGATATCGAGGAGGTGCTCGGGGCGCTTGAGCGCATCGGCGACGACCACCTCACCGGCGATGCCGGCCAGGTGGCCGACGCCGCCACGTTTAACCACGGAACCTCCGTCCAGCGCGCGTACTGGTTCGCACAGGGCTACGACACGGGCGACGTGGAGAAGTGTGGCGTCATCTACGACGACCTCGTCAACGGCACGCTGGAGAAGGAACTGAAGGCCGGCGCCGACGCTGTGAACAGCACCACCACGCCCTAGATCAGGCGGCCCCGCCGGGGATCCACACGTAGGTGCAATTGCCACAGCGGCGCACGTCCTGGCCGATGTCCTCCGAATCGCGCTCCCCACACGTGGGACAGCGCGGCTGATCCTCCGCCGCATCATCACTCATGCGCCGAGGCTAGCGACACGATGCGTAATCGGGCGCGCCGAGGGTCATCCCCGGCTACGGTCCCTTGTGTGACCTCGCGTGCGGACACCGGTCTATGGGCCGATCTGCTGCTCACCCCGGAGACCGTCACCCGCACGGTCACCCATGCCGAAGGCTTCGACGATGTCGCCGCGCTCCTTACGGCGCCCGGTGTGCAGAGGGTCGTCGTCACTGGCAATGGCGCGCAGTGGCACGTCGCCCTGGCGCTGTCGCTCGCATGGCTCGACGTGCCCCACCCCCCGGTTGACCTCATTGCTGTGCCCGGTGGGCTGGTGGCCCGTGGTGCATTCGCCTGGCGCGAGGGCGACCGCCTGCTCGCGCTCTCAAGCTCCGGTGAGTTCAGGGATGTCATCGAGGCGATCGCATCGGGGGCACCACGCCCCATTGCGGCCATCACCGCCAACGCCGGTTCAACGATCGGCGCGGCTGCAGAGGCGCGGGCCATGGTGGTGGTGGACACCCTGCGGGCACGCACTCACACTCAGGGATATGCCGGATCGCTGGCGGCCGGCCTGGCCATCATCGCCCGCATGTCGAAGGACGATGCGCTGGGCCGTGCCGTGCTGGGCGCCGGGGAAGTCCTGGCCGCGCTGGTGGACGCCGCCGAGGCGAGTGCACGGGATGCTGGACCACGCCCTCATGCCGGGGTGTGCGTGGGCACGGGGCCCGCCTGGCCGGCAGCGCTGCACACGGCGCTGTGCCTTCGCGAGGTGTCCATCCTGCCGGTGGATGGCTACGAAACCCGCGAAGGGGCTACGACCGGGCGGTTCGCCACCATCCCAGGCGATCTTGCCGTGACGGTTGCTGGCGTGCAGCCCGACCCACTGCTCGCAGAAGCCGCGACCATTCTCGCCGACGGCGGTGCACGGGTAGTCGCGCTCCAGGGCGCGCCGGATGCCGATCCGCGGCTCGCCCCCATCTTCGCGCTGCCCTCCGCCATTGCGCTGGCCATCGACATGGCGCACCTCGCCGACCTCAATGCCGACGCGCCGGCCTGGGCAGGCGCGTACGACCGCACCTCGCGCGCGAAAGGGCACTGACAATGCGAGTACTCCATGTCTCCCCGCACCCCGATGACGAACTGATGGGTGCGCCCGCAACGCTCATGGCCCTGCGCGACGCCGGTCACGAGGTGACCAATCTGGCCTTGGCCCTGGGCCGCGAGGCCGACCACGAGCGGCGACGTGCAGAGGTCACGGAGGCGTGCCGCCGCGCCGGATTCGCGCTCCGCATCGTCGATCCCCCAATCCTGATGTCAGCGGGAGACGACCTGCTGGCAGCTGAGGCGGCCGCCCGCGAACACATCGCCGCAGCACTCAGTGGTCCGAACCCGCCCGATCTGATCGTTGGCCCCGGACCGCATGATGTGCACCACGGACACGAGATGACCGGTCGCGCAATCCGGGACGTGCTCGCAGCGTCGGGCGATTCGGTGCCGTGGTGGATGTGGGCGATCTGGGGAGACCTCCCCATGCCCACGGTGGTGACCGCGCTCGACGACGAACGGGTGGGCGAGATCACTGAAGCCCTGTCCGCGCATGCCGGAGAGATGGAGCGCGCAGATCACCGCGTACAGATTGAGGCCCGCACGCGTGTGGCGGCCACTCTGGCCGCCGAGAAGATCTTTGGCTTCGGCGCCCCCGCACTCACCACCGACCGCGCCGAGGTGGTCACCGAGGTGGTGCATCGCGATGGCCACTGGCTTCTGGGGGCGCCCCGTGCCCTCGATGCCCTCCAGCCTCTCGCCAGCCCCCGGCCCCTTCGCGTCGACGCCTGGCTGAACGCACCGAGCGCGCGCGAACTGGTCAACGGCGCCATCTACTAGAAGCCCCACCCCGGGGTCAGACCCCGGTGGGGGTCAGTCCCCGGTGGGGGTCAGTCGCCGTCACAAATGTGCACGCCACGTGTGTGGGGAAAACCTGGGGTCAGACCCCGGTGGGGGTCAGTCGCCGTCACAAATGTGCACGCCCCTTGTGGGCACGCATTTCGCCGGGTTCGGTGCCCGATCGGTGCCTGCGTGGGGTCAGACCCCGGTGGGGGTCAGTCGCTGTGACAAATGCGCACGCCCCTTTCCGGCCCCACGGATTGCCGCCGCTTTGCTGTGCAAATGTCCGCTTGCAATGCGAGTGACGTCGCTCCGGGGCCTATCGCCCGCCGGGCAGCATCTCCCCTGCGCGCACGGCCTGCGCGATGGTGTTGCCTGGAGGGGCGAGTGGACAGGCCCACTTCGCGTCGTGCGCGCATGACGGGTGGTAGGCGAAGTTGAAGTCGAGCACCAGCTGGCCGTCGGGCAATGCCCCGAGATCTGCGCCCTTCACCTGGTCGATGAGGTAGCGCCCGCCACCATAGGTCTCATCGCCGCAGGTGCCGTCACGAAATGGCAGGAACAGGCCGCCGCCGTAGCCCTCGAGCCACAGCAGCGTGAGTCGGATCTCGCTCTCGCCCCCGAGCGCCACGACGGTGCCCAGCGACGCGAAGGACCCCTCCGGCCCTGCCAGCGTCGCGGCATCCGACGATTCGAGCCTGCCCGTGAGGCACCACGATGGGTCGTAGTCGAAGAAGTGCATCCCCGTGAAGCCCTCGTGCAGCGTTGCTGGCACGGGCGTGTCGGGATGCCCTGCCAGCAGCGCGTCGCGGCCAGTACGCCAGGCAGCCCACGCATCCGGGCCGCCACCGGCCCGCCGCACATCGGCATACAGGTCGGCCACCCGCCGTCGCCAGTCGGCCAGCGAGAGCGACCCGTCAGCCATCGTCGCCTCAGGCCTCGTCCGCGTGGCCGGCGCCATGACCATCGCCACGGTCATCCGCGTGCTCGTGATGGTGGAGGTGCGCGTGATGACGCTCACCGCCATGAGAAGTGGGATCCACGTGCACGACCACTGTGCCGAGGTGCGGCACGTCGTGGGCCAGCCGGTGCTGCACAGCGCTGGCAATGCCATGCCCTTCGAGTACCGAGAGGTCGTCGGTCACCGAGATGTTGATCTCGACCCACACGCGGTGGCCCACCCAGCGTGCTCGCACCTCATGGACGTCGTCCACGCCTGACACGGCCGCCGCCGTTTCGCGGATGGCCACCACCACATCGGGATCGATGCCATCGAGCATGCGCGTGCCGATGTGCTTCGCCGCGTCCCACACGATCTTCATGATGAGCAGGCCGATGAGCAGGCCGGCGATCGGATCGGCCAGTGGAAATCCCAGCATCACTCCCACAGCGCCTGCCAGCACCCCAAGGGATGTGAAGCCGTCCACCCGCGCATGCTGACCATCTGCCACAAGCGCCGCTGAGCCGATCTGACGACCCACCCGGATGCGGTATTCGGCAACCCACTCGTTACCGATGAAGCCGACGATTCCCGCGATGGCGAGCACCCAGAGGTGGCTGGGCTCCTGAGGGTGAATGAACCGGCTGATGGCCTCGTAGATCGCGTAACCACCCGAGAAGAAGATGATGAGCACGATGACGATTCCGGCCAGATCCTCCGACCGGTGCAGGCCATATGGGAAGCGGTCGGTCGCCGGGCGGCGCCCCAGCAGAAATGCCGCCCCCAGCGGGATGGCGGTAAAGGCATCACCCACGTTGTGCACGGTGTCGGCCAGCAGCGCGACAGACCCGGTGAACACCACCAGCACGGCCTGAATGGCGGCGGTGATGCCCAGAATGACCAGGGAGATGAGCAGGGCCCGCATGCCTGCGCGCGAGTCCCGCAGGTCGGGATCCACTCCCCCATGGGTGTGATCGTGGTCCTGATCGTGGGAGTGGCCGATGCCCATCGCCCGCAGTCTGCCAGCCCCCACGCCCGGTAGGTTGGGCCGGTGAGTCCACGTGTCCTCGCCGACCTCAGCCCCCTTCGCAGGTCGCGCGATCTGCGCCTGCTCATCGCCGGCCAGTCGATCTCGCTCATCGGCAGCCAGATCACGCTCGTGGCCGTGCCGTACCAGGTGTTCACCCTCACCGGCTCATCGCTCGCAGTGGGACTCGTCAGCCTTGTGGAGCTGGCCCCGCTCATTGTTCTGTCCCTCATCGGCGGTGCCTATGCCGATGCCATTGATCGCCGCCGGGTGCTGTTCATCACGCAGGTGCTGCTCGCAGTGATGAGTGCGGCGCTGGCCGTCAATGCCTTTGCCGGGCCAGCGCTATGGCCGCTGTTCGTAATCGCCGCCTTCGCGGGAGGGCTGGCAGGGGTCGACTCCACCACCCGCCGTGCGCTCATCCCCGCGCTGGTGCCTCCTTCCGACCTGCCCGCCACAGCGGCGCTCAACGCGATTCTGCTGCGATCCGCGCAGGTCATCGGCCCCGCCCTCGGTGGAGTGATTATCGCCACCATGGGGCTCGGAAGCGCCTACCTCATCGATCTGGCCTCATTCGCCGCCGCGCTCGTGGCGGTGGCCCTGATGCGGCCACAACCGCCTCAAGGCGGGGGCACGCCCGTCAGCTGGGCGGGGTTCCGTGAGGGCATCGGCTTTCTGCGCCGCACCCCGATCCTCCAGGGGATCATGCTGATCGACATCAACGCCATGGTGTTCGGTATGCCGCGCGCGCTCTTCCCGGCCATCGGCACTGAGGTGCTGGGTGGTGGCGCGGGCGTGGTGGGGCTTCTCTATTCCGCGCCAGCCGCCGGCGCCTTCATCGGCGCGCTGTCCAGCGGGTGGGTCGGCCGCGTACGCCGGCAGGGTTGGGCCGTGGTCATCGCGGTCATCGGATGGGGCGCCGCCATCTCCGCGGTGGCCTTCGTCGAGTCGTTGACAGGCGTCCTGGTACTCCTCGCCGTGGCCGGGTTCGCGGACATCATCTCGGAGGTCTTCCGGGCCACTATCTCGCAGGTGGTGGTACCCGACTCACTGCGCGGTCGGCTCTCGGCGCTGTTCATCATCCAGGTCACAGGGGCCCCCCGGCTCGGCGATCTGGAATCGGGCGTGGTCGGAGCGCTGATCGGCACCCAACTGGCGGTGCTCACGGGCGGACTCGCCTGCCTTGCAGGCCTTGCTGCCATCGTCATGTGGCGTCCGGGCATCACCAGATGGCGCGTGGATGCGCTCGGGAGACCGCCGCAAGGCGAGTAGCGTTGGTCCCGTGAGCAACACGGCCACAGGGCCACTCGACCCCGAGCGGGTGCTGCGCTGGATGCGCGACCACCCCGACCGCCTGCGCGAGCTTCTGGTCGAGGAGGATCCCAACGACCTGGACGTCTCCCCGGCAAGCGACGCGGCCATCCGTGCGCATCTGCGCCTCGCAGCCGAAGGAATGGTGCACGGGGCAGCGCCCGACCTCGCGATATTGCTTGAGGGCATGGCCGACGACCTCGACGACTGGTTCGAAGAGGAGCAGGACCTATTCGACCACCAGATCGCGCTTGGCGAAGGGGCCATCGCGCTTGAGGAGCACCTCCTCTATAAGGGGGACGCCGAGTCAGATCCGGCCCTTCACCAGGCACTCGAGCGCAGGGTGCGCATAGCCACCTGGAACCTGCTCTTTCTGAGGTGCATCGAGTCGCGCCTGGGGCCAGTCCACGACGGCCTGGCCGATGCAGCGCTCGAATGGACGGCCACCCGTGGGCGCGATCTGATGACGATGATCCTCACCATGGACCAATCGCAGCGAGCGGCCATCGAGATACGGACCGGCCGAAAGCCCACCCGGGATGAACAGGTGCAGTCGGGACAGGTGGCCGCCGTGGCGGCCTACGTACGCATGGCCATCGAGGCCACCGCGCATGTGTTGGAGCACGACCCCGCGGCCACGTAAGCCCCGGAACCCCGACCGGCGGGACATCCGGCAGGACAGGCTTTAATGCCCCCGTGCTTACTCGAACGCTCCTGCCCCTCGCCGCTCTCGCCGCGATCACGACCCCGGCCCTCGGTGCCGTCACGGTGGTGCCCCCGCCATCCGCCGCACCCGGTGCGGTCCAGCCGCTGGTGCCCGGCCTCAGCTACACGGTGATGAACCGTCCGGGGCCGCAGGTCCTGCACGTGCTCACCATGCGCCCAAATGCGCTGTTGTCGCTGGGGCCAACCCAGCTGTCGGGATCACTCAGCCAGCGCGCCACGCTGACGTCGGGAATGACAGCGCGCCTGGCCACGGGAGCAACGGCCGGCATCAACGCCGATTACTTCGATCTGGGCACCGGTACCCCCAGCGGAATCCTCTCGGTGGGCCCGCGCCTGTGGGCCGGACCGGAGCCCTCGCGATCGGCCCTCACCATCGCCAATGGCGGCGCTCTCGCCGTCGGCAAGCTCACACTGGCCGGCCGGTACCAGAAGCTCGATCCCGCTGGCACCACCCCCTTCCCCAAGCGCACCTTCCGGGGAGTCAACCGGCCGCTGCCCAGCACGTCATCCACGGGCGTGGTCATCTACACCCCCGACTTCGGTCGCCCCACCCCGTCCACGCCTGGCTATGAGGCCGTCGTGGCGATTGATGGCGGTGTGCCGCTGTCGGTCAATGCGCCGCTGCAGGGCACCGTCATCGCTCAGGGCACTGGGGGCGGCACTGCCATCGGGGTAGGCCAGATGGTGATCTACGGCAAGAACGCCTCGGGCACGTCGATCATCAACGAACTGACCGTGGGCAGCCGAGTGGAACTGGAGGCCGGTATCGCCGGTATCGCCCCCGATGCCTGGGGCGCAGTGGGTGGCGGGCCGATGATCGTGCAGGGTGGGGTCGCCGTGCCATCTGCTGGCGAGGGCTTCACCGCATCGCAGCTGACGGGCCGTACGACCCGTACCGCCGTGGGCCAGACGGCCGACGGCCGCATTCTCATGGTGGTGTCCGAGGGCCCGCAGCAGGGCAAGGTGGGCTATACGGCCGCTGAGCAGGGCACTCTGATGGTGTCGCTTGGTGCCACCGACGCCATCGGATTCGACTCCGGTGGGTCATCGCTCATGGCCCTGGGGCGCCAGCAGGTCATCCCCTGGTCAAGCGAGCGCGCGATCGCCGATGGCCTCATCGCCACCTACCTGGGTGCGCAGATCTCCATCCCCAGCCCCCAGCGGGTCTCGCCCAACGCCGACGGCCTGGCTGACAGTTCGAGCATCGACGCGCAGTCACCCGTTGCAGGGCACACCGTGGTGACCATCGCGCGACGTGGCGGTGGCGGGTTCTCGTCCGTTCTGCTCGATCAGACGGGTGCACCGGCCAGTAACCAGATCGCCATCGACCCGGCCACACTGGCCATCCCCGAGGGCCCGTACGTGGTCACCACCACGCTCACCCCGGCCGATGGCACCCCGGCCACCACGATGAACCGCAATCTGGTTGTGGATGGAACGCTCGGCAGCCTCAAGGTGTCGGCGAAGACGACTGGCAAGGGCAAGGCCAAGACCAACACGGTGAAGACCTCCTTCACGCTCTCCCGTCAGGCCAAGGTGACCATGAAGATCATCAACTCGTCCGGCAAGACCGTGGCGAAGGGCGCATCCAACCGCAAGATGTCCGGGGGCAACCGAACGGTCACGTGGAGTGGCAAGGCGCTGCCGACGGGCTCGTACAACGTGGTGGTCACCGCTCAGAGTTCCTACGGGCTCAGCGGCCTGCAGGACTCCATCCGCCTGAAGTAACTAGGCGGATGCCGCCGTCATTGACGCGGCAAACGACGACAGCGACTGGCCGCCGCTCACCCGCACGCGGGGCAGCACAGCCCGTTGGTCCGACCTCAGTGTCGAACCCGCGTCCGTGGTGTACGCCAGCAGGTAACCCGCGGCGTCAACGGCGTTCGCGGATGTCGGGTCGTGCCGACCAGCCGGGTAACAGAACCACCGCACCGGGTGGCCCAGCCCCTTCTCAAGAGTGCTCCTCGACGCCCTGAGCGCCTCTGTGCGCTGGCTCGACGACAGCGAAGGCAACTCGGTGTGCGCCACCGTGTGCGAACCGATGTCCATGCCTGCGGAATCAAGGCGCTTCAGTTGGTTCCAGGTGAGAAATGCACGCTCACCGATGCGCCCGGTGATGATGAAGAACGTGGCAGGCCACTTGAGGGGCTCGAGCACGGGCAGCACCGCATCCGTGGCGTCGACGTAGCCATCGTCGAAGGTGAGCACCACCGGCTTCGCGGGTAGCCGGGTGCCGTGCTCCATTGCGTTGAACACCTCTGCCTGTGACACGGCCGTGTACCCATGGCCCTTGAGCCACGAGATCTGCTGGCGGAAGGTTGCGGGCGTCACTGTGAGCCCATACGAGGTCGCATTGGTCACCGTGGCTTCAGATGCCACGCGGTGGTACATCAGCACCGGTACCCGCACCTGTGCACGGGCGGGCTTCGCGGCCACCACAAGGTGGCGGTCCCGCGCATGCACGTCGACTCCGGCAATCGACCGGGAAAGGCCTGCGCCGTTATCCCCGGTGGTCGAGGTGGTGCCCGCGGTGTCCGTCGTACCGGTGGTTTCGGTACCGACCAGGCCGGTGGTACCAGTCGTGTCAGTGGTGCCGGTGATCCCGGTGGTGCCGGTGGTATCGGTCGTGCCAGTGGTACCGGTGGTTCCGCTCGTCCCGACGGTGGGGGTGGTCGCCGGCGCCGGTGATGGGGAATCCGACGGGCCCATAAGCACCCAGGCAAACGCGATGATGACCACGGCAACCACGCCGAGCATGATCCACATGTTGCGCTGGCGATCGCGCTGGTGCTGGGCGGCGGCCTCGCGGCGGCGCTGGGCGCGGGAGTCTTCTGATTGGGGCATCCGATGCAGGCTAGCCGGGGGTACGGGGGTTTTCCCCCAAAAAGGTCAGCCCATGATGCGCCGGAGTGCCTCCACGGCCCCAATCGGATCGGGCGTCGACGGGCTGAGCACCAGCACCGACACCCCCGCATCGGCCAGCGCCGTCAGACGTGGGCGTACCGAATCCTCAGTGCCGATCACGGCCATGGCATTCACCATTGCGTCGCTCACCATCCTCTCGGCCTGCTCCCGTTGGCCCCCGAGCGCGGCATCCTGAATCGCCGCGGCCTCATCCGGGAATCCGATCGCCGACACCGTGGCTGCGTAGTAGTTGCGGTCGCGCGAGCCCATCGATCCCACATAGAAGGCCATCTCCCTGCGCGCGGCGGCCCGGGCGGCGGCCTGAACATCGCCATCGCCCACGCCCACTACCGCCGAGGCCATTATGTGAAGGGGAGCGAGCGATGCATGGCGCCGTGCGCGACCCTCTGCCAGCGGGCCTCCCCAGTGGCCGGAGATGGCTGCCGGCGTGGCAAACAGGGGCCACCAGCGATCGGCCACCTCGGCGGCAAGGCGTACTGCCCGTGGTGCCATTGCGGCAAGTGCGATGGGAATTGACGACCGCTCTGGCCGCGTAATGATGCGAAGCGGCCGGTCATCACTACCCGGGAGCGGAATGGGCCGCGGGCCATCCACCGTGAGCGGCTCACGCGCCCATACGGTGCGACACGCAGCCACCACCTCGCGCAGTTCGGCAAGAGGACGGGCAAATGGGATCCCGTGCCATCCCTCCACCACCTGAGGGCCCGATGTGCCGAGTCCCAGCAGCGCCCGGCCACCCGAGAGGGCATCAACGCCGGCGGCGGTCTGGGCGGTGAGGGCGGGGCTGCGCGTAAACACGGGCAGCACCGCACCAATGCAGATGCGACGGGTATTCACGGCGATGGCGCCCATAAGGCTCGGGGCATCAAAGCCCCAGGTCTCGGGAACCCACACCTCATCGGCCCCGGCGTCATCCAGGGCCATCGCCACCGCCAGGGATTCAGCAGGCGCGGCCATATGATTGAGCGTCATCGCAATTCGCATGCGGCGATGGTACGGGCCGACGACGACCAGATGGGTGTCTCTGCCCGGCATACCCTCTGGCGTGCGTCCGGCCACCCGTCTATGGTCGGTTTCACGCTGTCGCGCATGGGTCGCGCCCTGCCCGGAAACAACGATTGGTATTTCGCCTGACCACGCAGTCCGCCCCACACACCACCCGTGCCCTCCACGCGCTGCGCGCCATGCTCAGGGCCCGCTGGGTTGACGCCGTTGAAGCCGAACTGGTGCAACGGGGCGAGGCGTTCTTCCAGTTGGGCGGCGCCGGGCACGAGGCATCGGCGGTGCTTGCCGATCACCTGGGACCCCAGGACTGGCTGCAGCCGCATTACCGGTCGCGCGCGCTGCTCATCGCGCGTGGATTCGAACCCGCGCGCTTTTTCCATGGCCTGCTGTCCACTGCCGAGTCCGATTCTGCGGGACGCCAGATGCCGGCCTTCCTTAACGATCCCGACCTGCATGTGATGCCCATGACCGTGCCCACGGGCAACGGTCTGCTTCACGCAGTGGGCGTGGCACGTGAGGTGCATGCGCAGGCGGATGCCCCCATCGTGGTGGCGGGTATCGGCGACGGCACCACGCAGCAGGGCGAGGTGATGGAGGCCATCGGTGACGCCGCCCGCCTTGCAATGCCCGTGCTGTTCTGGATCGAGGACAACGGCTACGCCATCTCCACCCACACCGCGGGTCGCACGTTCTACGACACGGCGCTCGGGCCCGTGGACGACTTCCTTGGCGTTCCCATCACCCGTGCTGACGGCCGCGACCCGGTCACCCTCGACGCCATCTGCGCTCGTGTGGTCAACGAGATGCGCGAGAGCCGACGCCCGGCGATCATGGTGGTGAGCACTGAGCGCCTCACGCATCACACCAATGCCGACGACGAATCGGTGTACCGAAGCGAGGAGGAGCGCTCGGGTGCCCGCACCTCAGGCGACCCCATCGTGTTTATGCGCGACCACCTGGTGGCCGAGGGCGTACCGGTGGCCGACCTCACGGCACTCGACGCCGAAGTAGAGGCCGAGGTTCGTGCGGCGGCAACGCTGGCCCTCGCGGCCCCCGATCCCACCACCACCCGGTCGGCATCCGCCCCGGTTGACCCCGATCTCATCGCGCGGTCCCTCGAGGACCCGCCCGACGCCGAGGGCCCTGCGCACACCATGCTCGAGGCCATGCGCGAGGTGTTGCGCGCCCGCCTTGCCGACGACGACCGGGTCTCGATACTCGGGCAGGACATCGAGGACCCCAAGGGCGACGTATTCGGCCTCACCCGTGGGCTCTCCACCCAGTTTCCGGGCCGCGTCACCAATGCCGCTCTCAGCGAGTCGACGATCGTGGGCACGGCAATCGGCCGTGCCATGGCCGGTGGGCGCCCGGTGGCCATGGTGCAGTTCGCCGACTTCCTTCCGCTGGCGTTCAACCAGATCGCATCCGAGCTGGCCACCGTTCACTGGCGCACCGCCGGCGCATGGTCGGCCCCGGTCGTGGTGCTGGCCCCGTGCGGCGCGTACCGGCCGGGCCTCGGGCCCTTCCATGCGCAGACGATGGAAGCCACGTTCGCCCACATCCCCGGGCTCGACGTGGCCATGCCCAGCACCGCCGCCGATGCCGCGGGAATGTTGTCGGCTGCGCTCGAGGGCAACCGGCCCACGCTCATCCTGTACCCGAAGACCTGTCTGAACGACCCCGCGCGCGCCACCACCGCTGTCGGCGACGCCCGCCCCGTGCCGCCCGGTCGCGCGGCGCACCCACGCAGGGGTGACGACGTCACGATTGTGGCCTGGGGCGCCACGGTGCCAATCGCCGAGCGCGCGGCCGACATCCTCGATGCCGCGACCGTGAGCGTCGATCTCATCGATCTGCGAAGCATCGCCCCATGGGACCGCGAGGCGGTCATCGCCAGCGCGGCCCGTACGCGTCGTCTGGTGGTAGTGCACGAAGACAATCTCACCGGGGGGTTCGGCGGCGAGGTGGTGGCAGCGGTGTCCGACCACCTTGAGGGCGAACTCACCACGCGGCGCGTCGCCCGTGCCGACACCCTGGTCCCCAACAACTACGTCAACCAGATCGAGCTGCTGCCGTCGGTTGCCGACGTGGTCACCACCGTGGCCAGCATGATCGGCGGCCTCGAGGTTGAGGTCTCCCATGCGATTGCCGCCGAGGGGGTGCTGGTGGTCGAGGCCGCGGGATCCAGCCCCGCCGATCAGCAGATCATGGTGGTCGACTGGCTCGTGGCCGAGGGAGATCACGTAAGTGAGGGGCAGATCATCGCCGAGTGCGAGGGCGACAAGGCGGCGTTTGAGCTTGCCGCTCCCGCATCCGGCGACATCGCCGAACTCCTCGACAC
>Ga0194058_10000079_pt1 | contig 34969 bp, 35 predicted proteins | sample SepL4417m_MetaG_FD_155490 | JGI IMG/M metagenome (GOLD analysis project Ga0194058, IMG submission 155490) | Anoxic zone freshwater microbial communities from boreal shield lake in IISD Experimental Lakes Area, Ontario, Canada - Sep2016-L442-17m | ecosystem: Environmental > Aquatic > Freshwater... | reverse complement strand
CGCACATTTACCCTTGCATGTGGAAGCCGTCGTGGGCGGTGCCAGTATTGGCATACAGACCCGTCAATTAAGACGCGGTTGCGATATCGTGGTCGCAACGCCCGGACGCTTGATTGACCATGTGCTAAAGCGCAACGTCAATCTGTCTCATGTGGAAATACTGGTGCTGGATGAAGCAGATCGTATGCTTGATATGGGTTTTATGCCTGATATTAAGCAAATTATGGCGCTGATTCCCAAGAAACGACAAAGCCTGTTATTTTCTGCCACCGTACCCAATGCCATCAAATCATTGGCCGCACAGTTATTGAACAATCCTGTTGAAGTCGAAGTTGCCAAGCAAAATGCGACCGCAGAAAATGTCACCGAGCGTGTTTATGGCATCGACCGCGAGCATAAACGCGCCTTGCTGTCGTACCTGATTGGCAGCAACAACTGGAAACAGGTGCTGGTATTTGTGCGCACCAAACATGGCGCTGATCGTCTGGAAAAACAGTTGATTGAAGACGGTATCCGCACCACGGCGTTGCATGGCGATAAAACCCAGGGCGCACGCAACAAGGCGCTGGAATACTTTAAAAATGGCAAAGTATCGGTATTGGTTGCAACCGACATTGCCGCGCGTGGGTTGGATATTGATGACTTACCGCATGTGGTCAATTTTGATTTGCCGCAAGTCCCCGAAGATTATATTCACCGTATTGGTCGTACCGGTCGCGCGGGTTCAAGTGGAGAAGCCTTGTCACTGGTTTGTCCGGAAGAAGCTTATTATCTGGTGGAAATAGAGAAATTGCTCAAACGGCAAATTCCACGAGTTGCCGATACCGGCTACGAGCCTGTTTCTTTAAAGATTATCGACGCACCTAAAAAGAACGCGGCCAATAAAGACACCGGCAAAAAAGATTTACGCCATTCTAAAAAACCCGCCGCCCGTGCCGCCAAGCCTGCTGACAGCAAACGCTCTGACAGTAAGCGTATTGAATCCAGAGGCCAGGGACGCTCAGGATCAAGAGGCAAAGCGTAACGCCATAACCGTCGATTTACCAATAAATTCGTTCATCCCACGCTTGTTAAAGGATGGGCAGATTTACTGCTGCACCAAAATCCAGGGTTTAACCACAACTGCCCAAACGTCAGCATCTGCTTTTAGCCATTCAAGTGCCTGTTGATCAGATACCAGGGCGATTTGATTGTTTTGCAGCCATTGCGCGACCTGATCTTTATTGTCGATAGAAAACTGGTAGGCAACATCAACCAAATCCAGTGGGGCTGCAACAAATACTGCCGTGCCACTGGCAAAAAAACGCTGCAATTCTTGCCAGGCAATTTTTGATGTTTCCAGGTTTACTTTTTCCTTGGTAATATCGGCACAGGTTGGCTCATTCATGGTTTAAATTTAATGGTGTCGTTAGAAATAGAGCTGTTATTCTATAACAATTTTGACCAATAACCACTCAGTCAGGAGTAAATGCAATGTCGCTGTTAGACTCATTCACCAAAAAATCCAAACTCAATGCAACCATCAAGCAAACTGCACTGGCACGAAAAAGTGAAGGCAGTACCGCTGACGGCCTGTTTAAAGCCGCTTATCAAGGTTATGCGGAAGTCTTGCATGATGATCCGCTACGTGCTGAAGCTTTATATAATTGGGGTTTTAGTTTATTGCATCAGGCAAAAATTAAAACCGGTGACGAGGCGGCCAACCTTTATCAGGATGCCATCCAAAAATTTGCTTTTTGTATGCTGATTAATCCTGATTATCTGGGGTCGGCCATTAATGGCGGTGTGGCTTATATGGATTTGGCCAGGCTTAAAAAAGTAAAACCGGATGATACGCTGTATGAATTGGCCAAAAAACAATTTGAAAAAGCCAATGCCATTCAAGCCGGAACCGCCTCTTATAATCTGGCCTGCATTTATGGTTTACAAGGCAATAAAGACGAGTGCCTGAAGGCACTGGAAAAAGCCCGCGATAGAGGCGCTTTGCCGGAAGCCGATGAAATTCTAAATGATCCTGATCTGGCTGGTATTAAAGAACAGGATTGGTTTGTAGCCTTTATGGAAGCGTTAAACAAAAAAGCTGAAGTCGAGCCTGAAAATAACGCGCCCCTTGTTAATCCTACTGCGTCAAAATGGAAACTGGTTGAAAAAAACTTTGATTCCGAAAGAGTTATCGCACAAGCAGCGACTACTGAAGAAAATGCACCGAAAGAAAAATAGAAATAAATAGTTGGCTCTCTGTGAATCGTAGCGGCATGCAATAAAAAATACCGATAAACACAGGTCTTATCCATGCTGAAAAATGTCCTTGCCGGAATGACGGCTCTACGATTTGTGTTAATAGCAACTCATCAGGTCACAAGTTTATATTTTTAATCCTATGTCATGATGGGTTAACCGCAAGTTGTTTAAAAAACTGGAGTGCAATCGCTTCAGCTATTGCCTGTAAAAACAGCTAAAGCGGTTTTACTCCAGTGGTATGCTTAATTTAACGGCATTGGATACCATTCCTTTGAGAGATGTTATCCGTGTGAGTTAAATTGTCGTGTAGTGGATGTTTAATTTCTGAAAGACCAAGAGCCAATCATTGTTAGTTATCTATTTTGACTGGATAACACGCCGCCAATAATGCCTGCATTTTGGCAAGTCCCAATTTACGCGTTAACTCAATGTTTCGTTGCGGGATGTCTTCCGTGTGTGGGTAGGTGTCTACTGCCCTGTCAATGCTGGTTTCCCGCAATAAATGCAGCATGGGGTAGGGCGAGCGGTTGGTGTAATTAGCCGGATCATCCTGCTTGGCACCTTCAAAACAATAATCAGGATGAAAACTGGCCAACTGATAAACACCTTCGTAGTCTTCTACCAGCAATAATTCTTCAGCAAGTTCAACAAAATCCAGGTAATCATCAAAGCAGATAAAAGCCTGGTCATAAATAATGAGCGTGGTTTCAATACCGGCATCGCTATTCAAACGATCACATTCCAGCATTAAATTTGACAGACAGCTTTCAATGTCTGTGTCGTGACTGGCGACAAAACGAATACTGCCACGCTCCAGTTCACGTTTGGCGAACGGACAAATACTGTATTCAATAATGATGGTTTTTAACCAGTTTTGCGTGGTATCTATTAATTGTTGGTCTTTATTATCCATGGCTTACGGTGTTTTACGATGCATCTATATAGGTTGTCGCTATAATAGCAAATTTTAAGTTAACTGCCTTCCCGATCACAAAAAAATGACCCAATTATTATTTAATTTACGCGGTGTACCCGAAGATGAAGCGGATGAAGTCCGCGAATTATTAACAGCGCAGAACATCGATTTTTATGAGACGTCTGCCGGTAACTGGGGCATGTCTATGCCGGCGTTGTGGCTAAGGGATGCGGCTGATCTGGAAAAAGCAAGGCAGCTTCTCAATGCTTATCAACAACAACGATTTCTGACTTCGCGTGCAGATTATTTGCAACGAAAAAAAGCCCATCAGCAGCAGACTTGGCTAACAGCGTTTAAAGAAAAGCCGTCACTGTATTGCGCTTATCTATTTGCGATGGGGCTGGTTATTTATGTATCCGTTAAATTGTTGCTGGAATTGGGCTTGTAAGGGTGGGTTAAAATGAGACAGCACCACCAATTAAGGTTAGAATACGGCGATAAAATCATGGCGGTATGGTGTTGGCAAGCATATCGGGTGAATAAACCAACTATAACAAAAGGACAGCTGAATGACTGATATAACTGAAGTACCGAGTCCTTTTTGCGGTATTGGCACGGATGATTTGACCATCAGGGTTGATGGTGTATCGCTAAAAGTAATTGAGAATGGCTGTGCGGTTAATACGCCGGCGTTTGAACAACCGATTACCGACACCAGTGCCCGTGTTGATGGCAAAGCTGTGAGTCTGGAGGTTGCCATCGCCAAGGCAGCCGCTTTATTAAAAGACACCCGGCTGCCGGTAATAGGTGGCTGTGCGACCGATGTTAACGGGATGCGCGGCTTGTTGGCGTTGGCTGATCGTTGCGGTGCCGTGGTCGATAATATTAATTTTACCGGTGCCCGTAATAACTTTTTGGCGCTGCAAGATTCAGGCTGGATGAACACCACGCTGGCGGAAGTTAAAAATCGCTGTGATTTTTTGTTGGTGGTCGGTACGGATTTGGAAGTTTTTGCGCCACGTTTTTTTGAGCGTTATCTGTGGAATAAAGAAGCCATGTTTCTGGATGATACCAGTCAGCGTAGCGTTATTTATTTAGGCAAAGCGCCATCAGGTGATGCCTCAACCTCACCCAACGGTCAAAAAGCCCAGGTTTTTGAATGTGCCATTGAAGATTTGCCTGAAGTGGTTGCCGTATTAAGAGCGTTGGTAAAGGGTCTGCCGATACGCGCTACCTCGGTTTGCGGAATAACAGTAGCCGATTTACAAACTATTGCCGATAAATTTAAAGCGGTCAAGTACGGTGTAGTGACTTGGGCGGCGGGGGCTTTAACCTACCCTCAGGCAGAATTGACCGTGCAGACAGTGTCAGAAATGATTAAAGATATTAATGATCAAAACACCCGCTGTTCCGGTTTGCCGTTGGCAGGTAAAGACGGCGATCAAACGGCTAATCAGGTTTGTGGCTGGACAACCGGCTATCCGGCGCGTACCCGATTTAGTGTGGGCTATCCTGAATATGACCCGTTTCTAAACGATAGCAACGTGTTGCTGGCAAACGGCGAAGCGGATGCCTTGGTTTGGGTGCATGCCTTTAATGTTAAGGCGGTACCGCCGATAACGGCACTACCTACTATTGTTGTCGGTCGCTCAGGTATGATTTTCGCAAAAGAACCGGCGGTGTTTATTCCCGTCGGTACTCCGGGTATTGATCACGCCGGTCATGCCTATCGCATGGATAACGTAGTCGCCATTCGCTTAAAAAAGTGTCGCGATTCCGGTTTACCCAGTACCGCTGACGTACTGAATGCCATTGAACAAGCTTTGCAGGTAATATAATGTTGATAAAGTTAACCGGTGGAACTGTCTATGATCCTGCAAGCGGGATCGATGGACAGCTGCAAGATATTTATATTCAAGACGGGCGTATTGTTAAAGCGCCGACTGAAGCGCTTCAAATTGATAAAGAATATGATTTAAAGGGCAAAGTCGTCATGTCCGGCGCGATTGATATGCACACGCATATTGGCGGCGGTAAAGGCAATATTGCCAGAACCTTGTTGCCGGAAGATCATCGGCAAGATCCCGTTCATCGCAGCGATATTACCCGTTCCGGTTGTGGTCATGCCATGCCCAGCAGCTTTGTAACGGGCTATCGTTATGCGGAAATGGGTTATACCGCCGGGTTTGAACCGGCTGTACTGCCGATTAATGCGCGGCAAGCCCACATGGAAATGGCGGATATACCGATTCTGGATAAAGGTGGTTATGTCATGATGGGCAGTGATGATTATTTACTGCGCATGTTGACGGCCAAAAAAGACCAAAAAGCCATTAATGATTATGTCGCCTGGACGATGCATTCGGCCAAAGCCATCGGCGTTAAAGTCGTTAATCCCGGTGGTATTAACGCGTTTAAATTTAACCAGCGCCAACTGGATTTGGATGAGCAAAACGTACATTACGGCGTGACGCCGCGTGACATTTTACGCGTGCTGGCAACGGCCGTTAAAGAAATTGGTGTTACGCATCCCTTGCATGTTCACGGCTGTAATTTGGGTGTGCCCGGTAATATGCAAGCCACGCTGGATACCATTCAGGGTATCGGCGGTTTGCCGATGCATTTAACGCATATTCAGTTCCATAGTTACGGTACTGAAGGTGATTTTAAGTTTTCATCCGGTGCAGCGCAGATTGCCGAAGCGGTCAACAAGAACAAAAATATCACCATTGATGTGGGCCAAATTCTGTTTGGTCAAACTGTTACGGCATCGGGCGATAGTATGCGTCAACATGCCAATCATAAACATGCCAGTCCCAATAAATGGGTGACGATGGATATTGAATGTGATGCGGGTTGCGGTGTGGTGCCTTTTAAATACAAAGATAAAAACTTTGTTAATGCCTTGCAGTGGGCGATTGGTTTGGAAACCTTTTTACTGGTTGATGATCCATGGCGTATTTTCCTGACAACTGATCATCCTAACGGTGCGCCGTTTACCAGTTATCCGCATTTGATACGTTTGTTAATGGACAGAAGTTTCCGTAATGACGTGCTGTCAACCATCCATCCAGAAGCCCAAAAAATGACCACGCTGGCCTCCATTGAACGTGAATACACGTTACAGGAAATCGCCATTATGACGCGTGCCGGTGCCGCTAAATTAATTGGTTTAAAAGACCGAGGCGGTTTAAGCGCAGGGAATTGGGCAGATATTACGGTTTATACGGATAATAACGATAGACAAAAGATGTTTGAAAAGCCCGATTATGTGTTTAAAGACGGTCAATTAGTGGTCGTTGACGGCAAGGTGGTTTCTACCAAATGGGGCACAACTCATGTTGTTAAACCCGACTTTGATCCCTCGGTAGAAAAAGGCTTAAAAGATTATTTCGACCGCTACCTGACCATGAAGCTGGGTAACTTTAAAATTAGTGATGATGAAATTACCGAGGATGGACGGGGCAGCATAACCGTGCATCCGCTGAGCAATGTGACGTAAAGCTTATGAAGCGCACAGCCGCATTGACCCTATTAGGTAAAATAAAACCGATACTGATGCAGCAGTTCGGTGTAACGAAGTTGGCTTTATTTGGCTCGACTGCCCGTGATGAGGCCTCTGAAAATAGTGATGTGGACATTCTGGTTGCATTTGACGGGTTTGCGACTTCTGAACGTTATTTCGGCGTGCAGTTTTACTTGGAAGATTACTTAAACTGCCCGGTTGATTTAGTCACCGATAAAGCATTGCGTCCGCAATTACGCCCCTTTATTGAGCAAGAAGCTATTTATGTCTAAATTGAACCGTGAATGGTATTTTTACATAGAAGACATGATTGGCTTTGCTGAAAAAGTAATTGTTTATACCGAGGGTTACAGTCAGTCTGAATTTGTTCTCAGTGGCTTAAACTACGACGCAACGGTGCGTAATCTTGAATTAATTGGTGAAGCGGCAACCCATATTCCCGAAGAGGAGCGCGTTACGCATCCCACTATTCCTTGGCGGCAAATGATTGCCATGCGCAATCGATTAATTCATGGTTATTTGGGCATAGACAACGATACCTTGTGGAGCATTATTGAAACGGATATACCCGCTTTATTACCGGAATTGTGTTTATTGCAACAGGAAATAACAAGTAAGCCATAAAAATACGAAAGATTCGCTCAACAAATTCTACTCAAAAACAAAAATACCTATTAACAATGAGCATAACAATATGATTATTAATGGCGTAACCATCGACGCAACGTTTGCAGAAGCGTTTCCAATGAAAGCCACCCGCGCCATTATCACGGCGCAAAATGAAAAGTGGGCGCTGATTTCAGCGCAGGCCATGACGGGCTTCGCCACGTCGGTTATCGCTTGTGGTTGTGAAGGCAGTATTGAGCGGATTTTAGAGTCGTCAGAAACGCCTGATGGCCGTCCCGGTGTATCAATTATGATATTTGCCATGGGCGGCAAAGGGCTGGCCAAACAACTGGAAACCCGGGCAGGGCAGTGCGTGTTAACCTCGCCGACGGCGGCATTATTTGCCGGTATTGATGGCGGTATTAGAATTCCGCTGGGTAAAAACCTGCGTTATTTTGGTGACGGCTTTCAGGTATCCAAGCAAATTGGCGGTAAACGTTACTGGCGTATTCCGGTGATGGATGGCGAATTTTTGGCTGAAGCGACCACCGGTCAGGTCGATGCGATTGGTGGCGGTAACTTTTTGGTATTGGCCGAATCGCAACCGCAAGCACTGGCCGCCTGTGAGGCCGCGATTGAAGAAATGCGTAAAATACCCAATGTGATTATGCCTTTTCCTGGCGGCGTTGTCCGTTCAGGTTCTAAAGTCGGATCAAAATACAAAACCTTGGGTGCATCAACGAATGATGCGTTTTGTCCGACTTTAAAAGGCATGACCAAAACAGAATTATCACCCGAGATTGAATCGGTCATGGAAATTGTTATTGATGGTTTAACCAAAGAAGACATCGCCAAAGCCATGCGGGTGGGCATTCAGGCTGTCTGTGATTTGGGTGCCAAGAATGGCATCAAACGCATTAGTGCGGGTAATTATGGTGGCAAGCTGGGGCCGTTTCATTTTCATTTACAGGAGATTATGGCATGAACGCTTTAACCTTTACGTTAAAACACAGAACCGATCAACGTGTCGATATGTCGCCGCTGGTCTGCCATCTTTTAAAAGACTTGGCCTTGGCTGACATTGGGGCGTTAACGTTGCAAAGCGGTAAACGTAAATTGCGGGTTGATGAATTATTTGCCATTGACGGCTCTGATACACAAAACATCATTATCAAAAACAGTGTAGATAACCTCGATTTTATTGGTAAAGAACTCGACGGCGGTTGCGTGAGTGTCGTTGGCGATGCGGGTGCCTATTTAGGTTTTGGCATGAAAACGGGCGAGCTTAAGGTCTCGGGTAATGCCGGACTGTACGCTGCGTGTGAAATGAAAAAAGGCTACCTGGAAATTGCCGGCAATGCGGGTGATTTTTTAGGCGCGGCACTGCCAGGCAATAAAATGGGCATGAAAGGCGGCACCATTCTGGTTAAAGGCAATGTCGGTCAACGAGCCGGTGATCACATGCGGCGTGGCAATATTTTGATTGAAGGCAATGCCGGTGATTATTGCGGCTCACGGATGACCGCAGGAACCATTGCCGTGATGGGTCAAACGGGCCGATATTTAGGCTATGCCATGCGTCGTGGCACCTTGTTGCTCTGGAATCAGCCGCAGCTATCCGCTAGTTTTAATGATTGCGGCGCACACACCCTGGCATTTTTACCGATCTTGTTTGCGTCATTTAAGCCGCTTAATTCCCGGTTTGCCGATGCGACTAGCGCATTTAACCGTGTCCAGCGTTACGCAGGTGATATGTCAGAAATGGGTCGTGGTGAAGTGTTGGTAAAGCTTTAATTAATTTGGATGACAGTGTTTGGCGATTTGTTATCGTCAAACCTGCTTCAATCGAGGGCGCTTAAACGCTTAAAAAAGCGTATCTCCCGCCTGCGTCGTTATGTGCTTTCGTCCTTGAACCGGAGGTTCAAGTGGGGACGGCACCGGTAAATCAGGCTTCCCGTATAAAACGGGCATGCACACCAATAACGGAATTTGTCCCCGGGGTTAATACAGGTTCAGGAAACACCCAGCACACTCTCGACTGCTGCAGGAGATACAGCGGGGTATTCTAGCTTGTTTAGGGATTTTCTAAAACGTTTTCTATCTTGTGGCTTAATTTAATCAGGCATTCATTGAGTTTTTGGTTCAGCATTATCTTTTCATTTTTCAGCAACTGTAACTCATGAGCCAAATTAAGCGCAGCCATGACCGCAATTCTGTCCGGCCCCGTTATTTTTCCGGAGTCTCTCATTTTGCGCATTTGCACATCCAGTTGATGGGCCGAATGCACCAGATCATCCTGTTCTTCAGGGTCGCAGGCAATCCGGTATTCTTTGCCCATAATAATAAGAGAGATAGGTTGCGGTTTTGTATTCATGAGCTGTGCTCCATTGCTTTAAGTCGGGTAATCATTGCTTCTACTCGGGTTCTGGCTAGCGTGGTTTTTTCCAGCAATTGCGTTTTTTCCTGAGCCAGGGTTTCTTGTTTAATCTTTAGAGAGCTGTTTTCATTTTTCACGTCTGTATATTTGTTGAAGAGCTGATCGAGTTTATTTTCGAGAGTTTTAAATTCTAAGGGTAGATGCGATTCTGTCATGTTAATAACTAAGGTTTTTGCAAGTGATCAGGTACTTTTACGGTTGTTTTTCGGTAGTAAAAAGTGCTTTTTATTACGCAGAGTCCATTGCTTGGCAAGCTAAAGTGAACAAATTTTATCCGAGTCAATTATCAATGGTAGCATAAGCAATATTTTTCTTTTAGTGATAGTGAATTTATTATGGCTTATAACGCGTGTAACGCAATAATTGTACAAAGCGATGCCGAGCTGTCGGCCGCTGAAGCTCATGGCATGGCAACCGGTATGTTATGCGTCAATGAACAAACGGAGAGCGAGCTTTGGTTGGCTGAACTGCTGCATTATAGCAATTCTGTGCCGGATGAAAATAAATACGTGTTGGTCAGGCTATTTGAGGAGACACGGCGCTTACTGGGCAGTGACGAGTTTGAGTTTGACCTGTTTTTGCCGGAAGATGATGCGCCGTTGACAGAACAGGTGGAAGCGTTAAAAGGTTGGTGCCGGGGGTTTTTATTGGGCGTCAGCTCAGCCGGTGCGGCTGCAAAATGGCCAAAAGAGGCACGCGACATATTGAAAGATATTGCCGAATTTACCAAGCTTGACGCCGATGCAGAAGGCGATGAAGATGAACATGCGTTAATGGAAATTACTGAATACCTAAGATCAGCGGTACTTTTGCTGCGCGATGAGCTAGGTCGCAACGATGATAGTAATGAACTGTGGCAAGAATGATATGAAACAAAGTGAATTTAAAAAACGCCGCAAGCGTTTAATGCAGAGCGTAGGCCCGGGTAATATTGCGCTAATAGGCAGTGCTTCAATTCGCACGCGTAACCGGGATGTGGATTATCCCTTTCGGCAGGATAGCGATTTTTATTATTTAACCGGCTTTAATGAACCGGATGCCTTGGCGGTTTTTATCCCCGGACGTGAGCAGGGAGAATATATATTATTTTGCCGCGAATTTGATGAAAAAAAGGCCTTGTGGGAAGGTGCGCATTCAGGATTGGAAGGCGCGACTACGCATTACGAGGCGGATGATTCTTTCCCGATTGATGATCTGGATGATATTTTGCCGGGTCTGCTGGAAAACAAAACCAAAGTTTTTTATCCCATGGGGCGTGATTCAGAGCTGGATCATAGCTTGCTGGAATGGATAAATCATATCCGTAGTCAATCCAGAACCGGTGTTGTCGCGCCGGGTGAGTTGGTTTCTTTGGAGCTTATCCTGCATGAAATGCGCTTGTTTAAAAGCACTGGCGAACTCAAGCTCATGCGCCGTGCCGCAGAGGTTTCGGCAAACGCTCATATTAAAGCGATGCAGGCTTGCAAGCCGGGGCTGTATGAGTATCAGATAGAAGCCGAAATTATTTATCATTTTGTCCAAAATGGTCTGCGTGCGGTGGCTTATCCCTCCATTGTGGCCGGTGGCAAAAATGCCTGTACGTTGCATTACACTGAAAATACGTCCAAATTAAAAAGTGGTGATTTGCTGCTCATTGATGCCGGCGCGGAGTGCGACCATTATGCTGCCGATATTACGCGGACTTTTCCGGTGTCCGGACGTTTTAGCGAACCGCAAAAACAACTCTACCAGTTGGTTTTAGATGCCCAGGCCGCAGCACTTGAACAAATCAAACCCGGATTGCCCTGGAACCTGGCACATGAGGCTTCAGTTGAAGTGCTCACCAAAGGCTTGGTGTCTTTAGGATTGCTAAAAGGCAAACTGAAAAAACTGATTAAAGATGAAAAATATAAACAGTTTTATATGCACCGGATTGGTCATTGGCTGGGTATGGATGTGCATGATGTGGGTGATTATAAAGTTAATCAGGAATGGCGCTTGTTGGAAGCGGGTATGGTTTTAACGGTAGAGCCTGGTTTATATATACCGGCTGACTGTAAAACGGTAGACGAGAAATGGCGTGGTATCGGTATACGCATTGAGGATGATATTTTGGTCACTGCGGAAGGTTATGAAGTTTTAACCCGTGGCGTACCTAAATCAATAACAGAAATTGAAGCATTAATGCAGGTGATCTGATGCAACAGGAATATGATTTGGTCATTGTCGGTGGTGGCCTGGCGGGTAACTGTTTGGCGTTGGCGTTAAAAGACACCGGATTGCGAATCGCTATCGTTGAAGCGAACACGCGCGAACAATTGCACGATTCGTCAGCAGGTGACAGGGCACTGGCTTTAGCGGCAGGAACGGTCATGATGCTCAACGAGCTGGATATCTGGCAAGGTATCAGTCATGCCGCGACCCCGATAAAACAGATTCATATTTCTGATCAGGGGCATTTTGGCAAAACGCGCTTGTCTGCACAAAAAGAAGGCGTTGATGCCTTGGGTTATGTGATTAGTGCGCGGGATATTGAAAGCTATGTTGCTGATCGGGTTGCTGATGCCGGTATAGAACTGATTTCTCCTGCCCGTGTGGTGGGCTTGATGTCAGGTGATAACGCCGTTTGTGTCAGTTTAAAGCAGGGTAATGACTCCATAAACCTGTCGGCCAGCTTATTGGTGGGTGCCGATGGTGGATTGTCATCAGTCCGTCAATTGCTGGATATAACCCGGAAAACCACAGAGTATGGTCAAACCGCGTTAGTCACCACGGTAAAATCAACACTTCCCCATAAAAATACGGCATTCGAGCGTTTTACGGCTTCGGGGCCGCTGGCATTATTGCCTATCGCCAAAAACCGGTGTGCCGTAGTTTGGACGCGCACCACCGAAGATGCAAATGCTTTAATGTTGGGTAGCGAGGCGGATTTTCTGGCGGAGTTGCAACAGTGCTTTGGTTTTAAGCTGGGTGCTTTGAGTTTGACCGCACCCCGGCGAGCTTTTCCCTTATCGCTGATACGCGCGGATAAAATGGTGACCGGTCGGGCGGTGATTATCGGCAATGCCGTGCATCAGTTACATCCTGTTGCCGGTCAGGGTTTTAACTTGGGGTTGCGGGATGTGGTCAGTTTGGCTGGAATGCTGGCTAAGCGGCATGAGCAGAATAAAGATATTGGCGCTGCGGACTTTTTAAATGATTATGCCCTGTCCAGAAAGAAAGATCACGATCTGACGATTGGTTTTACAGATGCCCTCGTAAAGATTTTTTCTAATGAATGGCTGGCATTGGCATTGGCCAGAAACATCGGCCTCGCTTTGCTGGATCATATTCCTGCTGCAAAAACCCTGCTTACGCGCCACGCCATGGGGCTTATAGGGCAATAATCCCAATCCAAAACCACTCGCTCAATTGAGTGAGTGGTTTGAAAGTGTTGTCCTAACTTACTTGGGTTTAGCCTCTTTCTTGGGCTCAGCGGCCGGTTGTGGTACGGCGACTGCGGGTGCTTCGACGGCAGGCGTATCACTGAGCAAGATGTCTTTTTTGTTTTTTGCGAGGGTTTTTTCGCCGATACCTTTAACGTTGGTCAGCTCTTCAACGGTTTTGAACAAGCCTTTTTCTGTCCGGTATTTTACAATAGCTTCGGCTTTTTTCATGCCAATACCGGTTAGTGCTTCCGAAATGGTCTTCGCGTCGGCGGTATTAACGTTAACGGGTGTGGCAAAGGCATTGAATGCAAAAAAAGATAATAGCAATAATAGTTTTTTCATTAGCTTTTTCATAATTTTTTCCTCAAAGAAAATTAAATTATTGATGTTACGCAGGCGATCTGAAAAATCACTACCTTTAGTGAGTTCGGAAAGTTATAACTAATTGATTTTTTAAGAAATGAGAGCGTAATGTCAGTTAAATTACCAATAATAACCCGGTTATTATCAGGGATTAAATTAATCCTATTAAAAAATAAGTCAAGTGGTTTGTTAAATATTTATGAGGCGATCAGGTAGCCGCTTAATGAGTTGGATATTTTTTTCATGATTGACAGTGGTTGTAGTCCTGTCAATCCTGTTCTGAAAGCTATTGGAACATCCAAACGTTTTGGTCAGGGTTGCGCTCCGACTGACATTTTTTATGAGTCAAACAATTAGAGCGTTTTTCATCAAAAAATGAAAGATGCCAAATTACTTAAGCATTATTGGCAATAATAATAGCCCGTTTGGGCGCTGGCAGACCTTCGCAGGTTAACTGGGGGTTTTCTGCATTGAGACAGTTCTTGAGTGAATGAAACTGCATCCATTCAGTGCTACGCTGTTCTTCAACGCGGGTTGGGGTCACATCAATCACGCGAATATTTTTAAAGCCGCAGCGCTTCATCCAGCTCACCAAGGTATCACAACTGGGTAAAAACCAGACATTACGCATGTTGGCATAGCGCCCCTCAGGTAATAAAGTGTCCCCTAGTCCGCCATCAATAACCAGGGTTTCCAAGACCAGTTCACCGCCGGGATTAAGGCAGTCTCTTAGTTCCATAAGATGATCAATGGGCGAGCGGCGATGATAAAGTACGCCCATGGAAAATACCGTATCAAACGCCTTTAAACCATAAGGCAAATCTTCTATACCTAACGGTAATACATAAACGGGCGCTTCGCCATACAGTTTTCTAACCAGTTGAAACTGCATTACGTTAAGCAGTAAAGGGTCTATGCCAACTACCATTTTTGCGCCAGCACCCAACATGCGCCAACAGTGATAGCCATTGCCACAACCGACATCCAATACCAGACGATGCTTAAGTGGCGTAATATGGTTTTTTAGGCGATCCCATTTCCAGTCTGACCGCCATTCGGTATCAATTTTAATGCCGAATAAATTGTACGGGCCTTTACGCCAGGGATGCAGTGTTTTTAGTTGCTGTTCAAGTGCCAGCAGATCAGCTTCAGGCAAGTCCGTTGAGAGGCCTATTTGCACGTCATCAGCATCCAGTAACCGGTGTGCTGTGGTCAATGGTGGGAGGTTCTCGATTGCGGCTTGCCATTGCGACAGTGTGCCGTGTTTGCTGGTGGCAAACGCACTGGCAAGCTGACCGGGTAATAGCTCGACCCAGGTGTCGGCTTTTGCATCAAGTAAGGTGTTATATAATGGTTGATAATCAATCATTTAAAATGGGAAGTTGGCAGGATTGGGTCAATGAGCGGTTTTGGCGTATCGACGGGCGGGAATGGGTAAGGTTAACCGTGTCAAAAAACAACACGGTTTATTTTGTAAGTATTCACCTCCCCCTTTGAAAAAGGGGGATTGAGGGGGATTTATCTAATAAAATCTTCCCTAACCCCTCTTTGTTAAAGAGGGGGGACTGAATAATTACTTTATTTTTGCGAGCTACCTTAACGTGCGGTAAATTTTATGAGTTTTTTGCCGCGAGTGCTTCGGTATTACGTTTTGCCAGGCTATCGATAACGGCGCTTAATGAGCCTTTGCTTTGAACTTCGCTGGTAAAAGTCGTGCGGTAGTTAGTGACCAAGCTGACACCTTCAATCATAATGTCGTAGGCTTTCCAGACACCGTTACTCAGCAACATGCGGTAATTCACGGCTACAGGCTGAAGGCCAGGCTGTAAAACTTCTGTTTTTACAATAACTTTGGTTGCGTCAGCTTCCATTTCAATGGGCAAATAACGAATCGACCAGTCTTTAAACTCGACAAAGGCGCGAGAATAAGTTCTTACCAGCAGCGTTTGAAACTCTTTTTTAAAGCGTTCCCGTTCGTCCGGTGTCGCGTCTTTCCAAAGTTTGCCCAAGACTAATGCGGAAATTTTGTCAAAATCAGTGCTCGGCAAAATAGCTTCATTAACAAATCGGGTAACCTTGGTAAAATCCTTAAGAAAGGATTTATCCTGCATTTTTTGTTGTAATTTTGTCGAAGCAAGCTCAATGGCTTGTTGTGGAGGAGACAAGTCAGCCGCCATTAGACTTGTAATGGGCGATAGCGCCATCAATACCGCAAAAAAACCAAATAATGTGTAGCGTTTAATGATCATAAAATTCTCTAAATTCAAGCCAGTGGTATGTAGTTGTCATATTTTTCAAATATCAGTGAGTACATTCCCTGATACAATAAATGCTTTAATCAGTTAATCGTAACGGCTGAGTCACTCAGACCCGAGTTTCTGATTTTTCCTAAACCCATGAGTATGGATAAGATGACATATAATAACATCAATTTTCCTCACACACGCATGAGAAGGATGCGCTATCACGATTTTTCGCGGCGTTTAATGCGTGAAAATAATTTGACGGTTGATGATTTGATTTACCCTGTTTTTGTGATGGAAGGCACTAACCAAAAAGAACCTATTTCATCCATGCCTGGCGTAAACCGGATGTCTCTGGATGTACTGCTTGCAGAAGCCGAAGAAATTTATCAGTTGGGTATTCCTGCCATCGCACTGTTTCCGGTAACGCCTGCCCATCAAAAATCAGCTAATGCGGCTGAAGCTTATAACCCGGACGGCTTGGCTCAGCGGAGTGTAAGAGCGTTAAAACAAGCCTTTCCCCAATTGGGTATTATTACCGATGTGGCTCTGGATCCTTTTACTTCACACGGACAGGACGGGCTGATTGACCGGAATGGCTATGTCCTTAATGATGAAACCATTGAGGTGCTGGTCAAACAAGCCTTGTCACACGCAGAAGCGGGAGCGGATATTGTGGCACCTTCGGACATGATGGACGGCCGTATTGGTGCAATAAGAGTCGCCTTGGAGGCACAAAACTACACCAACACCTTAATACTCGCGTATTCTGCCAAATATGCTTCCAGTTTCTATGGCCCGTTTAGAGACGCCGTGGGCTCTGCCGGAAACCTGGGGAAAAGCAATAAATACAGTTATCAAATGGATCCGGCCAATTCTGATGAAGCCCTGCGCGAGATTCAACTGGATTTACAGGAAGGCGCTGATATGGTCATGGTTAAGCCTGGAATGCCTTATCTGGATATTATTCGTCGGGTAAAAGAACAATACGGCGTGCCCACTTTTGCCTACCAAGTCAGCGGCGAATACGCCATGATTAAAGCCGCCGCCCAGAACGGCTGGCTGGATGAGAAACAGGTTGTTTTGGAATCTTTGCTGGCGTTTAAGCGTGCGGGTAGCGATGCCATTTTGACCTATTACGCCAAGTCTGTTGCTCAGTGGTTGCAAGAGTAATTTATTCACCACGAAGAACACGAAGTTTGATGTTTGTGTGTGATAATTGTTTTAGTTTTTAAGTATCTACCCGTTATTAATGCTATCCAGCTTGACGCTGGAAGTAAGTCGAGCGGGTCAAAAATTAGATATTTTAGGTTTTTTCCGTAATTTAATAGCTTCTGTTTTCATGAAAGTAAACGAGATTTTAATCATGTTGAAAAAAGATGGCTGGTATCTTGCCTCAACGCGAGGGAGTCATCGCCAATTCAAGCATCCAATCAAAAGTGGTCGAGTAACTGTGCCTGGTAAACCTGGCGATGATTTAGCGCACGGCACTTTAAACAGCATACTTAAACAAGCAAAACTCAAGGAGTAACTCATGCGTTATGCAATCGTTGTCGAAAAAGCAGAAAATAACTACTCAGCCTACGTACCCGATTTACCTGGCTGTATTGCTACGGGTTATACCGTAGCGGAAACTGAACGCGAGATTCGTGAAGCCATCGAGTTTCATATTGAAGGACTAATTGAAGATGGCTTGCCTGTGCCACAACCGGCAAGTATCGTTCAATATATTGAAATTGCAGCCTAAGGAATACGCATGAAGTAATTTAGGTATCTTGCTCCCTCTCCCTTCGGGAGAGGGCTGGGGTGAGGGGTTTAATGTTTAAGTGTATTGTGCCTGTCAGGAAGTTATTAGTCGCTAATGGAATAATTTTAAGGGTATTTCGGATGAAAATAAGAGTACAAGAATGACAATACCAGATCACTACGCGGTCTTTGGTGACCCGATTAAACACAGCAAATCGCCACGGATTCATAAAATTTTTGCCGAACAAACCGGACAAGTGCTGGAATATAAGGCGCAAGAAGTGCCGGCCGAGCAATTTTCTGAGGCCGTGGCCGCATTTTTTGCCAATGGCGGCAAGGGCTTAAATTGCACCATTCCATTGAAAGAACTCGCCTGGGCTTATGCGGATGTTAAAACAGAACGCGCAAGTATGGCAAAAGCGGTTAATACGCTGGCGTTACAGTCGGATGGTTCCCTGCTTGGCGATAATACCGATGGTATTGGCTTGGTAACCGATTTAATCAGTAATCATGGCGTTGCTTTGGCAGGAAGCAGAATCCTGATTTTGGGTGCGGGAGGTGCAAGCAGAGGCATCATGGCACCATTGCTTGAGCAATCCGTGCAAGCCATCGTTATCGCTAACCGTACCATTGATAAAGCTATCAATCTGGAGGCAGAATTTCAACATCAAGGTGCCATTACGGGTTGCGGCTTTAGTGATTTAAAAAACCAGTCATTCGATTTAATCATAAACGCCACATCAACCAGTTTAAGCGGCCAATTACCGCCCTTGCCCGAAGCGTTACTCGCAAAAAACGGCGTGTGTTATGACTTGGCGTATAGTAATGAACCGACTGTTTTTGTGACATGGGGACAAGAAAACCAGGCGCTAAAAAGTCTGGATGGTTTGGGTATGCTGGTGGAACAAGCGGCTGAAGCTTTTTTTATCTGGCGAGGCATTCGTCCAAAAACCCGACCGGTTATTGACCTACTCAACGCAGAACGAAAGCTGTAAAAAGCGATTTTTCCACGAAAAATACGAAAGACACGAAAAATAGCAGTCTATGCGGCTATCAACACGGTACAGACCTGGCAGGTTTTATAAACCTGCCAGGTCTAACTTCGATATTTTTATCCTGACTAAAGTGGGAAGCCTTTTATGCCATTAATTCCCCTGTTTTAAATGCTCATTTTTCAACTGCACATAATGTTGTGCTGAATATTCCAAAAACTCTTTTTCGGATTCTTTTAGCGGTCTTACCTGTTTGGCAGGCGAACCTACATATAAATAACCGCTTTCCAGTCTTTTTCCGGGTGCCACCAAAGAGCCTGCGCCCAGCATGACATAATCTTCCAGAACCGCATCATCCATGATAATTGCGCCAATGCCAATCAAACAGTAATCGCCTACGGTGCAGGCATGCACTACGGCTTTATGGCCAATGGTTACGCCTTTGCCGATGGTTAAGGGATGGCCTTGGGTAGAAAACGGGCCGGCATGAGATACATGCAGTACACAACCATCTTGAACATTGGTGCCGTCACCAATTTTTATACTTTCGACATCGCCTCTAATGACGGTGGCAGGCCATATCGATACGTCATTGCCCAGTGTTACATCACCAATGACGACTGCGCTGTCATCGATATAAACGGACTCGCCAATGACAGGTTGCTTATCATTAAATTTTCTAATTGACACAAAACTTCCTTTATTTTAAAACAAACATGAAAATAAACAGGATTTTGACATAAAATCACTTTTTGGGGATAGACTAAAATAGTCTCAGGCACTTGCAATGTTAAAAACGACAAATCACTCTGATTTTAAAGGTACGGTATGACGGTCATACAAGGAAACGGCTTTGTTGCCGAGATAATTCGTTCTTCCAAAAGAAAAACCTCAGCCATCAAAATACAAAAAGGCAAAGTATTTGTTATGGTTCCCGAGCGTTTAAGCCGCGCAGTGATTGAATCTTTAGTGACTGAAAAGACGCGCTGGATAAAAGAAAAACTGGCTATCCAGAAAGAAATTATTGCCGTTAAACCGAAAGAATTTATTTCGGGTGAAGCTTTTTCTTGTCTGGATAAAAGTCACCCGTTAAAAATTGAATCAGGTCTTTATCCGGCGATTAAACTCCATCAGGATGAATTGGTGGTTTCAGTCAGGGATAAGGCCGCAGACAACGCCCAAGTCATCAAACAGTTACTCATTAAATGGTTTAAGCTGCGAGCTGAATCAACATTGAGAGACAAGACCGCGCATTATTCCAGAATGATTGGCGTCACTGCTTCATCCGTCACCATTAAATCATTTAAAGCAAGATGGGGAAGTTGCAGTATTACGGCAGGCATTCAATATAACTGGAAAATTATTATCGCGCCTGACCGCATCGTTAATTATGTGGTCATTCACGAGTTATGTCATATCTTGCACCACAACCATTCACCTGCTTTTTGGAAAGCCGTTGAACATTATTGTCATGATTACCGCGACTGTGGTGCCTGGTTAAAAATTAATGGTGCCCGTTTGGATATTTAAAATACTCAGGTCTTACTGTTCGGGCTAAAGGAGGTCAGCGCGATGATCAGAAAAATGATCAGCAGTATTGTCCAGAAAAAAGGCACGACAATGGCTATCCCCAGTAAAGCTATAAAGGCGGCTGCCATAAACAGGAATACGCCGACACCTAAAAACAACAAGACTATCAGCACCCCCGTGATGAGCATAATCACTAAAAATGACGGAATAGCGGCCAGATGAATCAATGAATTGGCAACCGGTGCGCCATTCATCATGATGCTAAATTGGCCAACGTCAGGATGAAATAAATAGCTAAAAATCGCAATCACCAACCCCACTATCAGCACTTTTGTTATTAGTTTGGTTTTACCGGGGTGTTCCATAAATCACCTGTTTTACAAAGATTGATTGTTGGTTAAAAAATTGGCTGCCATTTTCTTATTGCTTATTGCGTGTCGGCAAGGTGAAATAAAAAGTAGTGCCTTTCCCCTGTTTGCTATTAAAATGCAAATAGCCTTCATGGGCTTCGATGAGTGAGCGACTGATGGAAAGCCCCATACCCATGCCCTCTGACTTGGTGGTGAAAAAAGGCATTAATATTTTTTCTTGCTGCCCTTCATCAATTCCCGGCCCATTGTCCTTTATTCTGACTTGTATGCTATTGTTGGAAGTCAATTCAGTCTGGATGCTTAAGCGGCGTTCCTGGTTTGCAGGAGAGTTTTGCAAGGCATCAATACTGTTTCGGATCAGGTTTATAATGACCTGTTCAATTTGTACCTGATCGACATTGACAGGCGGCAGTTCTTCTTCAAGCCCAAAGGTTAGCGTTATGCTATGTTCTTTAAGTTCATCAACACACAGGCCGGCCGCGTTATTAATCAAGGTATTAATGTCGGCGATTGAACGTTGTGTGGCGTGGGATTTAACAAATTCCCTCATGCGATGAATTATCCGACCCGCTCTTAATGCTTGTTGCTGGGTTTTGTACAAAATTTCCGAGAGTTTTTCCAGATCAGGCTTTTCAGCTTTAATAAGGTTTAAACTGACTTGTGTATAAGTGGTAACAGCCGTCAGGGGCTGGTTAACTTCATGGGCAATGCCGGAAGCCATTTCTCCCATCAGTCCCAGACGGGTGACATGGGCGAGTTGGTTTAGATGTTCCTTGTCTTGTTGTTCCTGATGTTTGCGTAAACTGACATCTCGAACAATAGTCGTAAAATAGTGCGCATTGTCGATTGAATACTCCGCTATGGACAGATCCAGCGGCACCACTGAGCCATTTTTATGAAGACCATCAATTTCCTGAATTTGACCACTCGGTTGAACGGTGTCAAGGAGGTTGAAATGTGCCAGTGGAATGAGATTGCTAATGCCATACCCCACCAGTTCTTGGGGCTTATAGCCAAAAATAGTTTCTACAGCAGCATTGGCGGCTACAATGTTGTTGGACATATCAACAGTAATAATGCCCTCTACCGACGCATTAAAAACGGAGTCGAGCTTGGCTTCCATTAGTTTGCGTTCGGTAACGTCGGTAATGAAGCCGTGCCAGAGTGTGGCACCGTCCGCTTCCCGCTCTGGTATGGCGTTGCCGAACAGCCAGCGTACACTACCGTCATCAAATTTGACCCGAAATTCATGGCGCCACAGGGTTAAGTCTTGTGCGGATTTTTGAATGGAGGCCTTAACGCCTTCGAGATCGTCCGGATGAAGAAAAGTAAATACTTTGGACGCATCTTTGCGGACTTCTTCCGGGCTAATTCGGAATATATCCTGAATGCCCTCACTAGTAAAAGGCAAGCAGGAGCTGCCATCGGGATGCAAACGATATTGGTAAACCATTCCCGGCACCCGACTGGCAATTTTTTGGAGGCTGTCGAAAGCTTCTTGCTGGGCCAGTTGCGCTATTATTCTTTGGTCTATTTCAGTTTGCAGTTGCTTGGCAGTGGGTAAAGTCAAGGCTTGGGGAACAATCCACAGCATTAGTGCGGCGGCGACAAGCGAGATAATGGCTGTAAAAGCTTTAAGCAAGCCATCCAGCCAATATAAAGGTATCCATATCGTAATGGCCGACAGTAAATGCGTGGTGCCGCAAGCGATAATAAATCCCGCAAACAGGATGCCCAGCCACGGATACGGCATATCTTTACGTTGCCGGATAAAATAGACAATAGTAAAGGGAATGGAATAATAGGCCAGCGTAATCAGCAAGTCCGAGACGACGTGTAGCCAAAGTAATACAGGGCTCCACGACAGACAATAGCCGTGTGGAATAAGGTCTTTAATATCCAAAAGGTCAATCAGTGCTTGCATGTGTCAGTTGAATTGGCGGCTTATTAATAGTTGGTTTACAATGAAACCGTTAAGGAAATTTTTATAACAATAAATCAAGAGGTAATTTCATGAAAATGCTCGTTAAGTTAATCGCTATGTTGGCACTGGTTTCTTTAAGTCAGGCAAGTTTAGCAGCTGATCCTGTTGAAAAGAAACCTGAAATGACCATGGATCATGGCATGGATGAATCAAAAATGATGGAACATTTAAAAATAAGGCAGGAAGAGATTCTAAAAATGCATGACCTTTCCAATAAAATTCTTGCAGAAACTGATCCAAAGAAACAGCAAGCCTTGAAAGATCAACAGCTTGAACTGATTAAAGCGGATCATATTAAAATGATGTCCATGCATCATTCAAAAATGATGAATATGGCTAAATAGTTAAGCAGTCTCAACGAAGACCTGAAGGACACGACGAAATAAAACGTCGTGTCCTTTATTTTTTCGCAGTGTACACATTTTTTATTGGCAATGCGAAATATTAGTGGCCAGATTATATCAATCTACGGTTTTCAGATTGTATTTTCTTACCCGGTAGCGTAGCGTTTCCCGAGTTGCGCCTAGCGCTCTGGCGGCTCCGGTCAGATTGTTATCGGCCCGTTCCAGTGCAGTTTTAATGATAAACCGATCCATATCATCCAGTGCCATACTGCCGTCCAAAGGTAAAAAAATACCCTGTTCACTCGATTTTGCTTGAGAGTGGCTATCGAACCCTGCAAAGCGTTGATCCCGATCACTTAAGCCGGCCTGGGAATGCTGTCCCGGCAGTTGCAACCATTGTCCCGGAAAGGTTGCGCCGTCAGAAAACAATACACAGCGTTCAATCACATTGCGCAACTCCCTGACATTACCCGGCCAATGATGCGCTTTAAGCTTGCTCCATACTTCATCAGGAATATCTTTTACTTGCCGTCCGGCTTTGGCATTGTATTCAGCAACAAACAGCGGCACCAGCTCGTCAAGGTCTTCAACGGCTTCACGCAGTGGCGGCAAAATCACTTTAAACACGCTTAAGCGATGATATAAATCAGCGCGAAAACTACCCTCTTGAGCCATTTGTTCCAGATCACGATTACTGGCCGCAACTATCTGCACATCAACACTGATCTCTTTTTCGCCGCCCAAGCGCCGCACTTTGTGATCCTCGATGGCTTTAAGCAACTTGGCTTGTAAATCCAGCGGCATTTCACCGATTTCATCCATAAACAAGGTGCCGCCATCGGCTTGTTCCAACAAGCCACGATGACGTCCAGACGCGCCGGTAAAGGCACCGGGTTCATGACCAAATAACTCGGATTCCAATAGTTCTCGCGGCAATGCGGCACAATTGACTTCAATCATCGGTTGTTGGGCGCGAGAGCTGCCGTAGTGCAGGATACGTGCGGTCAAACCCTTGCCGGTGCCGCTTTCGCCGCCGATAATCAAGGCGCTGAAGGGTACTTGCGTTAGTTTTGCCAGTAACAGCCTGACTTCTTGCGCTTGCTGGCTATGTCCCAAATAAGCGTCCGGCGAGTAACGCCGATGACCTTGCTTGGTTTGGTCAATAACCCGACGCTGAATAGAGGCACTGCGCGTGGCACTGGTCACGACCAAGTCGAGACGTTCCAAATCACAGGGTTTTTCCAGAAAGTCATAAGCACCCAGACGCAGCGCCCTGACTGAATCGGGTACGCTGCCGTAACCGGTTAAAAACAGCCATTCGGCATAGCTGACATGTTTTTTCATCGCCTCCATAAAGTCCAGCGCGTTACCATCCGGCAAGTTCATATCCGAGAGTATCAGTAGCGGTTCCAGGCGATTTTTAAGCAGTAACGTTTTGGCTTTCTCTAAGGTGTCCGCCAATACAACATCCCAACCTTGTGCCCGGTAATGACGCGAAAGCTCGGTACCCAGCAGTTTTTCATCTTCAATGATGAGGAGTGTTTCTATCATAAATTATTTCCAGGCAAGCATTCTTTTGGTAATAGCACTGTAACACAAGCGCCATGTGGTTGTTGGTTGCCAAGTTTAATGGTTCCGCCGACGTCTTTGACAAAACGCTGCACCATTGCCAAGCCCAGGCCGGTGCCACCTTGACGACTGGTGCGGAAGGGGCGTATGCCATAGTTAAGCAAGTCTTGGGAAAAGCCGGGGCCATTGTCAAAGACATCAATGCGTAAGCCGTGGGCTTCAAGGCGTGCTTTGATGCGAATTAAGCCGGAATTGCCTTCCAGGGCATCGGCGGCATTGAGTATCAAATTTAATAAAGCCTGACGGATGCCGCTCTCGGGTAAATGTACCGGCAAGGTGTTTGGCGTATCGCAGTTCAGCTCGATGGATTCGGTGATTTGGTAACGGGTTAAGGTCAGCAAATCGCGAACGAGTGTGGCCATATCAAAATCAGTCGCTGCTTCAGGTGAATGACGGCTTTGATCGAGCATATCGTTTAGCAATCGCGCCAAGCGCTTTAGTTCGCTACTAATTAAATCCATTCTTTCGCATTGGTTTTGATCATCAATTTCACGGCGTAAATTGTTAAAAGCCATCTGAATGCCCGCCAGCGGGTTACGGATTTCATGGGCCAATTCTGCGGCAACTTCACCAATGGCCGCCAAGCGTTCAGCTCTTGCCAGGCTGTATTGTTGTTCCATAAGGGCTTGGGTGGCTAATCGGACTTCCCGTTGTAAGGATTGCGCAAACAAGGACTTGGCTTCTTCCAGTTCGGCGAGATGTATCACCAACGCGTTATAGCTGTTAAAAACCGGAAACAGCAAAGGATCCAGATGGGCCAGGGTGATGGGCGTGTAGTTTTCTTCAGTCAGCCGCTCCAATAACTGCCTCAGGTCATTCAGCGGATGCAAAATCCGATAGTTTAAAAACAACATCGCCCCCAATAATATCAAGGTAAAAGTAACCAGGGCGATGTACAGTTCGGTTTGGGTATCAAAGTTAATATCTTCCAGTAATTTTTCCCGTCGCAAGCCTTCTTCATCCAGTGTCTGGCTCATGACTTCAAGCGCCTGTATCAATCGGGCATTTTTTTCTGACTTGTCCAGCTTGCTGACATTAGCGAGAAGACTGCCGACCGTTTCCAGGCTTTCTTTGGTCGCCGGTAATAAATAGCGATTGTCAGCAATTAACGCCTGCATTTCATTCAGGGTTTTAGTCAATACGACGGGTTGGGAATCGGGAACGGTTTCGGTCACATAGCCAATCAAGGATTGTTGTAACCCCACCGATACATTTTGAATGCGGTGGGAATAGTTCACGTAGGATAAAACCGTTTCAAAATGATGCAGGTTGCGCCAGATCATGCCGCCAAGAATAGCCAGCGCCAACAGTAACAACCCCAAGAATGCGAAAGCACGGATTTTTGCGGGTCGATAAAAAATTGAGGTCATTAAGTTTCTTTTGAGTGCTTAGGTGAAGATAGGAATGCGCATGAAATAACTTGGGCATCTTGCTCCCTCTCCTGCTTGGAGAGGGCTGGGGTGAGGGAATATAAAGGGTCAAGTTATTTCATGCTTGATCCATAGTTGGCAAGTCTTGCTGATGCCTGGAGTCATAAATCATCGGTTGTGCATTTTTGTTATGGGATGCCCGTTGAAGAATTTTTCAGATAAAGCAGTTTATAAGCGGCAACCGGCTCTGCAAAATTAGCATTTGCCTCAACCAAGGCATCCAGATCGGCTGCTATTAGTTTGTCAATAGTGGCTTGATGATCAATATTTAAATCGCGTAACTTTTGCAGTGCTTTCTCTGCGTCTCCACTATCACGCTGTAAAAAAAGACTGACGGATAAGCAGTAATACGCATAGCTTTTTTTCTCTTCCAGAGTAACCAGCTTAAGGTGCTTTGCAGGGGCAACTTCAAAATCCCAAGCATCTTCATTTTCCGGTTTGGTCATTATGGTTTTATCATCAAGCCAATCAATTGCTTGATTTTGATAGTTAATTGCCTGGCTGAGATATTCAAGTCGCCAGTAAATCTTGGCGCTTTCCAGTGCGGAAAGCGGGTATTCCTTATTTTTTCCATATTCCTTAATCGCCTCCTCATAATGCAGTTGTTTAAAATAGATATTACCCAGGTTGTTTCTGTATTTGGGTGTCGGTGAGCTATCAATCGCGTTTAAAGACTCAACCTTGGCATCTTCATAATTGCCTGATTGGTCATAAAGTCTGGCCAAATCATAATGAGCTTCAGCCAGTTTCGGATTTTGTGTTATAGCCTGCTCAAAATACGGCACGGCCTTATCGGGTTGGTCATTAGCGGCGTAATACTCACCCAGGAATAAATTAACATGAGAGTCGTTTGGGTTCTGTTGATAAAGTATATCGATGGCCTCTTTAAACTCTGGCTGGGATAATGTTTGTGGAATATCGGCTATTTGTAGATACCACGCGGCTTGTTTGTTTTGCGGATTGGCTTTGAGTTCTTCTTCAAAAATCCGTTTGGCATCGGCGTAACGGCCAATATTTAAAGCATTATCGCCTTCAACGATTAACTGCTTGGCAACAACGGGCGGTTTTTTTGAGCTGTCATAGATATAGGCCACCCAACCGCCAATTATTAAGGCAGCGATAAGACTTAGTGTTTTTATGTAATTCCAGAGTTTGGCTAAAAAGCGCATGGTCTCGTCCTAAATAGACATCAACTTAAGACATTTCACCACGAAGATACGAAGTTCACGAAGAAAAACCAAAGAAAAATCTTCGTGCTCTTCGTGGTGAATTAATATCTTTAAGTTGATGTGCATGGGGTTACCCTATTTTACAGGTCATTATCTTGGGAATGTGCATAAAATAACTTAGGCATCTTGCTCCCTCTCCATCTGCGAGAGGGCTGGGGTGAGGGGATATAAAGGGTAAAATTATTTCATGCACGTTCCTTAGCCGGTATTGTAATAACTGATCCTTCTTAATCTACCCGGAAGGGCACAATTAAGAATGCCGTTTTTTGCGAAGCATTTAAAGTGTAGAGACGCGATTTATCGCGTCTTGATTTATCGCGTCTTGATTTATCCAATTAAGGATGCCCTGTTTTGCGAATCTTTTAAAGCCCTTTAATAAACCAAAATAATAAGCAAGTATCGCACGCTACGTGACTGTCATCAAACGAATGATAGCGCAAATTCAGTAATCCTGTGTTTTAAAGCTGTGTCGTAAGCTATTGTCAGGCCAGATTCCGGCGATTTTTTCCGAATGTCCGCATGACAAAATAAACCGTAGGTGTAGCGATTAAAGACAGTAGCACCGAAAGTGTCAAGGCTCCAATGACGGCAATTGCCAAGGGTTTAAGCATGTCTGATCCCGCACCGATGCCGTAAGCCAACGGTAAAAGACCCAATGCTGCCGTCAGTGAGGTCATCAGCACGGGTCGTAAACGCCGACACCCTGATTTAATCAATGCTTCTTCCAGATTTTTTCCTTGTAACTCAAAGCGGTGTACCGAATCGAGCATTAAAATGCCGTTTTTTGCCACCACACCAATGCCAATAATCGCGCCCAGCAAGGAGACGATATTGACCGATGTACCGGTTAAATACCAGGCCAACACGGTGCCGCACAACGCCAGCAAGGAGCCAAACACGATGGCGACAGGTTCGTAAAATGAGCGAAATTCAATCAGTAATACCGTAAACACCAGAAATAGTGAGGCTAACAGCACCACCAGCAAGTTATGAAACGACTCCTGTTGTTGCTGAAACAGACCGCCGAATTCCAAAACACCCGGCGGCAGGGTTTGATCTTGGCCGAGTTTGGCTTTTATTTCCGCCATGGCGCTGCCAAGGTCACGGTTTTCCAAGCGTGCAGAAATAGCGACCAGTTGCCTTAAGTCTTCCCGGTGCAGTTCCAGTTGTCCCGGTTCGGTGATGATGTCCGCCACTTGCGAGAGCTTGACGGTTCTACCGTCTAATGATCGCAGCGGTAATTCGCGCAGATGGGCAATTTGGTTGGTGGTGTCGTTGCTCATTCTTACGCGGATATTAATGATCCGGTCACCTTCCAGAATATACGATGCTTTTTGTCCGAGCATGGCGGTGCTGACCGCCAACGCTATTTCATTAACCGTTAGCCCAAAGCGTTGTGCATCACTGTAACGGACGCGCAAACTCAGGGATGGGCCGGTGGTTTCCAGGCCATCGAAAGTATCGACGACGCCTTTAATTTGACCCAATTGGGCTTCGATTTGCGGTGCTTTTTGTTTGAGCCATTCAACATCGGTGGAGAATAGTTTGATCTCAATCGGTCGGGGCGACCAAGTCAAGTCGCCGATTAAATCGCCCAGAATACCGGCAAACTCCCATTTTAGTCCGGGAACGGCTACATTAAGTTGTTGGCGAAGGTCGCTAACCACTTCGTCAGTTTTTCGCTGGCGTTTTGATTTTAATTTGACCAAAAAATCCCCTTTATGGGCTTGGGAAATACCCAAAGCCAACCGCGCACCGGTACGCCGTGAATAGCTTTCCAGTTCGGGAATTGCTTTCAGGATAGTTTCGGCCTGCTGAAGTTGCCGGTTGGTTTCGCTTAAACTGGTTCCCCACGGTGAGTGATAATCCAGTACAAAGCCGCCTTCATCCATAAAGGGCAAAAATTCACTTTCCAAATGGCCGTACAACCAAACGGCCAGTGTTAAAATCAAGGCACAGCCAAGCAACACTTTACGGGCTTGCTGAAGTGCCATGCGTAACAGTTTTTCGTAGACTTTAAGCAGACGCTCAAGCCAGCTTAACGGCTTTGGGTTATTATCGGAAAGTGGGGATTGTGCCGGTAACGAGTTCCCGGTTGGCATCCACCACGCGGCTAAAGACGGGATCAGTGTGACCGCTAATATCAGTGACGTTAACAATGCGACAACCATCGTTAATGCCAAGGCGCGGAAAAAGCTGCCAGCGACACCATCAAGAAAAGCCAGCGGGATAAATACTACGACCGGCGTTAGTGTTGACGCCAGTAAAGGCCGAAAGATCTCCTCCATTGCTTGAGTCACCGCCGTCAGGCGTTTTAGCCCCGTGGCTATTTTTGCATGCACGGCTTCTACCACGACAATGGCATCATCGATAATCAGGCCAATAGCAGCCGCGATACCGCCCAGCGTCATTAAGTTAAAACTTTGATCCATAACGCGCAGAACCAGCAAGGTGATCAAAACCGTCGCCGGAATGACCACCGCCGCAATGAAGGTGGCTCCCCAATTTTTCAAGAAAACGTAAAGAATGGCGATGGAAAAAATCAGTCCCAAAATAATGGCCTCCCAAACACTCTGGATGGAATCACCCACCAGCAAGGACTGGTCATAAAATACCGTGGCTTGCATATCGGGCGGCAAGGCTTTTTTTAAGGCTTCCAGTTCCTGTTTGAGTTGTCGGGCAATATCCAGGGTGCTGCCGTCCGGCTGACTGTAGATATTAAGCAAAACGGCATTGACACCATTCGCCGTGACAATGTTAAAAACCGGTTCCTGCATCCGCTCAACGCTTGCAAAATCCTTGATGCGAACAGGATGAGCCGTCGTCGTTACCGGTTGTCCGGTTACTGCAACGGGGCTATTGCCGGAGACTGAAACAATCAGGTTCTCCAAATCTTCGCTGGTATGAATGCGACCATCCACTACGGTAAGATACAGCTTGTAATCCTCCTCCAGCATACCGGTCGGTACGATTAAATTATTTCTGATGAGTGCATCACTCACCTGGCCGAGACTTAGGTTGACGGCTTGCAGGCGCAGGGGATCAACAATGACGTGATATTCCGGCGCACGTCCACCGACAATACCGGTGCGAGCCACGCCAGGTATCCGAAGTAAACGGGGTTGCAGGGTATAACGTGCGGTCTCCCACAGTTCTGTCAAGGAATAATGGGCACCGGTCAGGCTGAGTCCTACCACCGGAAAGGCCGCAAACGTTAGCCGCCAAACCGCTGAACTTGCGGTGGCGGGCAGGGCTTTTTGCACAACCGCAAGCCGCCCCTGCACAAAAAGTTCCGCCTGCACCATATCCGTTTTCCAGGTAAAAAACACATTTATTTCCGCTGAACCACGTCCGGTTTTTGAGCGCACCGTGCGCACACCGGGAATGTCTTTCATCGCCTCTTCGACCGGACGGGTAATGGTCGCCATCATCTCGTTGGCCGGCATCACGCCGTTGTCGATCAAAATAACCACGCGCGGGAAATCAGTCTGGGGAAAAATCGATGAAGGCATACCCAATGCCGCATAAGCACCTGCCAGACATAATACGAGACAAAGAAAAGCAATGGATACGCTGTGTCGAACAGCAAAAGATGACGGCATGGACGCTTGGGTTGGCGTGTTCACTGAACCGCCCGGATACGGGTTGCAGCGGGCAGGCCGTAAACACCGTGGGTTACGATAGTCATGCCTTCCTGAAGGGTTTCGCCCGTCACTTCGACCAGATTGCCCTCCCGTAAACCGGATTTAACGGCTTTCAGTTTGGCGTAATTATCCTCGACGATGGCAATCATGCTGACATCTTCCCGGTTGACCAGGCTTTCAATGGGCACGGCCAAACGGTCGGGTCGTTCTTCAACGAGGATGCGAACTCTGACAAATTGACCGGGGCGCAGTTTGGGGTTATGGTTTAAAGATGCCCGAACCAGCAAGGTGTCCGTTAAAGGATCAATTTGTGCGCCAATAAAAATCACCGATGCCCGTTGGCTCATGGGTAGGTCAGTATCATTCCAGACAGGCGTTGAGGTGGTGTTAATGTCTACTGGTTGCCCCAATTCAAGGTCTGTTGCTTCGAGGCTGGGTATCCGGATTGCAATATCCAGTCGTTCCATATTGACCAAGTCGGCCATGACGGTGTTTAGACCGACGGCTTCGCCCGCTTTAAAATGAATCGTTGTCACGATACCGGCTAACGGTGCCTTGATTTGTAACAACTCACGCTGGGTTTTAGCGTTGAGTAAATCTTTGCGGGCGGTTTGTAACAGTTGTTCCGCTTCATCATAAAGTTTACGCGAGACGTTATCGGTAGCATTTAGCTGCTGCTTGCGGGCAAAGTTCTTTTGTGCAAATTCCACCGTGACTTCGGCTTTGGCAATCAGGGCATCGGTACTGCGGGTATCCAGTGCAAATAATAAATCACCTTTTTTAACGGACTGGCCTTCTTCGCAATAAATTTGGGTGAGGAGTCCGGCCATCGGCGCGGCAACTTTTGAACTGGCGGCCGGGTTGCCGTTCATGGCAGGTTCCGGCTCAATCATGCCGTAAGCCAGGACATAACGATGCAACGTCGTTTTGCTGATCTTGCCGGTCTGTACAGCCACTTCGGTTACAACTTCCGGTTCATCAGCCCAAACCGCAGCGATTCCAGTGCTTATGCAAACCAATAGCATGACGATTTTTAGCCAAGGACTGGGGTTCATTGGGGTGTTTTCCTGATTGCAGAATCGGTTAGCAAGGTTGAAGTCAGTGAGGATGCCAGGGGATAGCGCAAGGTATCTTCAAGCGCATTGAGTGCTTGTTGGGTCTCGATTAGTACATCCAAACGGGCACGTTCGGCAACGGCATTTTCCAGTTCCACGACCAGCACGCTCAGACGGTCGATTTCGCCTGCGTCAAATAACGCCTGTGCTGAATTTAGGTTATCTTGCTGAAGTTGCTGTTGCTTTTCGGCTTCGGCCCATTTTGCCAGTACCGGTGTTAAGCCGGCATTAGCACGATCAATGTCACCAAGAATACGCATCTGCAAGGCTTCAAAGCGCACGGCAAGCTCATGTCGTTTGCCTTCTGCTTCGGCAATCGGCCCCTGATTTTGATGAAATACCGGCAATTGCAGTCCGGATGCACCTAAAGCCCAGCGATGTTCGCCCATTTCCCAGGTATAACCGGGATTAACCTGAATGTTGGGATACTGGTTGGCGATTTCGAGTTGCAGGGCAGATTGTGCTGCGGCGTAATCTGCCAACGCGGCCAACACATCCGGCCGTTTGCGTAACGCGATTTCTTTTAGTTTTTGAACAGGGATGTCGTCCAGTTTGGGCGGTTTGGAAAGAGTCGTAAAGTCGAGTTTGATCCCTGACAAGGCGCTGACCGGGACGCCGATAGCCGCTGCCAACAGCACCTGACTTTCGGCGCTTCTTTTTCGTGCTGCGTTGACGTTAAGTTGCAGTTGATTTAAGGCCAGGCGCGAACGCATGATTTCGAGACGGGTTATTTCGCCGACTGACATTTGTTGTTCAAGGCGTTGGGTCATAGCCTGTTGAATAATGAGTTGCTGTTGGAGTAGCCGTTCAGCTTCTTGTGCCGCGTATGCTTCCAACATGGCCAGGCGTAATCGACCACGAACCAACCAAGCGGCATCTGCTATGCGCAAGGAAGCGGCAGCGGTGAGATATTCAGTTTTATCGATACGAAAGCCGCGCTTGCCTGCTGTTTCTATAGGAATACTAATGGCGCTGGCAGCGATCCAGGGAACAGCGGCTGTTGCCAGATTTGTTACCCAAGTCGGTGTAAGCGTGACACCGGGATTGGGTCGTTGAGCAGCCGTGATGATGGCCGCATCCGCTGTTTCTGCTTGGGCTCTGGCCAGTGCAAGATCAGGATGGTAGTAAATCGCCGCCAGCGTGAGCCGATCAATATCCCAAGTTTTGAAAGGCCATGTGTCTTTGCGCTCAAGCACACTCTCAATAAATTCCCGTAGCGCCGTACTGGAGAGCGTGCGTGCTTCCAAAGCCGTCGCAGAGTCAGCCGGATCTAACGGGTGATCTTTAAAACGGGCACAGCCGTTGATCGACAGGCTTAAAAAAGTTAAAAGTATTAGCTGGATGAATCGTTGCATGGTGTTACATTTCAACAGGGTAGGGTGATTGGCATTTTGCCGCAATACTTAATAAGGCTACCCACTAAGACGGGACATTTTTTTGTAGGGGCAGGCTTTACGCCTGCCCTTTAATGTCACGATGTGATCAGGGCAACCGCAAGGGATTGCCCCTACAGCACACGGATATCGTTACATAAAATGGCCATTCACGTAAGCAGGGACAAAAGCTGCAAGGCTAACTTTAAATTGTGCCGCCTTACGTGGGTAGCCAAATGTAACGAGTTACATACAGGAATTGTGTGTGTTTAAATCTGACTTGATCGGGGTAAGCGGAAGCGAGCAAATAAGATTTATATTAAACGACCTCAAAAGAGAAAATGACCGTAATCAGTGTCATTGACACCAAGCCAAGCAAAAATATCATTTCCGCCCAACGCTCCAGCCGTTCAGTGGACTGCTCTAAACGAATGGATGAAAATGAAAGTAGTGCGCTGATCATAAATAACAGGCTGTCAATGGCCAAGCCTTTATCAATCAGGTAGTTCGTTAAGCCCGGAGCCATGGTTTTAACAATGCTGATAACCATAATACAGACACCCACCATCGTCGCGGAATTCGGCAAAATATGATGTGAGAGATCATTGGAGCGGAACTTCTTGTTATTCATGAATTATTTTATTGCCGATGGTTGTGTTGGCGATGCTTAATAAAGAACGCGTAAGTCAAAGTCAGCGGGCAATTAGTCATAAGCTGGATTATTCACCGGTGCGATCCGGTTTTTTGCCATAATAAAAGCGGTATGAGGCACATATAAAAGGTCGGCAATTTTTCGTACCAGATATTCTTCGTTCATATCCAAGACGCCATCAATAAAAGCAATTTTCCAGAGTGATTCAATTAACCCAACCTTTTGCTCCAGACTGTAGCCTTTATTAATTAAGGATGTAAATTGAAAATAATCAGTGGCTTGTTTCCTTTGTTGTTCTGCTAACGCTAATAACGAAGTGGTTTGCTCGGCAGATAATGAAAAATTCTGATGAATCAGGGCAAAAATAATATCTTGTTCTACGGCCTCCACTTTATCGTCCATATTCATCATTTCCAAAAACAATACCACGGTCGCAAGTTGCAGCTTTTCTTCCGAAGCATTTTCTGGCGCTGAAAGAGCAAGATGTTGCTCAAAAAAAAGTTTGATCTGGTTAAGCATGTTTAAAGGATTACAGTGTTATCAAAATGGTTTTTAAAACGTGAGTGACGATCAAGGTAGAACAGCCAGTTACCCAACTGCCCCCTCACAGATCCCGGCGTGCGGAATTACCGCACCGGGCTCTTCAAAACTGCTCGCTTTGCACACGGCATTTCCTTGAATACTAAAAAGCATGAAGTATGCGTGGTTTGGCTAATTCAAAACATTTGACCAGTTCTTTGAATCCTTTCCAAGTGTAGCTTATGCGCTGACTGTGGTCATTAAGCCACTTGAAAAACAGTCCTTTAACATGATACACAAAGTTGTTGAGGCTTTGAAAGTTTCCCGTCACACCGAAATAGTTATAATAGCCGAGCAATTTTCTATTCAATTTTTCAAAAAGTAATTTCTTCGGCAAACCTCTGTGTTTCTGAAACCATGTTTTGAACTTAACTATGGATGCCCTAAGTTTATCCCGCGAAGTACGGCGTTTTAAGATCGGTTTACCCCATCGATTCACGCCCCAGCGAAACTCAAATCCCAGAAAATCAAACTTCGTCTTAGCCTTCGCTTTGCAGTGGCTAAACTCCATAATTTGAGTCTTGTCCTCCGCAACTTCTAAACCAAAACGCGATAATCTTTGAATTAACGCCTGATAAAAGCGTTGTGCATCTTTGCTATGTTGAAACGCAC